>Ga0074195_1001232_pt1 | contig 37665 bp, 43 predicted proteins | sample EPASupsiteHSE623_FD_64525 | JGI IMG/M metagenome (GOLD analysis project Ga0074195, IMG submission 64525) | Bioremediated contaminated groundwater from EPA Superfund site, New Mexico - Sample HSE6-23 | ecosystem: Environmental > Aquatic > Deep subsurface > Groundwater > Contaminated ...
ATCTTCGATGGTCCTACAGTCTTTGGCAAGTTCCTTTGCCAGTGTGTCTCTTGCGTTCTGCATAAACGGTCATCTCCTTTGTTTGGTAGTATTGACCATTTACACAAAACTTTTTACGTTCTCCATTATCCTTCAGCATCACAAAAGAAATCAGTAATGCACCAGTTTGTAATAGTAATCCCCCTATTTGTGCACCTGTTCCGTGCCACATATCGGAAGCAATTATCGCTTCTCCAGCAGCTAGCAGTTGATTTCTCTCAATTTCAGTTGCCGCTATTGCATGTGTTGCAAGAAAAAGTGTTAAACCCGCAAAAACAAGAATTGTTGAAATAGTAACCAATCCATAATTCGTTTTTCTAAGAGCGAAATAAATACTATAAAAAAGCAAGTAATAAAGCGTCATAATGAATACAGTCAATATATCAAGTCGTAAGAGTCCGTAAAATCTGTTTTCATTTAGCATTGTGAAACATTCAGCAATTGTTTCTGGCGGCCCTCCCAATAAACACAATAATCAACATTGTGATTAAGGAATAGGCAATTAATATCATGCTAGCTACTCCACCAAGCCAGTAAATAGTCTTATAAGGTGAATTATTGTTTATTAGATCAGTATCATACTCTTGCTTTATTTGCGTCATAATATTTCCTCCCTCTATAAACTTCACCTTTCTTCACTCTGCTGCAACCAGGAGATATTTTTGGGACTCGGTTGTCGCAACCGTGTATTGACCGCTAGCTATTTTTCGGTTCGCCCCAGCTTAAAAAATCTCAGAGAAACAAGGACGAACCACGTCAGGGCGAGCAAGCCGCCGATCATCCCGAAAAAATAGAAGGCTACGTAATATAGAACCGGTATGAAAGTCGACCAGATCGTGAATATGGACAGGAACGTGAAACCGATAATTCCGATCCAAGCAGTCGCCTTCCCGAAGATCCCGCCGCGAAGCATTACGAAGGACATCGCAATGGCCGCGATTCCCCCGAATATAAGGCCAATGAATGAGCCCGGCGTGAAATCCTCTCCGTAAGCCAGCACCGCCTCCCCCGCGGCGGCGAACAAAGCCCTTTGGGCATCCGTCCCCGCGGCCGCGTACTTGCCTGAGAGGACGAACATCGGAATGGCCGCGCTATTCGATATATAAATGGCCATACCGATGAAAGAGACGATCATCGCCAGCACGGCGTAAACCCCGTTCGTGCGACGGTGCGCCGCAAATATGCCGAAATATACCGGAACCAGGCAAGCCATGTAGACGATGTTCAGGAAACCGAGCGTGTATAAGCCCTTGAACCAATTTTCCTGATACAGCGCGAACCAGTCGATCGCGGTTTTGGTGCCGTAGACGATGATATCCGTCTCCCCGAAACCGAGGACGACATCCAGCAAATTCGCCGACAAGGCGACCAGCGCGGCCACGCCGGCGACCTTGTAAAGACTCTTCCAGCGGGAGTCTGCGGTTTCGGCGTTAGTAACCTTTAATGCCGACATTTATTTCTCCCCCTTATTGTTTTTTTGCCGATTTTTCATCAATAAATCCATCGGGGAATGGCTTGCCATGCCCGGGGCGTACGGTATGTATTTTCAAACTTTTCATTTTTTCGATACTGGCATTCGCTGCCGCTAAGTCATCGATAAAAAATTGGAGACCTGGTTTGCCAAAAAGATTGTCCAGCAAGTCGCCGCAGAATAGGTCGCCATCGGTTGTCAGGATTCCAATAGAACCCCTGGTGTGCCCTGGAAGATGAAGAACTGCAGCATCGAAACCGTATTCGGAGAGACTTTGCCCATCCCTGACATAGATATCCGCTTTAAATGTATCGAAGTGGCCTGGCCTGATGAAAAACGCCCCTATTCTAAAGATTATTGAAAAACGGTCTGGTTTGGCTTTTAACCCCCAGTTCCAGTCTCCGCGTTCGACCCTTCCTGAATCGTCATAGTGCATGGCTATTCTTGTACCGTACTTTTCACGGAGATAAGCGGCATTGCCGGCATGGTCATAATCTCCATGAGTTAGTACGATAAGCTTAAGATTTCCAGGTTGGCAGCCCGCGCTTTCAAGTTCTTTCTCAAGGTCGGTGCGCTTGTTTGGAAGCCCCGTGTCGATCAGGATATAACCGGTGTCGGTTTTTACAAGGTAGCAATTTACGCCACCAAAATTTATGAGTCTGATTTCTTGCGGCATGTTTTCCTCCTTTCACATCATATTGCAATAAGCGGCGCACTTCTGCTGCCCGTGTCCCTTTCCCACATAATTTGACTCAAACAAAAGACTAGTTGAAAAAGCTCCAGATGCTAGGCGCATCAAGCATTCGCAGCGATGGCGTACTAAACGTACGTCGAGCAAGAATGCGCGGATGGAACGACGCAGATGGACTTTTGCAACGGTCTCCTAGAGCAGCAGTGGGCGGATACTATCAGCCCAGGCCCGAATTGCGCCCCAATTGCGGTAATCGCCCTCGCCCAGCCTCAAGTAGGCGCCGAAGACATGCAAACCCAACCCCTTGATCAGAGGATATTTCTTAGGCCACAACGCGCCCGCAAACCGTCCCTCGGCCACCGGCTTGACCAGGGCCCGCACCGGCTCCAGGAACGTCGCCACAAAGCGCCGGTTTTTCTCCGTGTCTTTAGCCATCATCATGCAGACCAGGAAATAAGCCGTGGGCATCTGGCTGAGTTTGCTCTGGTTGGCCTGCACAAACTTCACCGCCTCAGGCAGCCATCGGCCGCTGTTGATGGCGCTGCCCACGACGACCGCGCGGTAGGCGCTGAGGTCTGTGACATCTTTCACCTGACGCACATCCACTGTCGCGCCGCCGGCGGCCAGCTGCTTGCCCAGCGCTTCGGCTACGCCGCTGGTGGAACCGGAATTACTGGCATAAGCGACTAAGATTTTATCGCTCATTGTATTTCCCTCCCCAAAGGTAGATTCAACAAAGTGAACCTCAGGTTGTTGAGTGCTCGCCACTGTTAGACCGATGCTGGCCAGCGCGGCAGCGCCGAGCGCCCCGCCTGCCATGAGTAGAAACCGGCGGCGGCTGATTCTGGTTTGCGTCATCATTCATATCCTTTCAGACGGACGACCCAGATGTTCTTGGATCAAATTTTATTATAAAGCAAAAATCATGCCATGAATACAAATCCAAATATAACCTCATTGTTGGAGCATTTTTTGATTAAGCCATTTCTTCTATGTCTTAATATGTTAGCAAAAATTTTTTGCACGCTTTAAATCTCTGCACAAAAAACCCACTAATTATTTTCTTCTTTTTTTATAAAGCACGGGTGTACCCTTCCTGGAATACACCCGCAAAAATACCGGAATAAAGATTTATCTATCATCCACTGCCACAATTGCAGCCGGATATTAATAACTGGTCAGACCCCGAAACAACAGCTCCTTGAATGCGGGGACATCAATGTCCACCCCAACGTGTACGTTCGCCGGCCTCCCCGAAATTCCCAACAGATCGCAGACGGTCTGCCCGCGGGTAAGCTCGCTTGTGGTCTCGACTTCTACATTCATTAGTTTCTGCGTTACAATCCCCGGGCAAATGACTTCCGCCACCGCACAGGCATCGTGGATGGGCACGCCGCCAAAGCCGTAAAAATCGTCGTAATACCGAGTGAAATAATTCAATATGTCGGCAATCATTGTTGCTACAGGCGGTCTTCCCATCGCTCTGATTTTCTTGAACTCCTCATGGGTCACAATCGCCTTGTGGGTTACATCCAACCCCACCATGGTCACCGGGATACCGGCATGAAACACCACCTGCGCCGCCTCCGGGTCCACGTAGATGTTGAATTCGGCTGCAGGGGTGGTGTTCCCCTGACCGATAGCGCCTCCCATGACAACGATCCGGTCAATATTACCTGTAATCCGGGGTTCCTTAATCAAGGCCATTGCGATATTGGTCAAGGGCCCAACCGGTATCAAGGTCACTTTATCCGGGGACTGCAATACTTTTTCGATAATAACGTCCACCGCATGCCGCCGATCGGGAGCAAAAGCGGGCTCCGGCAGGTCAGGGCCATCTAATCCTGACTCACCGTGTGAAGTAGCCACGATCAGATCCCGCACCATGGGGCGGCTCATCCCTACCGCTACCGTAATGTCAGTCCTGCCGGCAACTGTTAATACCTTGAGGGCATTGGCAGTTGTCTTGTCCACTTTCTGGTTGCCGGCCACTGTTGTAATCGCTTCCACACAAAGCCCGGGTGAACTGAGCGCCAGTAGCATGGCCAGAGCCAGAACAGCAATACTGGGTATGATGCGGCCCAGGCTAATGGCATTGACGACCACAAAAGAGGCACGGGCACGTTCTAAGTTATTTGATCAGGCTATGTTCTTTGAGGAACTCTTTGCAACCAGGAGTGCTGTGGTACTGAGCGTTAAATGAACCTTTACCGCCAGCCAGAATTCTCTTGGATTATGCGTGATGTATTCCAGAGCTCTAACAAGCATCAAAACATCCCCTTATGTTCTAGGCCGCAAACTCAGCCAGAGTTCTACCAACCGGAACAAACCGTCAGCTCCAATTGACAGGGCAGCCAGCAAAATCGTCCCGGCCACAACCTTGGAAGGGTTGTCAGTACGGATGCCTTCAAAGATTATGACCCCAAGCCCACCCGCATCGATAAAGGCAGCAATTGAAGCAATGCCGATAATGGTCACAATGGCGATGCGTATGCCTGAATCCACAAGCGGCAGAGCCAGGGGAAGTTCAATTTTATACAGCAGCTGCCACTTGTTCATGCCCATACCGAGCGCTGCCTCAGTGACCGCGGGGTTGATATTTGTGATGGCTGCCACAATGTTCCGGACAAGAATCATCTGCGTATAAGCTACCAGAGCAACCAGGGCTGAATAGGTGCCCAAACCAAACCAGGGAATCAATAAAGCTAACAAAGCCATGCTGGGGATGGTATAAATAATGCCCCATATGCCCAGGATCATCGCCTGTACTCTTGGATGCCTGACCGCGAAAATACTGACGGGGACAGCAATAACGAGAGCAACTGCCATTGATATTGAGACCAGTACGATGTGCTGCAGAAATAGTTCTATGACTCGCTCCTGATTCGCCAGAAGATAATCCATGATTCTTCTCCTACAATTGACTCAGTCTATTTCTGTTCTTTGCGTTCGCGAAACTGCTCCACCGCTTGGCGATCCGGCATTGACGTCTGCGCCCCGAAACTCATCACGGCCAGAGCCCCAGCGGCATTGGCAAATTGGACAGCGCTTCTGACGTCAGAACCCTCTGCCAGGGCCACCGCCACCCCCCCGGCAAACGCATCGCCGGCCGCCGTGGTATCCACAGCCTCAACCTCATACCCGGCTATGTATTCGAAGAAATTGTCCTGCACTAGAACAGCACCACGCTGGCCCAGCTTCACAATTACCGTCTTGACACCGCGGCAAATCAGGTCAACGGCAGCCAGTTTGGCGCTCTTCAAGTCCGTGATCTGCCGCCCGGTAAGAACAGAGGCCTCCGTTTCATTGGGCAGGATGATATCCACGTTCGTTAAAATGTCCGGTGGCAGGGGAACTGCCGGGGCCGGGTCAAGCATAACGGTAACGCCGTGTTCCCTGGCTATTCTGACAGCACACTGTACCGTTTGGAGCGGTACTTCCAACTGGACCATGAGGATTTTCGCCGCTCCGATAAACTCTTCCAGTAAGGTTACATCCTCAACCGAACAAAAACTATTGGCGCCAGGTACAACCACGATATGATTCTCGGCCTTCTCATCAAGGATGATCAATGCCGTTCCCGTCGGTGTCCCAGGAGTCTTAAAAACATAATCAGTGCCGACTCCGGCATCATGAAGGCTGTGAAGCAGCATCTGTCCGAAAATATCATCCCCGATGCGGCCGACCATGGCTGTTTTCCCGCTCATCCTCGCCGCTGCCACAGCCTGATTCGCCCCTTTCCCGCCGGGAACCATTCGGAAATCACTGCCGGTCACAGTTTCACCCGGCCTGGGGCAGCGTTTTGCCTGCGCCACAATATCCGTATTCAAGCTGCCAATTACTACAATGTCCGGTTTCAACAACGTCTTTTCCTTCCTCAACAAGATTCTCTGATTATTAGGTTCGGTTTTAAAACAATGGTTTCGGGTTCCCGGTTCCCTCTGCCTGTAACCTGATCGAGCAGCAGTTCTGCGGCAATGACACCCATTCTATACGTCGGCTGGCTGACCGTGGTGAGCGCGGGCTTGATCAGAGATGCCATCATAATATCGTCAAAACCTGTTACCGCGACAACATCGGGAATTCGTTTTCCCATATCCTCAACTGCCCTGATCGCCCCGATCGCCATCATATCGTTGGCCGCAAAAACAGCGGTCACACCCAGATTGTGCAGTTCCTTCATCCTGGCATAGCCGGATGAATACTTGAAATCCCCAACCTTGATCAGCTCTTCCGCAAGCGGAATACCCGCTTCCTGAAGACCCAGAGTATAACCTGCCTGCCTGTCGCGGCTGGTGGTCAGATGCTGCGCAGAGTGGTACTTTTCCCACAACCTGAGGGCCCGACAAAAACACAGGTTTCTCCCTTTTCCACTTTGAGGGAGAGATTGTCGACCGCCGGGGCAGCTTGACCCATATAGAATTTCGTGACGTTTAGTAGCTCAATCACAATGAATCCCCCTTACCGGCGTGTAACGCCTGTTACAGGCATTGTTAAAATTGTTAGCCGCGCTGAACTCTGAGACCCCGGGGTACAATCTTTTTTTCAATCTCACCCAGAATGGTGTCCAAGGCGATGGCGATAAAGGCGATGAGCAGGGCGCCCACCACTATCATCTCCACGTTGAACCTGGTCAGGCCTTCAGCGATCAGCCGGCCCAAATTCCGTTCACCGATATAAGTGGCAATTGCGGCAATTCCCGTAGTCATAACCACTGTTACCCTGAATCCGGCGAAAATAACCGGCGTAGCCAGCGGCAGCTGGATCTCCCAGAGAATCCGCCAGGAACTCATCCCCATGCCCCTGGCAGCTTCGATGACGCTTTTATCAACGACCTTGACGCCTTGATATACGTTTCTCACCAGCGGCATCATGGCATATAAAACCAGAGCAAGCAAAGCTGAGCGCCTTCCCAGCCCTAAAAAGGGGATGGTCACCATCACGGCAAACAGGGACAAACTGGGAATGCAGAAAATGGTGTTGGCAAGGCCCAGCACTCGGTTTGCCATTTCTCGTTCTTGGTAATCAAAACACCGACGGGAACCCAGAGCAGCAGTGAGATAACCACGGCCCAAAGGACAAGGGAAAAATGGGTTTTGGCATAGTCCAAAATGATGGGAAAATTGTTCTGGATATACTGGAGATAGTTCAAGAACCCACCACCTTTGTCACCAACTGATCAAGCAGTTTGTCATCGGCAAGGTAAGGAATCGTGATATGACCTGAGCCCTGATAATTCCTGTTAAACTCCATACTCGTTTCGATGGAATGTCGGTTTCTGGCCCAGGAGCGCCTGGCCACACCCCCAATGACGTCCCACAGCATAGCTGATTTGATTATCTCATCCACTCTTTGGCTCCCGTCAAGAACCAGCCCGAAACCGCCGTTAATCGACTTGCCGATGCCGACTCCCCCACCATTGTGAAGAGCAACCAGGCTCATGCCCCTGGCAGAATTCCCCGCAAAACACTGGACGGCCATATCAGCCATAATATTGCTTCCGTCCTTGATATTGGCGGTTTCTCTGAAGGGAGAGTCCGTGCCGCTGACATCGTGGTGATCCCTCCCGATCATCACGGGGCCGATCTCGCCCTTTCGCACCATTTCGTTGAACTTTAGGGCGATTTTGACCCGACCTTCGGCATCCTGATAGAGGATCCTGGCCTGGGAGCCGACCACCAGGTTGTGGCGCTCCGCATCCCTGATCCAGATGTAATTGTCCCTGTCCTGAGGCCTCCGGTCGGGGTCGATGCACTCCATTGCGGTCCGATCCGTCCTGACCAGGTCTTCGTGTTTGCCGCTGAGGCAGACCCAGCGGAACGGACCGTATCCGTAATCAAACAGCTCGGGTCCCATGATATCCTCAACGTACGACGGCCAGATAAACCCATCTTTTTCATCCACGCCGTTGCGGGAAATCGCCTTGACCCCGGCGTCAAATACCGCTTTCATAAAGGAATTGCCGTAATCAAAGAAATATGTTCCTCTGGAAACAAGGGTTTCGATCAGTTCAAAATGCCTCCGCAGGCTTTTATCCACCAGCTTTATAAACTTTTCCCTATCGGCAGTCAGCAGTGTTGTCCTCTCGGCAAAAGTCGCGCCCTGGGGACAGTACCCGCCTTCGTAGGGGGCGTGACAGGAGGTCTGATCAGACAGGAGATCAACCTTGATATCGTTCCTGACCACGTACTCCAAAAGATCCACCACGTTACCGTGGTAGGCGATGGAGATCGGCTCTTTGCTGATTAAATGTTTAGCAGCAGTCCGGAAAACCTCATCGAGGTCGTCGGAAACCTTGTTGACCCAGCCCTGGTCGTATCTTGTCTTGATTCTGGAATAGTCAACTTCGGCAATGATGCCGACCCCCCTGGCTATCTCCACTGCCTTCGGCTGGGCACCGCTCATGCCGCCCAAACCGGAAGACACAAATAGGTGGCCGCTCAAATCACCGTCGTACGGGATACCCAGTTTTGACCTTCCGGCACTGAGGATGGTATTAAAGGTTCCATGTACAATGCCCTGGGGCCCGATGTACATCCAACCGCCCGCCGTCATCTGCCCGTAGTTGGCTACACCCATTTCCTCGGCGATCTCCCAGTCATGCGGGTTATCGAACATTCCGACCATGAGCGCATTCGTAATGATTACCCTTGGAGCCTCCGGTTTTGAAGGGAACAGCCCCAGGGGGTGGCCTGACTCGACGACAAGAGTCTGGTAATCGGTCATCGCCTCAAGGTATTTTTTAATCAGCCTGTACTGCAGCCAGTTCTGGCAGACGCTGCCCGTTTCCCCGTATGTCACAAGTTCGTAAGGATAGAGAGCAACCTCCAAATCCAGGTTGTTGTCGATCATCACCTGGAATGCCTTGCCCTCCACGCAGCTGCCCTTGTACTCATCGATCGGTTTGGCATAAATCCTTCCTTCCGGCCGGAAGCGGTAGGCGTAGATCCTGCCCCTGGTGAGCAATTCGTCCAGAAATTCCGGGGCCAGTTGTTCATGAAGTTCTTCAGGTACATAGCGAAGGGCGTTTTTTAAAGCAATTTTTGTTTGGGCAGGGGACAGGCGGAAACCTCTATTGGGCGCCCTTCTGACACCCTCAGCAAACTTGGGCATCCCCGGCAAGACGTTTTCCAGCTTAATTGTCATTGCTCCCGATATATCACTGTTACTAAACATAACCCTCACCTTCTTAGAGCCGGCCGTGTGTCTTTGCGAAATACAATATAAGCACCACCGGTCCACATAAAATCAAAGCAAGAAATGTACCAACCCGCCAGGCTCTGCCTTAATCACAATCCCCCCGATTTAACTTGAGAAGGCCCACCTGTGGTGCGCCTCGTCTTGTTGGGGCTGGAACATATCCGCAAATGTTTCTTGCATGCAAACAGCATTTGCGGGGAATAAAATAGCGGGGTTAGCCACCCATCAAGACAGAATCCACTTTAATTCCCAGCCGGCGCATCCGGTACTGGAGGTTCTGGCGCAGGATGCCTAGTGCCTTGGCTGATTTGCTGATGTTTCCTCCGTTCCTTTTCAATACCTCCTCGATAACCTGTCTTTCCACATCTTCCATGATTTCATGAAGCATGCTCCGGGACCGATCAAGACTTAAATTCAGCTGCATTTTTTGCCGGGTAAACTTGGGCCTCACCGAAGAAGGCAGGTGTTCGAAAGTTACGAGGTTTTCCCCAGGTTCAAGCATGGCCATACAGCTCTCAATGATATGCTCAAGCTCCCGGATGTTCCCGGGCCACCTGTAATTCATGAACGCCTGCTTCAACTCCGCATCCAGTTGGACAGGGCCGTGCCCATAAATCTTCCTGTACCCGTTGGTGAAGTGCACGGCCAGGGCTTCGATATCCTCCGGTCGGTCACGAAGCGGTGGAATAAAAAGAGTAAACACCGCGAACCGGTAATAAAGGTCTTCCCTGAGAGTCCCTCTCTTGATGCATTCCCAAGGATCCATGTTTGTCGAGCCCACAATCCGGCATTTGACAGGGCTCTCTTTACTCCCTCCCACACGGCGGAATGTTCGTTCCTGCAGCATCCTGAGCAGCTTGGCCTGCAAAGGCAGGCTCATGGCGTTTATTTCGTCCAGAAACAACGTACCGTGACCGGCCTGTTCAATAAGGCCGGCGCTGTCCACTGCACCGGTAAAGGTTCCTTTTACAGTACCGAAAAGAATGCTCTCCAGCAGCGTATCGGGTATCGCCGCGCAGTTGATCCCTACAAAAGGTTCGTCACGGCGGGCGCTGGCATTATGAATGCCCTGGACAATAACCTCTTTCCCTGTTCCGGTCTCTCCATATATGAGAACGGCGCCGTCAGTTTTGGCCGCCTTTTCCGCCTGGTGAACCAGATTATTAATGGTCTCGCTGGCAAACACAAAATTCTTGAACGTATATCGCGTCCCATTTCCTTTTAAATTTTGTTCCCGATTTTCTACCTGTACCTGTTTTTGCAGAAGAATGTTCTCATTGATAAGGCCCTTTAGTTTCGTGATGTCACGGCAGACCGAGAAAGCGCCGACCACTTTGCCCCCCTGATAAACGGGGTATGTGCTGGACACAAGGCTGATTTCCCGCCCGTCGGCAGTAAAAAACACCTTCGTCAACTCTTTGAAGGGCTTCCCGGTCTTGACAACCTTCATGTGCTCGCTCGTCTCCGGCGTGACCTGGTAGACCTCTGTCAGATAACGCCCGAGCACATCGCTTCTCTTGAGGCCTTCCATTTTCTCCAGGGCTTGATTGTAGTAAATAATTTTACCGTCAACATCAGTGATGATGACGCCTTCGGAAATGGCATCACTGGTGCCTTCCAACAGCGCCAGAAGGTCTTCGGTACGTAGTTCTATCGATCGTTTAAGCCTGTGCTTTATCTGCCAAACCCCCTCTCAGGGAAACTGAACGGTTTACAGGTTTACAGTATTGAATTCGCCGTTTTCGCTCAAACCCCTACCGTTAAGTTAATATGCACAACAATTTTGCACGTGGTTTCTCCAAGAGGAAAGAATCCGTTTTATTCTGTTAGGGGCACAGGCATGCTATTAGAACAGAGAACCCCGGCCGGCCCTGGGTTCTCAAAAACCTGAAGGCGGGCCAAAAGGCCCGCCCATTTATTTGCGGATAAGCCACCGATCCCATTTTTGCTACACTCCGCGGGACCTAGTCTCGGTCCACTTCAACCAGAAGTACCTTGCCATCCTGAAGTGTTAGTTCTGCCGCGTCTCCAATTTTGAGGTCTGTGAACGCCTTGATTTGATCATCGATAACGATACGGGCATTGGTGAGGAGCGTGTAACTGGTTACCACTTGATTTGTCACCAGCGCCACCACCGACGGCGGCCCGGCAGTCAGAGCAACAATCTGCCCTTCCACCTCGGAATCCTGCTCCGGTGTGGTCGCTTCGATTTTCACCAGTTTCCCGTCGATGACCTCAGCTTCCACTTTTTGTCCGACCTCTAAATCCGTAAAGCCGGCTGATTTATCATCAAGTTTGATCGTTGTGTCTGCATAGACGGCAAACGCAACCTCTTTGTTATCTTCGGTTGTCAGGGTAATAACGGACCCTGACAGTGCCTTGATAACGCCTTCGTATTCAGTCTTGGTCGGTTCTTGGGCACTCGACTTGGAGGCCTCCACCAGAATGCCTTTGCCGGCCTCGTTCAATAGAATCTCCACTTCGTCCCCGACGACCAATTTATCCAGGCCAACTCTGTGGTGCTCCCGGAAAATCAGGCCGTTGGGCTCAAGAGAAACAACAACTTCGGTGTTACTCTCCTTTGTTACCGTAATGGAAGGCGTTGTGCCGGTGGTAACGGCCTTAATCGTACCTTCCACCTGACGCTCGTCCAGTTCATTGTCCTCGATGCCGTCCACTTTGGCCAGGATAACCGCTATTTCCGCGCGCTTCATGGGCTTCATGGGCTGGAACATCCCGTCCGGGTTTCCACTGAGAAGCTGCTTCTCCACTGCTAGGGCCACATAACCCCGGGCCCATCCCGGTATCGAATCTGCGTCCTTGAAACTTAGGCTGGCGCCGGCTTTGGCTTCGGCTTCTTTGGTCAGCCCCAAGGCCCGGATGACAAATACCGCCACCTCGTACCGTTTGGCCGGCTGGTTGGCGCGGAAATTCCAAATATCGTCGGCCGTCAAGATCCCTTTTTGAATACCCAAAACTATGTACCCAACTGCCCAAGCCCCTACCTGCTTGTTGTGTTTAAAGCTGCTTGGCAGATTTGTCAACCCTTTGGTTTGATCTTCAAGACCGGCGATCCGAAGAGCCAGCACCAGGGCTTCCAGACGGGTAACCGGCTTCTCGGGCTTGAAGGTTCGGTCATCATAACCGGCGATCACCTTTTTGCAGTTCATCCGGGAAATGTATTCTTCCGCCCAATGACCGCTGATGTCCTTAAGGAACACACCATTTGCCATTTTCTTCAACTGCCCCGGCGGCATGTTTTTACCATTCCCATCCGCCAGGGTCACCGGTGCCCACAGGGATAACACCAAGGTTAGGACCACCACCATGACAACCAGCTTCCGGCTCCTTCTCACCAACTGCAACCACTCCTCTCTTTTTTGGCTTCGCTACAATATATCGTCGGCGGGAAAGCCAGTTTTGGGGGTACCACCACAAAAAAACGCTGCAAATAACAAAAGCCCCTCTTAATTCGAGGGGCCTGTTTCGGCCTGGTTGGGAAACCGTATTCCCGGTTAGCTGACTTTTTTGCTGGCGCCAGCGGTATCCTTAAGCTTCTTATCGATATCCTGAAGCCCTTTGTTGCCCTTGACAATGTCCTCAACACCAGTACCACGGCTATCGGTGGTGTAAAAGCCGCTACCTTTGAAAATAATATTGATGTTTCGGCCTACCAACCGCTTAACGGGTTCGCCACATTGGGGGCACTTCTCCAACGCCGGGGCGGTAATGCTCTGCATTTCTTCGAACTCTCCGCATCCAGGGCAACTGTATGTGTAGGTCGGCATGGCTATTCACCTCCTCATACCCTCGCAAAATACTCTCCCAAACAAATTTATATGATAAATCCCCGAAAAAGTCAAGGTGGCGCCGTTCAGACTATGCCCCTGAGTGTTCTTCGGAAAACCGGATCGCCTGCCTCAGCCGAGGCTCTTGCCTTATATTGCACCTGGGGATACATTCTTCCATTTTCGCACCCACGCCGAATCCATTCTGGTCAAGCGTTCTTTTTTCAGGTTTTCCTTCATTATCCAAATCACGTCCTTGTCGTCGCTGGCAAACCATCTCTCCATTGTCTTCCGGCCTTCTTCCGGAAAGGCGGCGACCGCGACACTCCAACAATAACCTAACCCTTTTCGCAAGGCTTTGAATTCTTAACTCTTCCGGTCTTCAACATTGGATACTGATTCCGTTATTTGCTCAAGGATTTCCAGAACCCTTTTTACCTGTGCCTCTTTTTGAAGCAATTTGGGTTCGCATAAAGCTGCAGCCGCGGCCCGTTTTTCGAGTAAGCTACCTAAGCTCCATCTTTCCATCTCCTGCAATAACGAATCCATATTTGCTTCCCCGTAACGCTGCAAAGCCATAGCCACCCCCTCGCGGATTCGCCACCTGGGGTCTGAGGCGCACTGGCGCAACAAATCAAGAAATCCGGTTTTTCCCTCCGCCACAAGCCGCCCCAGACCAACCACACCGCACACCGCCAGAAACTCCTGTGGGAAATTCGTGGGGGCTTCCCCCGGGCCGAAGGATAAAAACCGGAGAAAAGTACTTTCATCGCCTTCTTCGGCTGCGGCCTGCACCAGTTCAAGGTTGGCCCTTGGGCCTGGAAGCCCGGACTCCTGCAGCAAAAACGCATCCCATGTTTCCAATGACTTGAGAATATTCCTGTAATGCTCTACCTTGTTCATATTACCTCCGTCCTGAGCCTTCCTTGCTTGCGAAGCGAGGCCGAAGGGCGGGGATGAGAGGAGTTATATTTGTGCAGAACATCTGTTCGTCCACTCCCTTTTATGGTACAATGTAGTAAAGCGTCCACCTGCAGGCAAACGGTCGGAATACATATATCAGTCAGTAGCCCTGTATTCTGTAAAGCCAATAAGGGAGCTCTGACGGACGCATTAGGGTGGGGACCACCCGAATTCAGGCCTGTCTGAAGCACCGCAGGTTGCTGATGAAGCAGGAAGCCGCCACTTCTAAAGTGGAGGTAGTTCACACCTCTTTAAATCTCCCTTTTTGAATGTCCATTCCGGCGTGTTCAACACATCCCCGAAATTAACGGAATACCAGGGGCTTATGGCTGCATTATCAGGATTTTTCAGGATTTGAATATCCTGGCAGTTTTCACCCAACTGGCGGAATTACCCTGGACAGCAATCCTGTACCCGTCTCTCCATTTGGAGTATTCGACAATAAACCCGCTGGTAAAGTTGAAATGAATGTCGCCATATTTTTTCTCTTTAAATAGGTACTCGGCCCGCAGTCTGATGACGGCATCGGCGCATTGCTGCAAGTCACGGTTGCCAATATCCAGGTCCACCACCGCTTCATAAACGTCTCTGTTTTTAGTTTCGCCGTTGTAATACTTAACCTTGGCTCCATGGGGTTTCAGGGACAAGGTCCGCAGATACCTCCCAAAAGAATGCTCCCCGGCGGCAACCCTCTCATACCCCGCAGGGACTAAGAACCTCTCCTCCAGGGTGTTGGCTTGAGGCTTAACCGTAATCGGCTTCTCCGTGGGAACCGGCTCAGTTTGTCCAGGTTTGGCCGAGCAGCCACAGAAAGCCAAAATAAGTATTAACAGCAAGGCATAAACACGCTTCATCGATACACCAACGACCTTTCATAGAACGGTCCGGCTTCCCGACATCGCCCGGCGCTAAGGCGAGACAAAGCCTTAACCCGGAAAAGCCGGAACCGAGAATTATCTTACTTAAGTGAACCATTTGCCATTTAGATCCTGCGGTCTAAACATTGTCTGGTCATTACGCTTAGCTCTATTTCAGCAATGTTCAGCCAACTGCCATGCTTTGGTGTTATAATGGATTTCCAGTCGTTTGGCCAGACTCCTAAATGTTTCTATCGAAAAAGCTTCGTACAGTGAGGAGATGGAATGCGCATTCAGATTATGTCTTCCATGCAGGCCACAAAGGCAGCATTTTGTGTGGCGGAATGCACCAGCATTTACGAAGATGTGGCTTGAGTTCGTTTTTTTAAAAGGCGCCCTACAGCCTCGTGAGAGATACTATCAATGTATTGCAGCTCCACTGCTTTATCTGCCAATAGCCGCAGAGACCACTTGGATCGCCCTGTTGGCGGAGCACTACAGCGGAGGGCAATTATTTTGGCTTCCACCTCCCCAGTGATCTTGGGTTCAACCGGCGGTGTTTCTCGCTTTTTTCTACCAATGGCAGCGTCCAACCCTTCTTCGGAATACCGCTTTCGAATGGTGTGAACGGTTTGTTGATTTACATGAAAGAGTTTAGCTATTTCAGCCTCGTTTTTTCGCCCGCTGGGGTTGTTCTCATCTGCAGTCAACAACACATTAGCATGCATGATGGATTTAGCAGGTGTAGAGCCTTTTGAAACAAGGTTGAGCAAAATGTTTCGTTCTTCCTGTGAAAGGCGGACATGATATTTGGTCTTTGGCATGGTATACACCTCCATTCTTCATGAATAGTATACCATCAAAACAAGTTTTGTTATTGTTTTAATGTTGACAAAGTACTAGACGCTGCTATGGCAGCAAAAGAATATTTCCTATATTTCACTACATCTATCAACCTCTTTCGTAAAGTGCTTTCTCAAATTGGAACCGCCGGTTTACTCATTACCCAACGGGTTTTCTACCTTCCCCATAAAAAGGATCAAACCGGTACGATTGTCCCGGATAAAAAATACAAAGGGTTTGTTTATATAGAATTCGGGAGGGACTATTTCCTTGGGCTTAGCGGCTCCTGCCAGAAATACCGATGTAAGTGCGGCTGCTTCCGTGCCTTCTTCGTCCACGTTGATAAAGCATTCCTGGGAGATATCGTCAATATAGAGGTTGAAACCTTCCGACCTGTCGGCAATCCGGGTAAAATCCGCATTCCGGCTATCAAAGGCGGATACCATTCCCATGGCTTGCAGGTGGCTGACCAATTTGTTCTTCTGTTGGAAACTGAATTTGGGGAACTTGATTTTCACTTTTATATTCTCCAAGTTACCGGACACCCTTTGAATTTCTTCGTAATCCAGATGGCGGACATATTCGCCCTTATCTCCTTTAGGAAGGATGACCAGCATGCTGCATCCGTAATAATTGAACTCACCGGCCTGGATTTGCTCATCCTCATAATAATTGATCCGCCTCTCAGCGTTCATCATATCCACCATGACGGTATTGTCGCTGCCCAAATGGAATTCTTCCTTTTGTGTTTTTGATTTATCGAAGGGGTCCTGCCACTTACCGTTGAAGTACAAGGCGTTGAACACAAACATGGATGCCTGGGGATTGACATTGGTAATATGGTTTTGTATCCTGCCGTGGGTTTTATCCTCGATCCACCGGTTCATGGCCTCTTTTGCGCCGCTGTTTGCAAAGTTGACATTATGTACTTCCGCACCATAATAGGTATTGGCGGTTTTTAAGAAGCCGTCTTTTACAGGGAGCTTTTCCTGTATCCATAGAGAATTAACCAGCTCCACAAGTGTGGTCCTGTTTCCATTTTCCTTATAACCCGAATTGTTTAAGTGATTAATGGTGTTGCAGTATTTTTCATTCAGTTCCTCCGTGGAAAGCTGCTCCGGATTGATGATTGCGTTGATTTCTTCACAGGTTTTACCCGCCGCTCCATTATTAAGGACAGCCAATACTGTTGAGAAACTGACAGGGGAGAAGATGGCGTTTTTCCCCTCACTTTCTGCGGATATTTTCTGCAATAGCTGAATACCTGCCGTATTGGATGCCATATATAGCTTATCATCATTAAATACGCTGGGCTTTTCAATTTTCTTAAGCTCCGCCTGCTTTTTGAATTGTATGGCGGTTGACGAATTGCTGCATCCGGTAAAAATAAATAGTATTGCCAGCAGTAATCCCAGGAATTTTGTTGTTTTCATTCTCTTCTCCTCGCTGAATCTTAGTTTGTCAGGGTGCACGACCCTGTTTTTGCCGAGTACTATGCCAAAAAGAAAGCCGAACCGAAGGTCTATGCTGAAAAACGCGCCCTTGCGCTTACAGCTCGTAAATTGGTGCGGTTGGTCGATTATCTGCTGCGAACCAACCGACTTTACGAAGCCAAAGGAGGTATCCCGTTCCAGGAGTAAACAGTGTACTCTTGTTTCCCCCCACTTACTGCCACATTAGGCATTATCAGGAACTGCTCAGCCCCCTCAAGGAGCAGCGGAATTTAATAATTTATGCCAACTTATGGTCTTGACATCGTACCGCTTCTCTAATTGATTAAGAAAAGGAACCATTATTTGGTTCCCTCCGCTAAGGTCTCTCCGTTACTCCGTAGGGAATTCAGGAGATATATTTTTTGAACAAACTGCTGTTACTTACCGGATTCAAGATAATATCTTCGCAGGCAAATATCCGCTCCGGGCCGGGTACCAGTTACTCCGTGGTCACCACTGTCTCGCAAGGAACGGAAGTAACCATCCTTGCGACAGAGGGCAACTGGTACAAGGTGCAGCTTGACAACGGGACAATCGGATACATCGCCAAGTCCCTGGTTACTGTCAAATAGGCACAACACTATCACAATTGGTTTTTTAAAACTCACCCCTCCCGAAAACTCAATCGGGAGGGGTTTTTGATCAAACGCCGCGGGTATTGATATCCTCGAATTTTATTCCCTCTTCGCGTTTGGAGACGAAACTGCGGCAGTCGCTATCGCCCAGCCCGTCCTGATCAATCTCCACCGCATCCAGGGAGCACTGCATGTCTTTCTGGAACTCGCATTCCTTAACAGAGCATTTCACCATTGCCACTTCACTTCACCTCCGGCCATCGACAGGTTGAAAATCACCACATTCTGTATCATCGGTGCCACGCTGCCGCTCGCTGGGCTTGACAGTAATCTCATCAAGCTGGCAGGTATCCGGCTCCTGGTGGTTATCGCAGTTTTCCACCCGGCAGACAATCCGAGTCATAACAGGGACCTCCTTCTCATTCTTGTGTTCGTCCCTTATTATGCACCAAAACAGGTCGCTTGTTTCAAGCTGCAGGGAATACCCCGATTATCCAACATACAGGGGGGGCACGGTTTGGCGTAGAAAGGCTGTTTTGGGCAGCTGCTGGCAGGTTTGGTATGGCACAAAAAAGGGGAAGGGTTATTTCCCCTCCCCGGCATCTTCTCTGCTCGGGCAGAAAGCGCCAAGTTCGCACCGGCTGCACTCCGGGTTTCGGGCGTGGCAGACCTCCCGGCCATGGCGGATAAGCCAGTGATGGGTCCGGCTCCAGGCTTCCCGGGGAACCAAAAGGCACAACTCCGCTTCGGTCTCCTCCGGGGTCCGGCCTTGAGCGAGGTTCAACCGGTGGGACACCCGAAAGACATGAGTGTCCACTGCCAGGGTTTGTTGGCCGAAGGCGTTGGCAAGAACCACATTAGCGGTTTTGCGGCCAACCCCGGGCAGACTAACCAGGTCTTCCAGCCTTTCAGGGACGTTCCCCCCGTACCTCTCCACGATTATCCGGGCCGCGTTGACGATGTTCCGGCTCTTGATCCGAAACAGCCCGCATCCCTTTATGTCTTCGGCCAGAGTTTCAGGGTCAAGGGCGGCAAAATCGGTGGGCGTGGCATATTTGGAGAATAACTTGGCCGTGGTCTTGTTCACTTGACGGTCCGTGCACTGAGCTGACAGAATCGTGGCCACCAAGAGTTCAAATGGGTTATGGAAAACGAGAAGGGTTCCCGGGTTTGGATACAACTGCTCCAGGGTACCAAGCATCTGCCGCACATCTTTCTTTGCCGTGAATCCTCCCTCCCCTAGTCGTGTTACATGTAACCCCACACAAGGGCGGACGGTTTTTTATTCGCCCCCGTCTGCACTGACCACCCGGCAGCGGCAGTCGTAGTACGCCGCCCCCAGCCCCATATCCGAAACCTTGTCGTCCGTCAGGAGGTTCACTCCCCCGCCCTGTTTCAACCACCGGCCCTGGTGAACCTGGACCACCGCGAGGTGCAGTCGCTCCGACAGGTGGGCTACTCCAGTCAAGCAGCCCTGGGGCGATTGGATCGTAACCCTGTCCCCTTCGGCAAAACCTAGCTTACGGGCAACATCTGGATGAATCTCTACTGAGGGAGACTCCCCAATATGACGCAGGTTCCAAAACTGCGAGTGAATGAAATCACGGTGGTGGGGCGTGATCAAATACAGGGGGTAATCGCAGGTGTCAGCACCCGGACTGGCCTCAGCGTGAAGCGCATCATTGGCGTCAGTGTCGGCCGAAGCGTCGCCACAGCCCTTGGCGCCGGCACCATTATCATCGTCAAGCCAGCCGTCATCAAGCTTGTGGAAAACCGGGAGGGAATCAAGGCCATCGGCCGCTGCAAGCCGGGAATAAACCTCTATCTTCCCGGAAGGGGTCGGGAATTTGCGGTCCGCCCAGGCCACCGTCTCTGCCAACGGATTTGGGACGACGCCTGCCCTGAGCCGCTCCAGGCTGATGGCATGCTTGTGGCCGCAGTCCAGGGCAAACTTGAGCCACCCCTCGGTGTCGTGGTTCCCAAATCCCTCAAGTCCCAGCCTCCGGGCGAGTTCGGCAAAGATCCAATGCTCCGGTCTGGATTCTCCCACCGGCTCAACCACTTTCTGGGCCAGCCCAACGAAAAAGTGAGCTGAATTGACGATAATATCCGTATCTTCCAAGAACGTGGTGCAGGGAAGAACCAGATCAGCCTCTTCCACAGTATCCGTCATGAACAGGTCCACGACCACCTTGAAAGGCACTTTCCGAAACGCTTGGACAACCTTGCTCGTCCGGGGCGACTGGGTAATCGGGTTGGACCGAGTGACAAAGATGGCCCGTACCGGCGGATCGTTGGCTTCCAGAATCTCCTCCCCAAGCCTCGCCATCACGAAATAACGCCGGCTGTGGGCCAGTTCCTCCCCGGCAACGTCGCCAAAAATAAACTTGTGGTACCCGTGAGCGTAATTGGCTCCCCCGCCCGGAATTCCCACATTTCCGGTGATAGCGGCCAGAGCGTCAATAGCCCTGATGGTCTGCCCACTGTTCCGGTACCGCTGCATACCGTAACCAAACAGAATGGACGCCGGCTTCTGGCAGGCATACTTACGGGCAAGGTCAGCGAGCTTGTCCGGGGCTTACCCCGGTAATTTCGGCGACCCGGGTCGGAGTGTACCTGGCCACCATGGCCGCAAACGGCCCTACCCCTTCCACATACCGGGTCATGCCGGGAGCCTCATTTCCCTCCCGAAACACCAGGTGGGCAAGTCCAAGAGCCAACGCCCCATCAGTCCCGGGCTTAAGCTGTACATGTTCATCCGCAAGGTCCGGCAGGTCAATCTGCACCGGGTTGATGGAAATAACCCGTGCCCCATGCTTTTTAGCTTCCTGGAGAAAAGGGATCAGATGAATGCTAGTCGCCCCGGGATTTCTACCCCAAAGGATGATAGTCTTGGAATTAATCAGATCGGCCCAGTCGTGGCAGGCCAGCCCCCCAAAATCGTACCGTTGGGCTTCAATACCCGCCCCGTAACAGAGGCTCCCTCGGGGTTCGGTGACACCGCCGAAGGCATTAAAAAACCTCCGGTCAAGATCCCGCAGGACTCCCTGGTGGCCGGTATAGTAATGGTGAAGAACAGCCAGAGTGCCGTAATTTTTCTTTATCTCTAGGAGTTCAGCTGCAATCAGGTCCAAGGCGTGGTCCCATGGCACCGGAGCCCAGCCCCCGTCTTTTTTCCTCTGAGGCTGTAAAACCCGTTCCGGGGAGTACAGCCGCTGAATATGAAGCCGGCCTTTGCTGCAGATAAAACCTTTTGTAATCGGGTGGTCTGGGTCACCCTCGATTTTGACCACCCGGCCGCCGTCCACATGTACCAGCAGACCGCAGGCATCAAAGCAGTCCAGCGGGCATGTAGTTCTAAACGTATCCATTTCCCGGCCTCCTCACACGCGTAGCGGGTTAACCTTCCCTGGGACCTGCAGCGAACGGGGACATCCGTTTCTTCCCCTTCAGGCGGGGTCCGGGGCGGCTTTGCTGTTTCTTCCTCTTCCGGAAGCGAGAATATTCTCGGTACAGCAAGAGAATTATAACATAAGAACATGCAAAAAACGCTGATTGGATTTTCTACGAAGTTGAAAGGGGGTAAGCGCCATGCGGCAGGCCGCCGCCATCCTACTCAAGTTTATATTTACAGCCATGCTGGTCAACCTGTTTCTCCCGTATGTAGGGCGGTCAACCGTCCCCGCCGCCACAGTCGTGGCCATGGTTATCACCTTTGTCACCTTTATTTTCGGCGACATGTACCTCCTCCCCCGTTACGGAACGATAGTGGCGGCAGTCGGCGATATTGCCACCGATACTGTCATTATCTGGGGCGCGCCCCTGGTTCTCAACGGGCTGGCCATACCCTTGGTGGGGGCCCTGGTTGTGGCTATCGTCCTCGGATTTGCCGAGTACCTCTTTCATTTTTTCGCCAAGAAGACGATTTACTCCATTTTATAGGAAGCAAGCCCAGCGGCTAAGTGTCAGGTTTTCCGGCGGCTTCAAGACCGCAAGCGCTGGAAGAAGCCACTCCAGGCTGTTTTGGTGGATTGCCGCTGCTGTAGTATGGTTAATATCGGCCGCTTGAATTTTTGCTATTATGGCGGACGTGATCCGCGGCAGATCTTCTGTCTTTAGTGCTAAAGTGTTGCCTTGGTATGCATTTCACGGTTTTACTGCTATTTTAGTCATTGTTTTTCTTTTTAAGGCTTTAAATTAATGAGTGGTAAATGATACTATTTAGGTTTGCAGGAGGTGTTTACTTTGTTGAAAGCAGCTGGTTACTTGCTCCTTTTTATAGGTCTTGTTTGAATTATAGCAATAATGGGAGGAGTCTTCTCCCACACATATACCAGTATTAACCAACTATGGGGTGCGTTTGCTTTCCACTTTATTGCCATGATTTTGGGGTTAATGTGCATTGCTAAAAACGTAAAGATTCAGCATATAAACCACAAATGGGAATCAAGAAAATCATAAGAGGTAGCTCGCATCTTTAGTTGCTTTGCATCAATGAGTCAGAGAGAATTCTCTGACTCACTTCATTCTGTCATAAGTTGATCACCGTACGCTCCAAAACCTGATTCAGGCTCTTCCTGCCGGCCGGAGTAGATGAAAAACAAAAAAATATGACCTCCATTCCAAATAACAATGGCTAAACCAAAACCCGGCACATAACCTGTATAATAATCTTCCGGATTGGGGGAGTAGCCATTGGTGATACAGGCCAATGCCGTCTTTGAGGGTGGAGGAGTCAAAGGAATTGCCCTGGTCGGAGCCCTGATTGTCGCGGAAGCGCACGATTACCGCTGGGCGCATGTTGCCGGTACCTCAGCGGGCGCCATTATCGCCTCACTTGTCGCAGCCGGGTATACGGCTCCCGAGATCAGGACAATTATTGAAAACCTGGATTACAACAAGTTTCGGGACGAAAGCGTGATCAACCGGATACCGGTTGTTGGCCCGGTGGTAAACTTTGTGCTGAAAAAGGGAATTTACGAAGGAAGGTTTCTGGAAAACTGGATCAAACGAAGACTGGCCGCCAAAGGAGTGCGGACCTTCGGTGACCTGCGGAGCCCTCCCGGAGATACTGATTTTACCTATCGCCTGATGATTGTCGCTTCGGATATATCCCGGGGCAGAATGCTGGTCTTGCCCGAAGATTTGAAGGAATACGGAATCGATCCGGACAAGTTCGAGGTGGCCAGAGCCGTCCGGATGAGCACAAGTATCCCCTTCTTTTTTGAGCCTGTTGCTTTAAAATCCCGCACGGGACAAGGGGAGCAAGGTAGTTACATTGTTGATGGCGGAATTTTGAGCAATTTCCCCCTGTGGCTGTTTGATCAGGTAGAAAATCCATCCCACCCCACCATCGGCTTCCGGCTGATGGACCCCGAGGAAGGAAGACCGCACAGGATTACGGGCCCCTTAACAATGCTGGAAGCACTGTTCGCCACGATGATGGAGGCTCATGACGCCCGGTCTCTCACGGACAAGAACGCCGCCAGAACGATCTGCGTCCCCAGCCTGGGGGTGAGAACCACCGACTTCGACCTGCCCAGGGACAGGAGTCTCGCCCTTCAGGGGTCCGGTATGAAAGCGGCCACAGAGTTTTTCGCCTCCTGGAACCCGCAGCTCTATTTCCAGAGGTTCGTTCCGTCCGACCGAGCAATGAAATAAACAATAGCAAAAAAAGAAACCCGGGAGCGAGGCGAATTGCCTGCTGCCCGGGTTTATAATTACCTGGTACTTCCCGCGTCAACGTGGACGAGACGGGGGAACACCCGCGGGTGTTTTCGCGCAACGAACCCCTAGAGCCTTGTATGTGGCGCTGTCGACGGTTCCCGTCGGAGTCATTCCTTTTGAAGCCTGGAACTTGGACACAGCCTGGGCGGTGGCCGATCCGTAGAGGCTGTCAACCATACCCGGATCAAACCCCCGTGAGATAAGAGCGAGCTGGACGGCCTCAATGTCCTCCCCGTACATGTTGGGGCTGGTCGTGACAAGCGTGCGGCACACCGACACAGAGGGGAGAGCCGGCTGCCCCGCCAGCAGCTGGGACAGAGGCACCGATCGTAACCCGCGCTTTTTCATCTCCTGAAAAATGGAGGGAAGAGCTTCTGTGGTTCGAGGTGTCGCTTCATGAAGAAGGATAATGGCCCCCGGCGCCAATACGGCTATGACATCGGAAATAATGTTGTTGGTGGGCGATTCCCAGTCCCGAGGATCGACCGACCAGAGAACATTCCACTTGTGCCCCTGGGCTTCGGCCGCCCTGAGAACCGCAGCATTAAACGCGCCATAAGGAGGTCTGATCAAGGGCCAGAATTTTCCCGTCTGTTTCTGAATCACCTGTTTGGTCTGGCTCAACTGGCCGACGACACCATTGTAGTCAAGATTGGTTAAGAAAATGTGTTTGTAGCTGTGGGTGGCAACGTCGTGCCCGTGCTCCTTGATAGAGGCAAGCAGTCTGGGAGCCTTGGCTGCCAGTTCCCCCACAATAAACCAGGTGCCCTTCATTTTATACTTATCCATTATTGCCAGGGCCTTCGGAGTGTAGTCCGGATGCGGCCCATCATCAAACGTGATGGAAACCACCGGCTGCGATGTAGAAACCCGGTGAACTGTGGTGATGGTCATTGACTTCATCTCCTTTCCCTTTCAGGTTATTTAACCCGTTAGGAAAAGGTGCCAACTGCAACCCGGACCACCAAGGAAAACTGGGTCGTTACCGGCCTTTTTTGTTTTTTGGTTTTTTCGCCCGCTCTTTGAACCAGGAAAGCAGTGTTGAAACGGCATGGGTAAAGCCATTTCCGTGTTCGGCCATCGACAACAGAAATTCCCCGTCCTTTCCTAGGAGTCTGCTGCAAAACATGTTTTAGGCACATGATTTGTATAATTTGACTCAAACAGAGACTAGTTGAAAAAGCTCCAGATGCTAGGCGCATCAAGCATTCGCAGCGATGGAGTACTAAACGTACGTCGAGCAAGAATGCGCGGATGGAACGACGCAGATGGACTTTTGCAACGGTCTCCTAGGGTAAGTCAAAATACACATCCCGAGGCACAAACCCCGGGTTTTTGGTTCACAGTTTATTCACCGATTATTTTGAGGATCAGCCGCTTGCGGCGCTGGCCGTCAAATTCAGCGTAGTAAACCTGCTGCCAGGGTCCCAGATCCAATCGGCCGTTGGTGACCGGGAGAACCACCTGATGTCCCACCAGAATGTTCTTCAGATGCGCGTCACCATTGGTTTCCCCGGTGCGGTGGTGGCGGTAATTGGGCCCGGTGGGGGCCAGCCCTTCCAGCATGTCATCAATATCCTGGATAATGCCCTCTTCGGCATCGTTGACCCAGACTCCCGCCGTAATGTGCATTGCCGACACCAAGGCCAGTCCTTCTTTAATTTGGCTCTTCCCCAGGGCCATCTCTACATCCCGGGTAATGTTGATATACTCACGGTGTTTTTTAGTTTGAAAGGTGAGGTACTCGGTATGAGATTTCATTGTATCCACCTCCGCCAACCCTACGGACTTCATTTGGTGCCGCCAGCGCTTTCAAGGTTATTGTTGATTTGCCAGCGGTTTTTTATGTGGGAACGCAGCGGCCGGTTTTTACATAGTGCCCCGGGAAAGTGGCAGAATATATTGGAACAGTTCAACGACTTCGCCGTCGGGGCCGTTAATAAAGAAAATTCGGGCCTGGCCGTCAAAAACAACCTGCGGGGTGCCTCCTGGGATCTTGACCCCGTTTCGGCTCAAGGCTTCCAGAACCGTTTCAATGTCATCAACCTGAAGGGCAAAATGCCCTAGGGGAGACTTCCCTTGGGGGACGGGCCTATCTTCATATTTCAACAGTTCGACATAACTGTCGCCAACCCTTAATAGGGCAATTTCCAAGCCGATTCCGGGGATTTTTTCCCGGCGGTGCAGAGTAAACCCCAACACGCGTTGATAGAAATCCAGGGAACGATCAAGGTCACTGACCTGTACACCGATATGTTCGACCTTTCGGATCATTTTGTTCGTTCACCGCCATAATTGCTAATATTTTTGGCCGCAATTGGGGCAGTAATTGGCCCCCCATGGCCGGGGCGAGCCGCAGCCTGAACACCGTTTGAGGGGCAGCTCCCCTCCGCAGCACGGGCAAAACCGGTAACTTTTGTCCAACAGCTGCCCGCAAATACAACAATACTGTTCACCGGAGCCGGTCTTACTCTGCTCCTGTTTCCCCTGTTCCCCCAAAATCATGAAATACTCTCCCTTCCACTTTCTTATCATATTTTACCACAGGTTGTGGCTGTTATGAGCTTTTTATCTCAAATGACAAAAAGGGTTTCCAATTTGGAACCAAATCCACAAGGAATACGTCTAAACTGTCAAAGGGGGTCGAAGAATGAAGAAATTTATAGCCGTACTTACTGTCGTCGCACTCGTCTTGGGAGTTTTGTCACCCGCCGCTCTTGCCGGTCAGCTCCTTGACAGGGGTGTATTTATGGACCAGTTTTCCCAAACAGATGCCAATGGCGATATGTTTCGTGTCTCTTACCTGAAGGTAAACTTAAGCGATCCGAAAGTGGAAATCAAGCCGGTTTTGGCCAGGGAGCAGTTCGGCAAGCTTGAACCCCTGAGCCAGATGGCGGGCCGCTACGGAGCCATCGGGGCCATTAACGGCACCTTTTTCAATCTTGACCCCGATGTCTCCATTCCCATTGACACCATAGTGATGAACAAAGAACTGGTATCGATGAATTCAAGGCTGGCAACTTCCCTGATAATAAACTCTGATCGGAAGATCAGTTTTGATGATTTCCTACCCCTGGTAACAGTGAAGCTCCCCTCCCAGGCGGTCATCTTTGAGGCAACGGCGGTCAACCACCCGACCGGAAACGGAATAGTCCTATACACCCCTGCTTACGGGGCCACAACGGGCACTCCGGGGGTGACAAACGAGGTGGTAGTCAGCCGGAACGAATCCGGCGGGGAACAGGTTACCGCCAATGTCAGCGGCAACGCCTCCATCCCCGCCAACGGTTATGTTCTGTCATTCCAAGGGGAAGCGGCCAGGTATTTTCCCTACTTTTCGGTTGGACAAGCCGCTGAATTGAAGATCAGCTTCAGGGACAAGACGGGAATCGAGCATATGTTTGCCACCGGCCCCATGCTGGTTCGCGACGGAGCCCGGACCGTCCCCATTGATATGGAAGGGTTAGGGAGCCCGATGGCCGGTCGTCACCCGCGCTCGGCACTGGGACTAACCCGCGACGGCAGGCTGCTGCTGGTCGTTGTGGACGGGCGGCAGCCTGGGGTCAGTGTGGGCATGACTTTCGATGAGCTCGCGAGACAAATGGTGGAGTTGGGTGCGTGGAACGCCATGGCTCTCGACGGCGGAGGCTCCAGTGAGCTGTTAGCCACCGGTGCCATTGTCAACTCCCCGGCAGACGGGCGGGAACGCCAAATCAGCAACGCCATCCTGGTGATCTCCCAGGTGCCGGTCTATGTTGACGGTAAACGTCTATACTTTACTGACGTCCCGCCGACCATGCTGTCGGGGCGGCTGTTTGTGCCTTTGCGGGCGGTGTTTGAAGCCCTGCAGGCCCAGGTCAACTGGGATGACAAGACCCGAACCATTACAGCCGAAAGAGGCAAAAACAAGGTTGTCCTGACCATCGGCAAAAAAACCGCCAAGGTCAACGGCCGTGCGGTACCCCTGGATGCCCCGCCTACTGTCATCGGAGGTCGGACCCTTATCCCGTTGAGGTTTTCGGCTGAAGCCCTCGGTGTCAAAGTGACGTGGAACCGGCAGACAGAAAGCGCCTACCTGACCACAACACCGGCTTCCGCAGCCAAAAAATAACTATTTGGCAGCCGTGGTCCCGGGAAGCCCCGGGGGCCAGCAATAACGGCTCCCGATGGCCATGGTAACCGCTTTGAGTCATTGGTCAGCCCCGGAATCTGTCCGGGGCTGATTTTTTTGCCCGGTTCAGGAATAGTATCTGCCACTTGTTGACAACACTAGCCCTGTAAAGGGGGTGAAAACATGCAACAGCACATTCACTGCAGTGTCGATAACTGCAATTACTGGTCTTCGGGCAACAAGTGCGTCGCCAATGAGATCATGGTCATGTCCGATAGTCTTGCTGACAAAACGCCCGACACTATCGACGCGCCTAAAGCGGCAACGTTCAACCCGACTCCTGCCAGCACCTGTATGGAAACCTGCTGTAAAACCTTCGTGTCCAAGGGGTCAGATAAGCCCTACGTTGACGGGGTCAAAAGGATGTAGAACCATGAAAGGCTGTTGACAAAGTATCGGTCAACAGCCTTTCAAACACCACTGTAATATTCTAATAGTCTTTTACCAGAATCGAGGTTGTCAATCGTTAGCGTGATGGTGCGGCATCTTGGGAATTTCGAGGACTTCCTCCAACTTCATTTCGAGGAGGATCTCCTTTTTAATTACCGTGCGTAATGCCTTAACGACTGCTTTGTCGATCTCTAGCAGATGATCAACATGAGAGCAATTTTCGAGCAGCTTTTGCAGCTTCTCCGCCTCAGCGTTAATTATGTGCGCCAGGCCAAGCTCCTCCAAGGCTATGGAAACAAGCAGGAGGTTTCGCACTTCTTCCCTGTTAATAGCAATCTTGGGGGTAATATTTGGGACATTTGGAACGGACATCAGAATCACTCCTTCCACCATAATTTGGTTATTTACATACCATAATATGGTGCATCTCTAAAAATGTGACTATGATAGGTGCAAATATTTTATAAATCTACTTGGAGAAAGGGTTTTCCTCTTCCAAAATTCGCTCCACTGGTATAGAAAGAGGGGTACCATCTTTCCTTTGGCTGGCTTCGAGAACCATTTCCAACATGGACTGAATAATCATATGTGTCTTAAAAGCTGTATTAATAATAGCGCTAAGATTTCTTTGAAACTCTATTAGCTGATCGCTTGTCAATGTTCTGCTCCCTCGTCCCCCTTTATAAAGCAACATTAAAGCCCTACTTTTCTCAGCTTCAGCGTTGATAAAAGCCGCGAGAGCAGATTCCTGCTTTGCAATTGATTCCAGTAAGTTTGTAAACGCCTGCTCCTGGTTTATTTTGGGCGCATCGGGAATAACCATAGCAATCCTCCCAAACCAAAGTAGAATAATAACAAGTTGTCTTCACACTATTATCGGGTTAAAGCCAGCCCTGCTAGAGGCGTAAAGAATTGGATTACTCTTCACCTGGTAGTAAACATTATAATCCCCAAATTCCCGAGGCATACTGTGGTCATGGCGTTTGTTTATTTCCAGCAGCCATATACGTTGATTTCGGTCTATAACCATATCAAACCCAAGGTCAGCGTAATGACCGTTTTTATCTAGTTGGTAACATATATTTTTAGCCAGGGCGATCATCTTCTCTTTTAAGAGAAACGCCTGCCATGTTCCCAGTCCAAAGACCTTTTCCAGTGCTTTAGTCGCCGGCAGCAAATAGCCAGCGCTTATATAATTTGAAACAATCCCTCCCCTTTTACCAAACTTACCTATAGCCCCTGTGCATACCCAGGAACCGGTTTCATCCTTTTGCATAATCAGGCGGTAATCGTTTAAGCGGCCTTCATATTGAGGCAGGTGCAACCCCTGCTGAATCAAATAAGGCGCCCCCATATGGGCTGACAACAATTCTTCTAGAGAAGCAATACCCTTTACGACCTTTGGCTTTGAGCAGCGCTCTTCAACGAGAAAGCTGTCATTATTATATGTAATCTTTAAAATACCTCTGGCCATCGTCCCATTTCGAGGTTTTAGGATGACGAACCTGTATTTTCGAAACATTTCTTCGAGTTGAGAAGTATCATAATAGCAATAAGTTTCCGGCAAGTACTCCCTTAAACTCGGAATATTTGACAAGTACTCATGTGCTTCCCATTTGTCAAAGTAATAAGAATTAAAAATCCCCCCTGGTAAAACCTCCTCAAAATGTCTGGTCATTCTTGAAGGCATTCCGGTTCGTCTGAAAATGACGGCCGGGTAGGGTAAAACAGCCGGGCACCAGCAATTCCCAGGCAATGATTTATAATAAAAACCCTTTATTGTATTTTTATCGGTATCAACTCCGTCCACAGCAAACAGGAAGAGTAAACCGCCTATCTCCCCGTAAAGCAGTCCATACTTAGCGAGACCGGTGGAGTTTAAATCAATATTTGCGGTCTTCTGGGCGACACAAATGCCAATAACTGGGCCAATTTTGATCTGTTTTTTAAAAAATCCTATTTTGTAATGCAACTCCAAGGGCAATAACATTTCACTGGACAACGAGCTGGAAACAGCAATCAGCCTTGCTTGTTGTTCCCCCACGTATATTTGGACAGGCAGCCTCCTTGCCCCAAAGCTTAATTCTACCTGGTTTCCCGAAGTTAGTTCTGTTTTGTGGTAACCCTGACTAGGTAAAACAATACTCATAGAGTCTGATTCCCACGTGACAACACGAAAGGACATTCAACCCCCCCCAATTGACCCAGGCCGCACAAGTGCTTGGCATATTTTAAGGGCATAACTTTTGACATGTAGTAAGATTCCCTGTCGCCCAGATCCAAAATGATGGTGTGATCAGGCATAACATTGTTAATTTCTATTAACCAGAGAAGGTTTCGGCCATCTAAACCTATATCAATTCCCAGGTCTCCGCAATGCACCCCGAAACTGGGCAAAGTTAAAGCAAAATTAATAGCCAATTTCTTGATACGTTGGTAAAGACGGAACGATGATTCCGGGTTAAACCCCAAAAGCTCCATTAATTTGTTAAAAGGTACTGTGTTTCCTCCGCTGGATATATTGTTTACAACGCTACCACTAGCCCCAACACGAGGTATTATAGTCGTTAACCTCCAGAAGCCCGAGTCGTCTCTCTGTACTATGACTCGAAAATCAACAGTAGACCCGTTAAAGGTAACCAACTCCAGTGCATGCTGCACCAAAAAAGGCCTGTTATGATAAAATTTTTTTAAAAAAATCATTAGCTTATCCAAACTTTGAAAAGATTCCTCGCAATTTGCGCCCAACTTTCGGTAACAAATCTTGAAAAATTGATTATGCGTCTCCAGTAGGGCAACCCGTTTACCCATGCTGCCCCCAACCGGTTTCAGATAGACCTTTTGGTAGCCACTTATAAAATCAAGAAATTGCGCCATATCTTCCACCAAAATAGTTTTTGGCAGGTATTGTCCTAATACCGGGTCGCCCGAAAACCAGTTCCAAAGATCGCATTTATTAAAAAAAGGCGAATTAAATATTCTATCACCCATCACCTGTGTTAGTTGCCCCTCGATCGACTTCGGGAAATCAATTCTTTTATATATCACCCCCGGATAGGGCAACCACCCCTCTTGCCATGAATCTTCACCTTCACGGGGGCAGTAGTAATATCCCCTTATTTTTTGCTCATCAGCGTTAATTCCATCCAAGGCAAAAATAAAAATTAACCCATTGATTAACTCATAGAACCTGAGGTATATTAGGTAGTTTCTTAGTCGGCTTGGGCCAATGTTACCATGTTTTTTAGACACATATAAACCGATAACCGGGCCAATTATCAGCTTAGATTTTGACAGCCTGATTTCATAAGGAATCTCTGGTACCACCAGCAATTGTTCGGCCAAATCCGGTGACATCAGGATAGTTCGAGTATGCCCTATTCTAACAGTGCAATTGACAAATCTGGCTCCAAACTCAATACTTGTTAAATTGTTGATAACATTAACCGTATCGGTTTCAAAAGCTTCTGCCGGTAAAACCACCACCATATTTTGGTTATCTTGGGTGACTTTCAGAAGAAAAGCGTTCATACAATATCACCTGCCTAAAAACCTGTTAACGCGGCAGCATATTCTAAGGGGTTGTACCTTATATGGATGTAATTCTTATAATCGAGTGCCTTGAAGCCTTTAAAACTGGGAAAGACATTTGCTTCAATAAACCACAAAGAACCTTTACGATCCAGGGCAAGATCAATACCAAACTCGGCAAAACTTCCACCGGAAGCTTCCATCCGGTGAACAAAATTGTGACAAAGATTAAAGATTCTTTGTTTTGTTGCTTTAAAAAAATCTCTTCCATAAGGCTGACAAACTTCGCTCAACCTCAAAGCACGGCCACCGCGCGCGATATTGGTTATTAAGCTCCCGGAGCCGGAACATCTGCATTCAATGCCGCTGCAATTCCACTTTTTCAAACGGTTTTTTTGCATTACCACCCGAATGTCATAGGGATGCCCCTGGTACAAAGCTAAATTCAGGTGCTGCTGCACAATATAGTCGTGATTTGGCAAGAAACTTAGACACATGTCACGCAGTTCTTCTCCTGTAAGCATCACCTCCCTTATTTCCTTCATTCGATAATCCTCCAGCCGAAATAGACTGTCTAGTTTTTCCACTATCATGATGCCGCGTCCCCGCGACAGGGATACCGGTTTTAATATTACTCGCCCCCACTTTTGGAGCATTTCGAATAAAACTTCAATGTTCAAAAGCTGTTTTGTATCGGGCAGATTCTCCCTAAAACTTTCATGGACCGATAACCATTCGTACATTTGCCATTTGTCAAATCGATCTGAATTAAACAATCCCTTGCCAACAAGAGCTTTTAAATGTTCGAGTTCAATTTTGTTTCCATGGAAGTTTCTTCTGTATATTACTTTAGGTAAGGGGAACTGGCCAAATTCCCATTTGGATTTTTCAAAATTATAATAAAGACCATTCACCGTGAAGCTGTTCCAATTTACAGAGCTAGAAGAAAATGCGCATATCAATCCTCCTACTTTTTTATAAACCCCCAGCCTGTCGGAATATTTTTCCATGTATTTGGGTGAGTACATGTGGTACTTACTCCCAAGAAGGAGGCCTATGACAGGGCCTATACTCATTTGCCCATAAGTTAGCTTTAGCCTATACACACAACCTCCTGGCAGAGCAATTCTCCTCTTTATTTCAGAGGAAATAAAAATTACTATAGGTTCGGAAATTGTTGAAGCGGAACTACTTTTTCCAGCCGGGTATGTAACAAAGACAGAGACTCTTTTAAACCCGAAATTTACATCAATTTTCTGTCCCCCAAGCTTTTCTTTTAATTCACCAGGTAAAATCATATAATTTGTGTTTGTTTGTTGCTCTACAAACATTGCCCTATATGTTGTCGGCATCAGATTCCTCTCCAGTCAACATCGATTTTGCAAACATCAGCTGGCTAATCACCATTTTTTTAAAACCAGTTTCTTTCTGTTCGAGACCAAAAAGACCAAAGGCTAAGCCATTTAAGTTACTAAAATAAATGTTGCCATTCAGGTCCACTAAAAATTTCAAAACAACGGCACTGTTGTCCGGCAGAAAGCCCATAAACCATTTCATAATTCGAGGGCTTATTTCTCTCACCTTGTATACTGCCAACTCCATACTGCCAGAAACAATGGGTTTACCCGTTTCCCTCGATACCTCACTAACGATCCAATCGCCTTTGTATGAAAGGTACAAATTTGCCCATAATTCAGTTGGCCTGCCTCCAGGTTCAATGAGATTATATGCTCCTTGCATTCTATAATTCCCCTTTTTAGAAAGGGTATCAATTACTTTCAACAACTCGCTTTCAAGTAATGTCAAACTTAAATTGTGGGTGAACCAATTCCATTGAAAGGCCTGCTGCTCTCCATTCATGCTTTTAATTAACTTAAAGGTATGCAGCAGTTCCCCAGTTCTTGAGCGTATAACTATATCTTTTCCCTCGCAAAGTTCCTCCAAAAAGATTTCTTTGTCAAAAGGTTTTACTCTGGTAACTAAATCACAAAATAAAGGCTGCGAGATTAGAATTTCGTTAAGAGTATCAATTACAAAAATGTTGGTCTTGTTGATTACTTTGAGGTCTGGAATTTCTTCAAACACTTGATAAAGTTGTCTTTTCTCCTTCCCCCGGTGCCTTAACGTCAAATTTATATTAACTCTCGGAATAGGGAATTCTTCTATAGCTAATAATTCATTGCCAACAACTCCACCAACCTTCCTCTCCTTTATATTTATATCTTTAACGCTGAACATATACAGTTTCAGTCCTAAACCCTGTGCCCCATCCAGATATGCTTTAAGAAAGCCTTCGTTAAAATAATCAAAGATATTCCTCATTACTCTTTCAGGTACCAGGAGCCCCAATTTATAACTTAATTTTAACGGGGTTTTTATCGCTGGATCTTGCTTGGCATTTGAGGCCTGTCTTGAGAAACTCTTTAAAGTGAAATCGCTTGCCATAACTTCTTGACCTCCTGGAACATCAAATGTCACTGGTATTCTATTCAACCACTTCAAAAAAGTTCCATGATAGTGCTTGCTTGAGTTTCAGATAACTTTTCATTTATCTGCATCTTCAATTACACTTTTTGCCTCACTTTGACTAATATGCCATCTAAGGATCGAAATTCCGGAGGGGGGGTATTAATGAAAAAACTGGGTTCCTTTCTTAACGGTCTATGGCACAACGAGCAAGCACAGGGAATGGTTGAGTACGGTTTGATTCTCGCCTTAATTGCTGTAGTGGTCATAGGTGTTCTGACTCTTATGGGTACCAGCATCAAAGCCAAATATGACAGTATTAATAACGCTCTGCAACCAGCAGCTCAATAAGAAGAAAGGGCCTCTACTTTTGAGGCCCTTTTGAAAATACCTAAAGGTGGTGATTATCATGTATATTTCTTTGGTAACGCTTCTTCTGTTCCTCTTCATATTTATAATTACGTATTGTGATTTAAGGTTCAATAAAATTTACAACTGGATTACTGTACCTTTATTAGTTGCAGGAATTCTCTTAAATAGTTCAATGGCGGGCATAAACGGTTTCTTTTTCTCGATATTGGGAGCCCTAGCGGGACTTTTTGTTCTGCTGCTGCCATATACCTTTGGCTGGATTGGCGGTGGAGATGTAAAATTTCTGACTGCAGCGGGAGCTTTAATCGGGCCTTATGCTGTTTTGATGTCAACAATCATTGGCCTTCTCTTTTTTGGATTGATAGCCATTGCCTACCTAGTCGTTCGGAAAAATCTCTTAGGTTTCATCAAACAACTATTGTTAGTGATTTGCGGGGTTAGATTAATTCAAGTTAGCGGCACACTTCCCATGGGGGTATTTCTTGGGTTGGGCACTTTGTTTTACTGGCTTTTTTTAGCCAATTGACAGGGGGTGGCTCAAATTAGAAACGTTGAACGGAAAGCCCTGCTTTTATCCTTGTGTATTGCTGTAGCGTTGACAGTACTACTGATGTTCTATCTGCAAAAAAAGTCTCTTGATACCGGCCCGCTGGTAAAAGTGGTTGTTGCAGCTCAAAATATTGAAGCTAGAACGGTGATATCGGATATACACTTAAGGGAAATTATGATTCCCCAAAAATATGCTGTCTCCGGAAATGTAGCCAGAAAGGCAGACCTTGTTGGAAAGATTGCTAAAGATAAGATATTTGCCGGGGAGCAGGTTATTGGCGAAAGGATTATAACAGGAAGAGAGAATGGAGGTCTGGCGGCGGTGGTAAAGCCTGGATACCGGGCTGTCACCATCAAGGTGGATCAGGTATCCGGTGTTGGGGGCTATGTTCGAACAGGAGACTTTGTCGACATTTTTGTTTTCCTCCAACCCCCTTACAGTAAACAAGAAATAGTGAAAGCAGTGTTTCAAAGGGTTGAGGTTTTGGATTCCGGCACCACAGCAAACACCAGTGATGAAAGATACCTGACAATTATAATGACTCCTTCAGATGCTAAAAGACTATTTTTGTGCACTGAACTTAGTAAAGTACGTTTAGCCCTAAGAAACACAGTCGAAAAGAGTATCTTTCTTTGAGAGACGTTACTTTAGATTCTCTTTGTTAGAGGGCGATAGTATGATCCAAAACAAGATTAGGTTGCTACTGGTCAATAATAATACAGAGACTTTGTCCTCCCTGAAAAAAATCCTGGAACCCTTTAAGGAGTTCAAGTTTCTGGGAGAAGCTAGGAATGGTGTCGAAGCTGTTGATTCAGCCTTGACCTACCTTCCTGACGTAGTCATTATGGACATTAATATGCCGGTTATGGACGGCTTTACTGCTGCTACCAAGATAGCCCGGGCTGCCCCCTATATTGGCATAATTCTTACCGGCCATGCGGAGTCATTGAGCATTATCAGAAAGGCTATGCAATCGGGAGCCGGGGATTTTCTTGAGCTGCCGTTCGGCAGCGCTGAATTACGCCATGCCATCCGGTCCATTTATAAAACTAAACAAGACCAAAAAAAACACCTGATGGAGCACCCTCTTGTCATACCTTACAGGCAGCCCAAAGTTATTTCCGTTTTCAGCAGTAAAGGCGGCGTAGGTAAAACGGTCCTGGCCACCAATATAGCTGTATCTTTACGAGAGCTTACTAGAGAAGATGTTTTGTTGATGGATATGGATTTGCAGTTTGGAGATGTTGCTGATTTATTAAATCTTACTCCCAAGACCACAGTGATTGATATCCTGGCTGACAAAGAAATCGAAAAAAACGACTTGTTAAAATACCTTGTTTCTCATTACAGCGTTATTAAGGTCCTACCCGCACCCCAACAACCTGAACAGGCTGACCTGGTGGGTGAAAAGGATTTAAAAGATCTTGTATCAACTTTTGCAACCATGTGAGTATTCTTGCGGCATCCGGCCAGCAATCCTGTGTCATCCGGCCAGAGTTCTTATCACATCCGGCCACTGTTCTTGCAATATCCGGCCAATAAGACCGGCACCTCAAAAATGAAATCCTGTACAATGAAGTCAATTCGTGTACGGGAGGAAGAAGATGAGGTGTGAAGAACCAGTGAAAATCCTAGAAATCTTAAGGCTGACAGAGCAGGGTTATTCTCAAAGAGAAATCGCCCAAAGTGTCAAATGTGGCAAATCCACTGTGGGAGAAATCCAGAAACGCTGCCGAAATTGTAAACTCCAATACGAAGCAGCATCTACAATGACCAACGATGAAATCAAAATGTTGCTCTATCCAGACAGCTTTGGTCGTTCCGTAAAAGGAGATCCGGATTGGCCCAATATTCATGAACGATTGCAGGCGAATAAGCGTCTCAATTTACAATATCTCTGGGAAGAATACAAAGCAGAAAATACCAATGGTTTAAGCTATAGCCGCTTTTGTCACCGCTACCTTGACTGGAAAAACGAGACCGGTAAAAACGTTATCATGGTTCAGAATCGCGAACCGGGCAAAGAATTGTTTGTAGACTGGATGGGCGATACGCTGGATTGTGTAGTAGACAGCTCCACCGGAGAAATCCTTACAGCCCATTTCTTTGTGGCAACCCTGGGAGACAGTTCCTACCCATACGTGGAAGCTTTCCCTGATGAAAAATTAGATAAATGGCTTCTGGCTCATGTTAATGCACTCAGATATCTGGGCGGTGTTCCGCGAGTAATTGTGCCGGATAATTGCAAAACTGCTACGACAAAACCCAGTTACTATGATCCAGCCATAAATCGATCTTACTGGGAATTTGCAAAACACTACGAAGTGGCTATATTGCCGGCAAGAATCCGTGAGCCTCAAGATTATACCGAAGATTTTGTTATCCCGAAAAAGTGATCAACACATACTGGTATTGCTATATTTTTACCTAAAATGTTCGGGATAACCATTGTCCCATTATGAAGGCGTCACCATAATGAATTTGGAATACCCAAATTTATTATGGGAGGCGATATCATTGGATAAAATCTTAGTTACC
>Ga0074195_1001233_pt1 | contig 37656 bp, 31 predicted proteins | sample EPASupsiteHSE623_FD_64525 | JGI IMG/M metagenome (GOLD analysis project Ga0074195, IMG submission 64525) | Bioremediated contaminated groundwater from EPA Superfund site, New Mexico - Sample HSE6-23 | ecosystem: Environmental > Aquatic > Deep subsurface > Groundwater > Contaminated ...
TCTAAATCCAGCAGGAACTGCAATTGCTGATAAATCCAAAAGATTCATAAAGTTTGTGTAATATCCAAGATTTGTATTTAGCTGAATTGGGTCTGCATTTACTTCAGCTATTTTATAGATTGTTCCAGTTGTTGGAGTTAGCATAAAATCAAATTTGGCAAAAATCTTATCTGCAATTTTTCTATTTGTTTTTAAAATATATTCCGATTCAAAGTAGTTAATTGCATCTTTATTTTGTCCACTTGAAATAATAGTTCTTACTGTTTCATTTACAACTTGGGGAGTTTTTGTAATAACATCTTTAATTGCAATAAATCTTTCACTCACCCAAGGTCCACTATAAAGTAGATTTGCACTTTGATTAAAAGGTTCATAATCTATCTCTACTGCTTTTCCTCCAAGGGATTCAAACTTTTTGACAGCTTGAAAAAATAGTTTTTCTGCTTCATCATCGCCAAAAAACTTTAACTGTGATTTTTGTGGAATGGCAAAGGTAAATTTCTCTTTTGATTCTTTTTTTGTAGGAGTATAAACTCTGCTGTAAATATCTGTTTCATCATAAATATTTATTATTTCAAAAACTGTTTCAATTGAAGATAATTCTTTTGCAAAAACAGTTACACAATCCAAACTTCTACAAGCAGGAACAACTCCACTTGTACTTACTACTCCTTTTGTTGCTTTTAGTCCAATTAGATTATTAAAAGCAGCGGGAACTCTTCCACTTCCTGCTGTATCAGTTCCAAGGGAAAAACTAGCCATTTCAAGGGCAACGCAAACTGCACTTCCTGAGCTTGAACCACCTGAAATATATTCTGGATTTATTGAGTTTTTACACTCTCCATAAGGACTTCTCGTTCCTACAAGTCCAGTTGCAAACTGGTCTAGGTTTGTTTTTCCTATTGGAATTGCACCTGCGTTTATTAGTTTTTCTACAACAAAAGCTGAATTTGTTGGAGTATATGAAAACTCAGGACATCCAGCAGTTGTAGGAATATTTGCTAAATCAATATTATCTTTTATGGCAAAAGGAATACCATAAAGGGGAAAATCCTTTAGATTTTTCCCCTCAAGGTTTTTGATATATGGTTCTAACTCATCTTCATTTAAAGTATAAATCCAAATATTATGATTTTTTGTCTCTTCTATTTTTGTTTGAATAAATGTGATAACTTCTCTTATTGAAGTTCTATTTTCAAGATAGTTTTCTCTTAGAGTATTTATATTTAGATTCATTTTTCATCCTTTTTAATTACAACTAAAACATCACCTGATTGAATATTGTCACCTTCTTTATATAAAATCCTAGATACAGTTCCACTTATTTGGGCTTCAATATCAACTTCCATTTTCATTGATTCAAGTATTACTAAAACTTCTCCAGCTTTTACTTCGTCACCTACTTGAACTTCGATTTTCCAAATATTTCCAGACATAATTGATTCAACTACTTCTTCCTCTGAATCTAAAATTAGTTCATCTTTATCTTCACTTGCTTCTATTTTTGTGTCAAAACTATCAAGACCTTTTTCTTTCCACATTAATCTTTCATCTTCAAAAGCTTGTCCTCTTTTTGTTTGAAAAGAGTTTGATTGTTCTTCATTTGCTTTTAAAAATGCCTTGTACTCTTTTAGTTTAAATGTTTTATCTTCTATTGTTAAAGGGAATTTTCCATATAAAAACTTCTCTCTTATTTCATGTAACTCTTCTGTAGAAACAGGATAAAACTTTACTTGGTCAAAAAATCTAAGTAACCAAGGTTTATCAAACTCTTTAGTTTGTCTATATGTATTCCACATCTGTAAAGTTCGCCCAAATAGTTGGTAACCACCTGGTCCTTCCATTCCATAAACACACATATAAGCTCCACCAATTCCAACAGAGTTTTGAGCTGTCCAAGTTCTAGCTGGATTATATTTTGTTGTTACGACTCTATGTGATGGATTTAAAGGAGTTGCAACTGGAGCTCCTAAATAAACATCTCCCAATCCCATAACTAAATAATCAGCAGTAAAAACTATCTCTTTTACTTCATTTGTATCTTTTAATCCATTAATTCTTCTAATAAAATCAATATTTGAAGGACACCAAGGGGCATTTGGTCGAACTCCTTGTTGATATTTATCAATTGCAATTTGAATACTTGGGTCATTCCATGAAAGTGGAAGCCATACTGTTCTTGAATCAACTTCTAAATCTTCTATGTTTTTTAGTGATAAAATCGCCTCTTTTACAAGTGCTAAAATATCAGTTCTACTTACAACTTGAGTATTAAAATGAATTTGTAAACTTCTAATCCCAGGTGTTAAATCAATAATTCCAGATAAATCTTTATCTTCAATATAAGTCATCAAAGCATGGATAAAAAATCTAAGTTCAATATCTAACTTTAATTCACCAGCTTCAATTAAAATAAACTCATTTCCAGCACATCTAATTGTAATATCAATATCTAGTTCATTATATTTTAAGACTTCAATAATTGGAGTTTGTTTTGTTAAATCAAAATCTATAATATAATCATTAAGTTTTGGCAAACTTTTATTTGTTTCAATAGCGTTTTCATAAGCTTTTGTCATTAAATCTGCATTTTCTAAACTTACTGCTTTGAATTTTATTTTATCACCAGCTTTTAATTGTCCAACTTTATAAAGTTCGCATGAAATAATAGTTGCAGGACAAACAAATCCTCCAAGACTTGGTCCATCAGGTCCAAGAATTACTGGCATATCTCCTGTAAAATCTATAGTTCCAAAAGCATAAGCATTATCATGGATATTTGAAGGATGAAGTCCAGCTTCTCCTCCATCATTTCTTGCCCACGAAGGAGCTGGTCCTATTAATCTAACACCAGTTCTGCTTGAATTAAAGTGAACTTCCCATGAAGCTTCAAAAAACTCTTTTATATCAGAATTTGTAAAAAAGTCTGGGCTTCCATGTGGTCCATAAACAACTCCAATTTCCCACTCTTTTGATAAAGTAGGCGTTTCTTCTAAAGGTGTATAAATCTCTTTTTTTGATGGATTAAAACTTAACACATCTCCAGCTTTTAAAGCTCGACCTCCATGTCCTCCAAACTCTCCAAGGGTAAAAGTTGAAGCACTTCCAAGATAAGTAGCCGTATCAAAACCACATGCAATTGCTAAATAAGTTCTATTTCCATCGCCAATTACTTTTTTGAACTCTAAAATATCACCACATTTTACTTCTTGGGCTTTAAACATTTCAACTTCTTTGCCATTAATGCAAGTTTGCATATCTGCTCCACCAAAAGCAATAATCGTGTCTTGTCTAAATTTGAAACTTGCACCAATAAAAGTCATTTCTATAAAAGGTGCATTTTTCTCATTATTTAAAAGTTTGTTTAAAAGTCTTGGAGTTAAACTATCCATGGCACCTGAGGGTGGAATTCCAACTGCCCAAAATCCTTGCCTAGCTGGGAAGTCTTGAATCGTCGTCATTGTCCCTGATTTTAATATATCAACTTTAAAAGGAGCGTATTCTAAACTATCAAGAACTTTTGTGTAAAAAGTTGAATCTTTGAAAAACTCTTGTTTTGAAATCTCTTCAAGATATGAAAGATTTGATTCAATTCCATAAATTTTACTTTTTTCTAAAACATCTTGAAGTTTTAAAATATTCTCTTCTCTAGTATTACTTACAACAATTAATTTTGCTAAAAGAGGGTCATAAAAAGGGCTTACAACACAACCATCTTCAATCCAAGTATCAACTCTTATATCACTTGGAAACTTTACTTTTGTGATAAGTCCAGTGCTTGGTTGGAAGTTTTTTCCTCCATCTTCTGCATAAACTCGCACTTCAATTGCATGACCTTTTGGATTATGTTTATAATTTAAAAGAGGAGTATTATCTCCAGCTGCTATTTTTATCATCCATTCAACTAAATCAACTTTGCAAACTTCTTCTGTAATTCCATGTTCAACTTGTAATCTTGTATTTACTTCAAGGAAATAAAATTTATCTGCTGATGTATCATAAATATATTCAACAGTTCCAGCACTTTTGTAGTTAACCGCTTTTGCCAATTTTTCAGATGCAATAAAAAGTTCTTTTCTTAATTCATCACTAAGATTTGGAGCAGGGGTTTCTTCAATAACTTTTTGGTTTCTTCTTTGAATTGAACAATCTCTTTCTCCTAAAGTTTTTACATTTCCAAGTCCATCTCCAAAGATTTGAACTTCGATATGTCGTGCAGTTTGAATATATTTTTCTAAAAAAACTCCACTATTACTAAAGTTTGCACCAGCTAGTTTGATAACTCCTTCATAGGCATCAATTAGTTCATCTTCACTAAAGCAAAGTTTCATTCCAATTCCACCACCACCTGCAGTACTTTTTAACATAACTGGATAACCAATAGTTTTTGCAGTTATTACGGCATCATCTAAATCTTTTAGTAATTCACTTCCTTCAAGTAATGGAACACCATTATCTTTTGCTATTTGACGTGCAGTATGTTTTAATCCAAAATCTTCAATATGTTTAGACTCTGGTCCTATAAAAACAATACCATTTTCTTCACAAGCCTTTACAAAATTTACATTTTCACTTAAAAAACCATATCCTGGATGAATTGCATCAACACCATTTTCTTTTGCTATTGAGATGATTTTTTCAATATCTAAATAAGACTCACTTAGAACATTTGAACCCAATGGCACACTAATATCTGCATTCATTACATAAGAGGCATTTTTATCAACTTCACTAAAAATTGCAAGGGATTGTATCTCCATTTTTTTTAGTGTTTTAATTATTCTATTTGCAATCTCGCCACGATTGGCAATTAATACTTTTGTAAACATTTTTACATCCTTAGAATTAATTTTGTGGGTCGTCCCGATTGATTATATTTTGTAAGTCGTCTTACAAAATAAAGAGAAAGAGGTTCTCTTAAAGCTTTTATTTATCCCAAATAATAAGTTGTATAGGTGTTGGGTTATATCCATTACAAGGGTTGTTTAGTTGTGGGCAATTTGAAATTAACACTAAAGTATCCATAAGTGCCACCATTTCAACATAATCGCCTTTTTTTGATATTCCATCTTCTATTGCTAAATGACCATCTTCATTAACTGGAACATTCATAAAAAAGTTTATATTGTTTGTAATATCTTTTGGACTCATTTCAAGTTCACCAACTAATGTTAGATAATTATCTCTACAAGAGTGCATATATTTTTTATCTAAACCAAATCTAACTGAGTTACTCTCAGCACTACAATGTCCACCTAAAGTATCGTGATTTCCACAACTATCTTTTACAATTTCCATCATTACATTATCATCACTCGAAATTAGTTTTGTTCCAGTTGTAATAAAAATACTTCTCTGTTCTCTAATTGTGTCTGTTGGACTATATTTTTCATCAAAATTGTTTGCATTGTAAAATAGTGTATCAACTGCTTGACAACCTTCTAAATCTACTATTCTAAAAGTTTGACCTTTTTTTACTACACCTGACCATGGAAGTCCTGATAAAATCTTTTCGTTATAAACTGCATTTTCAATATTTTTTGACATCATTTATTCCTTACACAAAATATCTATTTGTATTTTGAAAGCCTCTTTTAGCTTCATCTGAAAAATCTGCATAATCTTCATCTTTAAAAGCTACACTTTCAAAAATTGAGATTTCTATATCACTTGGATTATAAACACCAGTTTTATCCATAACATGTGGAGTATTTGATAAAATCAATAACACATCCATTAAAGCTGTTAGTTCAATAACATCACCTTTTTTTGCATATCTAGGATTTAATTCTAAGTTTGAACCACCTTTTACATCTACTTTTCTAAATAGATTAAGTGCAGGAATCATATCTTTTTTACCAAGTCCATATTTTCCAAGTTCTATTAAGAAGTTTTCTCTATCACTTTTATAATAAGCATTTCTGCAAGAGTCGTAAGTTGCTTCTTCTTTGAAGTTTTCTTTTATAATTCGGGGATTTGAAATTCCAGCTAAAGTATCAAATAAACCATCTGTTGTATCTTGTGTTATTGCAAATAAAACTCTTCCCATTTCTGAAAAAAGAACATTGTTTTTATTTAAAAAAGCATTCCATTGTATTTTTACAGTATCAGCACTATTAAATCTTTCTGCTACATTTGAAGCATTATAAAACATTGCAGATAAACTTGCATTTTCTCCCAATGCTTTTAGCTGGATTGTTTGTCCTCTTTTTATGATTTTTGACCATTTTACACTTGAAGGTAATATTTCATTTAATACTATATTTTCACTTCTCATTTTTTCTTTCCTTTTTCTTACTAGCATCTATATCATTTACAATTGTTGACCCATATCTATTTGGGAAATCTTTATCTGTTTTTATTTTGTCAAAAACTAAAACTCTAGTTCCTAGTTTAAAAGCTTCGCTAATATCGTGAGTTACCATAACAACTCCAAAGTTTAATTTTGAATGAATTTCTAAAAGTAATTCATGCATATCCAAACTAATCCCAGGATCCAAAGCTCCAAAAGGTTCATCTAACAATAAAAGCTTTGGTTTTTTAACCAATGATTGAGCTATTGATAATCTTTGTTTCATTCCACCACTTAACTCGTGGGGATATTTATTTTTTGAATCTTCTAGTCCAACTGCTTTTAAAATCTCATTCGCTTTTTCATAAGCCTCTTTTTTCTCTTTTCCAAAAAGTTTTCCAAAAAACTTTGATTTTTCAAACTCTAAACCAATAATTACATTATCGATTACATTTAAATGACTCAAAGTTGAATATCGTTGAAAAACAATTCCTCTTTCATCACTTGGCTCTTTTGGATACTCTTTACCTTCAAAAAGCAGTTTCCCTCGTGTTGGTTCATCAATACCCAAAAGCATTTTTAAAAAAGTTGTTTTTCCACAACCAGATGGTCCAACTAAGGCACAAAATTCTCCGTCATTCATAGAAAAATTTAGATTTTCTAAAATTACATCGTTTCCATATATTTTCCATATGTTTTTTGCTTTAACTAAACTCATAATTACTCCTTACCAAACCAAGGAAATAGTTTTTTATTAAATTGTCGTAAAATAAAATCTATCAAAAATGCTAAAAAAGTAATCCATAAAACATAAGGTAAAATCACATCCATCGCTAAATAACGTCTTACTAAAAATATTCTATATCCTAAACCTTCCGTTGAAGCAATTGCTTCTGCTGAGATTAGAAAAATCCAAGCAGTTCCAAGGGTTAATCTAATTGCATCTATTAATCTAGGTAATATTTGAGGAGTTATTACTCTTGTAATAATCTGCCAAGTATTTGCACCCAATGTTTGAACTTTTATAATTTGTTCGCTGGGAATTTCTCGTACTCTTTGATAAATTTCCCTTGTCATAATAGGCGCAACTCCTAAGATAATAAGAACAATTTTTGAAACTTCACCTAATCCAAAAACAATAAACAAAATGGGAAGCATCGCCATGGTTGGTATTAATGAAAAAAACCATATCAAAGGTGATAATGTTGATGTCATATATGGAATAATTCCAATTGAAATACCAATAACAAGGGCAAATATTGCACTAACTGAAATACCAATTGCTAATCTTTGCAAACTAAAAATCGTATCATTTAGTAAAATATACTCACCCGTTCGTTTGTCTTCTTCAAATGCCAATTTACCCATTGAATCCATGCACTTTTCAATTGAGGGTAAAAGTTTATCATTAGGATTTTCTGTAAGTCTTACAGCTGAAGCACTAATATAAACTATTACAATCAATAAAAAAGGTAAAAGCCCCAAAAACAAATTTGTTGTTTTTGTTGGGACTTGATTTATTAACCTTTTCATTAGAAATCCTAATTACAGCGAACCATCCGCTGCCATTTTCATATATGTATCATCAAATCTTAATTTGATATTTCCTTTGTCACCTATAACTTTTCCATTTGGAAATTCAATTCCAACAAAACCATAATCACTTGCACCCTCACCATATAATCCATGATTAAATGAGAATTTAGCAACAAATTCCATAGTTTTCATAATATCTTCACTGTTATTAAATTTAACAGCATCAGATGCTTTGTAAAACATATTTGTAGTTTTTAATTGGTCTTCAAATCCAGCTAAATCAGTTCCTGAAGCTTTTGCCATAATTGATTTTGCATCAGTTGAAGCTTTTGTATTTGTTTGCATTAATTCCATCATTTCATACCAAGCACCAACAAGAGCTTTTCCAAAATTTGGATTATCTTTTAGAGTTTGAGAATTTACTACCAGTAAGTCTATAATTTCACCAGGAACTTTTGAGCTATCAAAAATATTATTTGCTTTTGGCATTTTAAGAATTTCACTAACTTGTGGTTTCCATGTAACAACATTTGTAACATCAGCAGTTGCGTAAGCTGAAACCATATCAGCATCACTTGTATTAACAACAGTTATATCTTTTTCAGATAAACCATTTAGTTCTAAGCCACGAGCAAGTAAATAGTGAGAAATAGATAATTCAACTAAATTTACATTTTTACCTTTTAACTCTTTGATTGATTTTGCATCTTTAGAAATTACAGCATCATTTCCATTTGAGAAATCTCCGATAATTAAAGAAGTAGAATCAACTCCACCAGCTGCTGGAATTCCTAAAGCATCAGTATTTGCCATAGTACAAGCATCAAATTCACCTGAAGTGTATTGATTAATTGATTCAATATAATCATTGATTTGAACAACTTTTATATTAATGTTATATTTTTTAGCCCACTTATCCATGATTTTTTGTGAGTTTATAACATCCCAAGGCATCCAACCAACATAAATTGTCCATGCGATTTTAAAATCTTTTTTAGTCTCAGCATAAAGTGAGTTTGTTGTTAATCCTAATACTAGAACAGACATTGACAGTACTTTGAAAAGTTTTGTGAAAGTAGATGATTTCATCTTGTTTTCTCCTACATAGAATTTGAAACACATTAAGAGGTATTAACCTCCCGGGCTTTTATCCCTCCGTGTAACTCTATGTAAGAGTCGGTTGCTCTCGGACCAGTCACTTTAAAAAAAGTCGGAACCCTAGCTGCCTTTAGTAGTTTTCTTAAATGAGGTAAATACCTCTAATATGATTTCGTTAAAGTAAGTATAAAATAAAATTGAATTTATTAAAACAGTTTTGTTGTATAAAATATAGACAATAATTAAATCTCTCTAATATCCACATAAGTTCCTGATTTAAATTCATCTATTTTATTTATTAGATTATCTAGTTTAATTGCCGTTTCTTGGGGAGTTTGAATAAGACCTTCATTTAATTTTTTTGCAGATGGGAAAATATTAGAATCCAATTCAAATCTTATATAATCTGTCATAGGAGTTTTTATAACTCCTGGGGCAACAGCAAGTATTTTTGAGTTTAACATCTCATTTGCGTAAAGATTTACAAGCATATTAACACCTGCCTTTGACAAAGAGTATGAACCCCAACCTTTGTATCCATTTTTTGAAGCACCAGAGGAAATAAGAATAATATTTTCTACTTTTATATTCATCAAAATATCAAGAAGTTCTTTGTTCGCATAAACATTTAAAGCATAAACTTCATTTAATTCTTCAATTGATAATTCAGATAAAATCTTGATTTTCCCCAACATTCCAGCATTTAAAAAAACTGTATTTATCTCTTTTATATCTAAAATAAAAGCTGATAATTCCTCTTTTATTTTTGAAATATTTGATAAATTAAAACTTTTGTGAATAAAATTTTCATTTTTTATATCAGGTTTATTTCTGCTAATTCCATAAACTTTAAAACCTTTTTGTAAATAGTAGTTAGTTAACGCAAGTCCAAGCCCCGAACTACAGCCAGTTATTAAAATATTTTTTAACATTTAGGCTTTCCTTATATTAAATATTGATTTCACAAAAGAGTAGAGTAGGTACAAAAATATTATAGGTAAAAGTATAGTTTGGAAGATAAAAACAATGATTAAATCAATAATATATTGGCTTGAATTATCAACAGCATTTTTGTATTCATTAACCTTTTTTTCATAATAACTGCTGTCAAATTTCTCCATAACTTTGTTGAAAAATGAACTCTCTTCTTTTTGATTTATTGTCTCTTGATTTATTTTACTAACATCATCTTTTACTTTTAAAATATCTTGATTTAACTCTTCTATATTGTATTGAGGTTTTACAAAATGATTATAAGAAAGTTCATTTACATAACCAATCATTGGGATTGCAAATCTTAAAAATAGAAGTATAAAAGTGATTTTGAAAAATATATCTCGTAGTTTTTCATCATTTGAAAATCGTTTAAAAAGCCAAATATTAAAAACAATAACAAATGTAAATAAAATATAGTTATAAATATCATTTGTCACAAAATTTAGCAAGATTTTTTGAATACCAAGAGAAACCATACTTGCTAACATCACAAGGGAAAATTGCTCAATCAGGTCATTTATCGGGTCAAGAACTTCTCCCACAGCAACAATAACAAAAGGCAGATTTAATTGTGTTCCTTGAGCTAGTGAAATCACAGCATTTAAAGCTTTTGCACTTCCAAAAACAATAACAGATTGTTTAAATGACTCATCAACAAGTTTTTTAGCATTATCATCAATAGTAAAAGTCAAAGCAAAACAAAGGGCGAATAGGGTAAAGGCAACTAATAAAAGTTTGTTCCAGTTTTGTATAATAAATGTTTTCATGGGATTGATTATAGCAGATTATCTTTGATAGATTTTTTACTTAAATTTTGAAATTAAGTTATACTAAACAAAAAGGATTTTTCCATGGAAATAGTAACTTTTTTAATCTATCTTGTAATGTCTTTTATAGTATTTGTCCTAAGTTTCGCCACTGTGAAGTATTTTATAACTATGTGGAAATTTAAAAATAGAAAAAAAGATGGAAGTGAAGATGATGATTTTAAGAGGTTTGATTAAGAAAAAAATGATTTAAAAATAAAATCTTTTTAAATGAATGGTGCCAATCCCCTTTTCTGCTTTTTTTCATTAATTCCAAGCTTTTTCATCTGCATAAGTATGCAATATTTTTAGTATTTTATTGAAATCATTTCTAATATAAATATTATGGCTAGGTAAAATATCATTAGGAAGTTTTATTATTAAATTTATAGTTTTTGAATATTCTTCTAATGCATTAATCGTATTAAGTATTATATACCCTACTAAAGATTTAAGCGAACCTAAATCATTTTTTAAAGTATTTTTTTCATTCCAAAAATGTAATTCTTTTAAATTGTATTTATTTAAAGGTATAGAAAAACCTTCTTCCCCTAAAAGAAGTCGAAACGACTTCCTACTATGGAAAATATTATTCCTCATATCTAAAATAAAAAAGAAAAATTCTTGAAAATCAACATAAAATTCAGCTAATAATTCGGGGATTTTGTATTTTTCAATATAATTATTAATAGTAAAGTTTCTAATAAAGCATATTGTATCTATGGAAAAGAAATTATCTTTATTAGCTGAAACAGTATTTTTCATCAAATTATTTTGAATTTTTTGAAAATTATCAAAAATAGCTCTACTATTTTGAAAAATTGATTCTAATTCAACAGAAGCATATTTACATAATTTTAAATGTTCTTTAGAATTATATAATTCGCTAAAAAAAACTATCTTTTCTATACTTGCCAATAAGTTATACATATCATCATATATATGATTTAATGGCTCTAAATTTTCTTTAAAGTTATTTCTTTTTAATATAAAATTAAAAAAATTTAATTCTATATCCTTTTCTTTAACTAAATTTTTTGAAATATAAAAACCATCAGCAATATCTATTATTTTTAAGGAAAATAAACCATTTTCAGTATCAATATATGCTTTCCATTCATTATCATAAATAATCAAAGGAGGAATAAATCTATAGATTAAATCTTCTTTTTTAATATTAAAGTATTCCAATTTCGAAAGTTGTTCAAAAGTTATCGCCACTATTAAATCCTTATCTTTTTTATAATTTAAGCTAAAAAAATTATTAGACATTCTCATCATTATATGATGAGAATGTAAAAAATTAATTAGGTAATGGATAACCTAATTCTTCTTTTATTAAATTATAAACTTCTTTATGAGTTGAATACTTGATTGTATTATTATCACATTTATTAGATAAAAAAGTAGATACTTTATCTTTATTTGATCCATATAATCCATCTTCATGCTCTTGTTTACAATTGAAATATTTATCATCTCTTGCTTTGTCTCTTGCCATTGATTGTTACCTCCTTTCATAATTTTAAGTACTTTATCATAAAGAATTATTTTAGATGAAAAATATGGCAATTTGCAATGTTTTTTATATGTTTTCCCCAATCTTAATTTTATCTTCTGTTAAATCATAAAGTTTATAAACCATTTGGTTGATTTCTTTATCTGTTTGATAGATTTGATTTTGGATTTCTAAAACTTCTTTTTTATCATTTTTAAAAAGAGCTTTCCAGTCATTTTTGAAATTTCTTTCTTCTTTTACTGTTTTGATATAATCAATTTTTTCTAAAAACTCTTGAACCTTTACCCATCGAATTGCTACTAAACTTTCATCTTGTTTGATATTTTTTTAAATAGAATTTTGAAATACAGACATAAAATAAAACCTTGCATAAAATAGTTATTAATAATTTTATTTTACCTAAATGACATAAAAACAACTTGATGCTACAATTCCAAAATGAAAACAAAAAAAACAAAAAGAATCTTAAAAAAAGAGTTTTTCATAACTCTATTTTTCAAACAAAACAAATGGCATAAATTTGGTGTTTTACTTCACACTTTAGCTGTTGTTTTTCACATTATAAAATCAAAAAAATATAAGATGATTCCTGCTGGATTTTTACATGATATTGGAAAACCTTATGTTGCTTTTCAAGATGAAAAAGACAAAATTAGTAACGAATATTCATTTCATAATCATGAAGAGATAAGTTATCACATTATCAAAAAATGGAGAGTTTCGTCTTACACAAAAAATTTAGTTCGTTATCACTATTTGATTCGTGGTATGCAAAAGGCAGAAGAAAAAAATCATTTTGGAAGATATAATCGTATGAAAAGAGCCTTTGATAAACTTGATGTTAGTTTTGTTGAAGAGCTAAAACTTTTTATGAAATTTGATGATTTGGGAAAAATAAGTTTTTTAAAAACTAAAGATATTTAAGCGATTTAAAATTTTTTTAGATATAATCAAAATACTTAAGAATTAGAAGAGAAATTTTGAATCAATTTACAATAACAGATAAAATAAAACAATTAGAAATAGAAGATATAAAAGAGAATCTTTTTCATTATTCATACGATAGCAAAAGCTTAAAAGCCTTAGTAAAAAACAATACATCAAAAGAAGATATTTCTTACATCTCTGCATATAGTAGCTTCAAAGGTGAAGTTTACGAAAATATAGTTTATGAACTTTTACTTGAATATGCACTTACTCAGGATGAAATAAAAAGATTTGTATTAAAAGGTCCTTATCAAGATAAAGAAAATTTATACATAAAAAGTGGACTTTTAATTGATAGAAGCTCTCAAATAGTTTATAAATCAGCTTACAAAGATATTAGTGAATTTGATGCTTTGTTTTTTACAAAAGATAGTGTATATTTTGTAGAAATGAGCACATCAAAAAAGACTTCTAGTTTAAACAAAAGACTTACAAAAAAATATGCTCTTTTAAAGATGATTTTCCCAACTTTAACAATCAAAGCTTTGATTGTTGTAACTGTGGGTTCTACTGGACTTAAAAATTTTCCACCATATGCAACTATTTGGCTTACAAATGATTTAGAAGATGAAGAATTAATAGAAAAAATCATCTTTGCAAAAAAAGTAAAAAATGATGTTCAAACTCTAAAAGCTCCTAGAAATCCTAAATATATAGAAGCATTAAAAGTAAAATATACAAAATTTCAATATTTTCCTACTTTAGAATGGATTTTAAATAAATCAAGAGAAAATCCTAAATTTGTAGTTGATTTGAAGTTTTTTTCTTCACCAAAATTAGGTCTTTATTTTGATATTTATACAAAACTATATATTGGATTTATAAATACACAAGAGTTTTTAACTCTTTATCCAGAGTTTGAGTTAAAAATCAAATCAGATAGAATAATTGTAACTATAGAAAAAGTAAATCAAACTCAATTGGATCTTGTTTATTATGCAAAAGAGACAAATGGAAAACTTAAAAGAGTAAGACTTGAAGAGAATAATATCTCTATAAAAGATAAAGAACTTGACGGTTTTACAAATGCAGAAGTTAGATTTTTCATGAAAATACTGGAAGATAAACACCATTTAAGTGTAGAAAATATAAACCATATTTTAAATAACATATCTTTGATAAAGTGAAAACTTTATCAAGACTTATGCTATAATATTGCTCAAAATTTAAAAAGGACTAAAAAACATGAATTCAAATGACTCCCAAAGGCGTTACTTAAATTTTTCTTATATGGGGTGTAAAAAATGACCCTTCTACTTACTTACCTTCTTATTGCGTTATCTGTATCTTTTTTATGTTCGGTTTTAGAAGCTGTGTTACTTTCAAGTACACCATCTTATATTGAAACTTTGTCAAAGGGTGAAAATCTAAAAGCTGTTAGATTATTAAAAGAGTTAAAATCAAATATTGACAAACCAATATCTTCAATTTTAACACTAAATACTTTTGCTCATACTATGGGAGCAGCTGGTGTTGGTGCTCAAGCACAAATACTATTTGGTACTGAATGGCAAGCACTTATTGCATTTTTATTAACTTTATTAATTCTTTATGCATCAGAGATTATTCCAAAAACTATTGGAGCGATTTACTGGAAAAATTTATTGGTTCCATCAGCGTATATAATTTCATTTATGATTAAAATAACTCTTCCTTTAGTATGGTTTTCAAGTTTTATTACAAACTATATTTCAAAGGGTAAAAAAGACGAAATAAACTTTTCAAGAGAAGAGATTATGGCTGTTGTTACTTTAAGTGAAAAAGAGGGTTCAATTCATTCAAAAGAGAGTGTTTTAATTGAAAATCTATTTAAGTTAAAAAACATTAAAACAAAAGAGATAATGACACCAAGAAGTGTTGTTTTTGCACTTCAAGCAGATGTTACAGTTGAAGAAGCTATTGAAGATGATAAAATGTATATTCACTCAAGAATACCAATTTACAATGAATCAATAGACGATATTATAGGAATAGTATTTAATCAAACTATTTTAGAAGAGAGCGTTGAAGAAAGAGATGATACTTTATTAAGAAATATCACATTTCCCGTTCATAAAATTTCAGAGAATGTACCTGTTTCTGTACTAATAGATTTATTTGTAAAAAGAAAAACACACTTATTTATAGTTCATGATAACTATGGACAAACAAGTGGAGTTGTAACTTTAGAAGACGCAATAGAGACGCTTTTAGGTGTTGAAATTGTTGATGAAATGGATGAAGTTGAAGATATGCAAGCATTTGCAAAAGATAAAAGTAAACAATTCCAAGATAAGTTATTAGTAGAAAAGAAAAGACTTCAAAAATTAGAGTTAAGTAAACAAATCTAATTTAAAATATATCAATCAAAAAGAGTTAAAATAATAACTCTTTTTGTATTCTATCAAAATTATAAATATCATCCCTAAACTGTAAAACACCATTTTCATCAACCCACGAAGTTAAATAAATAATATGAATAGGAATCTTTTTATCTAAACCTATCGATTTTTCGATAATAGTGCTATTTGATAATATTTCTTTTGCTTTGTTTATATCTAGGTTTTTATCTTCACTTGCAATTGTTGAAAGTAACTCTTCTGGTTTTGAAAGTCTAATACAACCATGTGAAAAAGCTCTTCTAGCGTACATAAATAGACTTTTCCCTGGAGTGTCATGGATATAAACAGAGTGTTTATTTGGAAACATAAACTTCATTTTTCCAAGTGGATTATCTTTGCTTGAAGTTTGAGAAAATCTAAAACTTTGAAGATTATCAACATCTTGAAGTATGGCACTATCTAAAACTTCTTTTGAATCAACTTTTTCAACAGCACCATTCCATCCTGCATAAATATCAATTCCATTATCTACTAGATAATTTGGATTTTTTAGAAGTTTTGGAATAAGTTCATTTCTTGCAATACTATCAGGAATGTTCCAATTTGGATTTAAAACAACATAAGACATTTTGTCAGAAAAAATTGGTGTTGGGAATTTTGTATCTCCTACAATTACTGCCATATTCAGTTTAATATCATTATTTTCATATAATCTTAATGTATATTCAGGGATATTAATAACTAAATATTTTTCACCTAAATCTCTAGGTAACCATCTCATTCTTTCAAGATTTAATCTAATTATTGCAATTTTTTTCTTTGCAGAAAAATTTAAAAATGTTTGTGTTTGAGCTCCTACAATTCCATCTGCAAATAAACCATGTTTCTTTTGAAAAGAAATAACTGCATTTTTTAAATCTTCATCAAAAATATTTTCACAATTTTTGCTTAAATTCTCAATTACTTTATTCTCTTCTTCTGTTATATCTGGATTCAGATTAATATTATTTGTTAGTAAATTTTGGGCATCAATACTATTTTGACAAGTTATGTTTAAATCATTACTTTCAGATAATCTTTTTCTTAAAAAAGGTGTAAATTCAGAAATATCACCAATTCTTAGAGATTTAAATTCAGGAACTTTTGTATATCCACCATTTTCAGAAATTTTTTCAAGTTCATCAATTGCCAAAACTAATTGTTGAGCTTGTGGATAATTAAAATCTAACTCTTGTAAAACTGTTAAAATATCATTTTCTTCAACTACTCTTTTTAGTAAAAGTTTAGGATTTTTATTTAAAGTATATTTTTCCCAAGAGGCTTTTATCTCTTTCTCTTTTTCACGCTCTGAAAGTTTCATTTCAAATGCATCCCAGTTTATTGAACCTTTTGTTAAATAAGTAACATATCTATCAAATAATTCTGTAAGTATAAAATCTATTTTTATCAAATTTTCAGGATATTTATTATCTTCTGTATTTAATGAATTTAAAGCATTATCTACTTCATCTAATCTAAATAATTTATTAGCATGAGGTTTTAATACAGGGTCATTTTTAATTCTATTTAGAAGAGAAATAGCAATATTTTTTATGCCATTTTCACTTATCCAATAAGGCTTGAAATTATTATTAAGATAATAGGCTTCTAGATTTACTTTACTTATTAGCAAACTTTCATAATTTGTATTTAAAAGATATTTTATGTTTTTTTTGCTTTCTGATTCAAAAGAATTATTTTCTTTTGCAAATAAAGAGCAGTTAATTAATATGATAAAAACTATAAGTTTTAATTTTAGCATTGCTGATAATCTCCAAAATGATTATGTGTATTTAAAGATTTTAAAATACCCAAATTTCCATTAAAAAAATGGATTAATAATATTTTGACAAATAAGTTTTTTCAAAAAGTATCTTTAATACACTAAATAGATTTTTTATAGGGAATTTTATATCTTATATCATTTTCATCAAAGGCACATTGAACTTGATACTCAACCATTTTTTCAAAAGGTGTTAAAAAGTTTTCTAAAGAATTAGCTGAAATATTTTCAATATTTTGAAGATTTAATAGTTCAAGCAGACATAAAGTTGACTCAATTGTAGATAAACAATATTGATTTGGTTGAGTTTTGATTTTAAATTGTGATGATTTATCATGTTCAAAACTTACTTTTTTTAGATTGTGTAGATTTTTACTTAATCTCAACATCTTTTTTGAACAAGGCCAAGTTGAGTCTATTATAAAAACTAAGGCTTTTTTTTCATTTGGAAGTTTTTGAGTATTTAATTTTATACTATTAATGTCAGGATATAAAATATAAGATTCATAAGTCTCATCGTTTAAAAGTTCATTTACTCTTGAATGATTTGTAAAATCGATTCCAATATATAATTCACAATTTTGTAAAGAGTTATTTGTCATATGACCTGTTCCATTTTTTGTTTTTCTAAACTCTTTTGGATGCATCAAAATAACAAATTTTGTATTTGTATTTATCGGATTTATTGTGTATTGGCAAACACATGAACTTTTTGGTCTATAACACTTATAACATACTTTTCTTTGGTCTTCGTTTTGCAATATGATACTTTCTTTAGGCTTTTTTCTAATTAATTTGCTATTATATTATTAAAATTTTTAAAGGTTGATTTTGGAAGATTTACAAAAAGATACAAATTTTGCTAAAGCATTTTATTTTTTTGCTTTTATGTTTTTATTTGTTTATGCATTAAATAGTTTAAGTGATATTTTAACACCAATAGCAATAGCAATTTTGATTTGGTTTTTGATAAATGCTTTAGCAAATCAAATAAAGAAACTACCTTTTTTAAATCCGAAAGTAGGGGATATAATCGCTATTCCTTTATCTTTGATTTTTATAGTGTATTCAATGATAGAAATAGGAAGTTTTATAGCTTCAAGTATGATGGAATTAAGTTCAACAATATCGCAACTTGATGGTAAAGTAAATCAATTAGTAGAAAAATTATCTTTAATCACTTCATTTGATTTGACAACTCCTTTGCAAAAGTTTTTTCAAGAGTTTAGTATTTCAAGTGTTATAAATAAAGTAATGGCAGCTTTTAGTGCCATATTTGGAAATCTTATTCAGATTTTTTTATATGTACTTTTTTTATTGATTGACCAACAGTTTTTTAATGCAAAACTAAATGCACTTTTCCCTAAAAAAGAGAACAAACATAGAGTTGAGCATATATTAAACTCTATCTCAAAAGGAATTAGAACTTATATTTCAATAACAACTATTATTAGTTTACTCACAGGTTTTTTAACTTATCTAATATGTGAAATATTTTCACTTCAAGGTGCAGTTTTATGGGGATTTATTGCTTTTGTTTTAAATTTTATTCCAACTATTGGAAGTATAATTGCTGTTTTAATTCCAACCATTTTTGCACTTATTCAGTTTTCTTTGATTTCAGATGTTTTGATTTTATTTACACTTTTGATAATCATTCAGTTTGTTTTGGGAAATATAATCCAACCAAGAATGATGGGAAATAAACTAAATATTTCTCAATTCATAGTTATCTTATCATTAGTTGTTTGGGGAGCAATGTGGGGAACAATTGGAATGTTTTTATCTGTTCCATTGATGATGATTTTGTTGATTGTTTTAGCTCAGTTTGAAAGTACAAAAAAGTTAGCGATTTTAATATCTGGGGATGGAAATATTTTAGGGTCATCTAAATCTAACAAATAGTTTTATTTGGTAGATTTAGATTTTTAATTAAAAGTTATTATTAATAGTATTAACTAATTCTTTTATTGAAGAGATAGATTTTGCAAATTGAGCTTTTTGTTCTTCATTTAGTTCAAGTTCAACAATTTTTTCAAAACCATCTTTTCCTAAAGTAACTGGAACTCCTGCAACAATATTCTCATAACCATATTCACCTTGTAACATAACAGCACAAGGATAAGTCTCTTTTGAATCAGTTAAAATAGCTTCAACCATTAAAGCTGTAGAGTGTCCAGGTGCATAATATGCTGAGCCAGTTTCTAGTAATTTTACGATTTGAGCTCCACCATTTCTAGTTTTTACAATAATTTTTTCTATTTCATCAGTTGTTAAAAACTCAGTTAAATCTTTTCCATCAACGCTAGAATAGTTAGCTAATGGAACCATTTCATCACCATGTCCACCCATAACTGCTGCTTTTATCTCTTTTGGAGTAAATGTTAATTTCTCTTGTATAAAGTGAGCCATTCTTGAACTATCAAGAACTCCCGCCATTCCAATAATTTTACTTCTATCTAATGAAGTTGCTTTTAAAGCTGTATAAACCATTGCATCTAATGGATTTGAAACGATGATATAAATTGCATCTTTATTAAATGGAGCAATCTCATTTATTACTGATGTCATAATTTTTGCATTTGTTAATAATAAATCATCTCTACTCATACCTGGTTTTCTAGGAATTCCAGCAGTTATTACGATTACATCACAATTGCTAAACTCTTGTGTATTAGATGCAAAACTAACTTTTGTTGATGATTTCGCAGCTCTTGCAGCTTGTGAAATATCCAAAGCCATAGCTTCAACAACATTCATTCTTAAATCTTTTAATACAATCTCAGCACAAATATTTTTATTTGCTAAACTAAAAGCTAAAGTAGCTCCAACATTTCCTGCACCGATTATTCCAACTTTTTTATTATTCAAAAATTATCCTTTTATTAAATTATTATCATTATTACTTAAATACTCATGGGCTAAATACGAACTTCTAGCATAAGGAGTACTATGTACAAACTCAAATCCCAACTCTAAAGCTAAGGTTTTATATCTATCAAACTGTTCAGGTTTTACAAATTCAATTACTTTTTCATAGTCACCTGATGGTGCTAGATATTGTCCTATACTTAAAAATTTACAACCAACGGCAACTAAATCTTTAAATACTTGAACCATTTCATCTTCCGTTTCACCCAAACCTACCATTAAAGCACTTTTTGTTTTAACAGCATCGCCACCTAGTTCTTTGATTTTTTGAAGAACATCTAATGATCTTTCATAAGTTGCATTTCTTCTTACTCTATATAATCTGGGAACAGTTTCAATATTATGTCCAATAATTACAGCTCCTGAATCTACAACTTTTTGAATTGATTCAACATTTCCTTTAAAATCTGGAATTAAAAGTTCTACTTGAGTATCACTTGTATTTTCTAAAATATTTTTTGTAACTTTATAGAACTGTAAAGCTCCACCATCATCTAAATCATCCCTAGCTGGACTTGTAATTACTACAAATTTAAGACCCAGTTTTTGAACAGCGATTGTAACTTGGTCTATTTCATCTTCATTTACACCATCTGGCTTTCCAGTTTTTACATTACAATATGTACATCTTCTTGTACATGTATCTCCCAATATTAAAAAAGTGGCATTCTTTTTAGAAAAACACTCACTAATATTAGGACATTTTGCTTCTTGACAAATAGTGTGTAATCCACCATCTTTAAGAAGTTGCTCCATATCTTTTTGAGCAGTATTTGATAGTTTTTTTCTCAACCAAATAGGTTTATTAAAATCTATTTTTTGTGGTGCTGTCATTTTACTTACACTCCAATATCTTTTTTAAATTTTCTTCTTCTGTTTGTGTTAATTGTGATAATATTAATTTTGCATCAAAACTCTCTTTAAAAGCAACAATGAGTCTATCTTGAGCCTCTTCAAAGCTTAGATGTATATCAAAATCTTCTAAAGATATTCCTAATTTTTTATCTTCTTTTGTTTTATATATTGGAATTGAACCGTGTTGGAATATTAACTTTTTATTCCTTTTTTGTGCATTACCACCGATTTTATTTCCATTTATTATAATGTCATAAGCCTCAAATCCAACTTGACAAAACTCATTTTTTTTCAATTTTATATATTCTGAATCTTTTACAAAAGAGGGGTTTAATCCTAGTTGTTTATAAAATTCTAATAAAAATTGGCATATTTTTTCATAAGATTGTTTAACATTTAAATTACCAAGTTCGCTATTTGACAATATCAAACTATAAGATATATCATGACCATGAAATAAAACTCCACCGCCTGTTATTCTTTTTGAACAATTGTTTTTATATATATCTTTTAAATCATTATAATGTTCTAACTCTTGACCCAATCCCACAGTAAAAGAGTTTTCCCAAGTATAAAACCTCAAAATTGGTATATCATCTTTTTGATATGAAATAGTTAAGGCTTTATCTATTGCCATATTTATTTTCGCGCTATTAATATTTGTTAAAATTAATCTAAACTCTTTTTTATCAATCATTTAGTTTATTCCTAAAGTGTAATTTTATCACTTTAAAGCAATATTTCTTACAAAAATCTTAAAAATTAAAATTAGTATAAGTTTATAATTGTATCATAATAAATATTAGTTTTCTACCCCATAGAAAATAATAATAATTTTAATAAATACAATAAGGATATCAATGCAAAATGAATATTTAAAAGACATTAATCCAGAAGAAACAAATGAATGGCTTGAAGCCTTAGAAAATATTATAGAAGAAGGTGGACCTAAAAGAGCTCACTATATTTTAGAAAAATTAATTGATAAGGCAAGAAGAAAAGGTACGTATCTACCGTTTAGAGCAACAACAGCATACTTAAATAGTATTGATGTTGAAGATGAACCTAAGATGCCAGGTGATAGAGATATCGAAAGAAGAATCAGATCTGCAATTAGATGGAATGCAACAATGATGGTATTAAGAGCATCTAAAAAGAATTTAGAGCTTGGTGGACATATTGCATCATTTCAATCTTCTGCAACATTATATGATGTAGGATTTAATCACTTCTTTAGAGCTCCGAATGAAAAAGATGGTGGAGATTTAATTTTCTTCCAAGGGCATATTGCACCTGGTATTTATGCTAGATCTTTCTTAGAAGGAAGAATTACAAAAGAGCAAATGGATAACTTTAGACAGGAAGTTACGGGGAAAGGTTTATCTTCATATCCACATCCAAAATTAATGCCAGATTATTGGCAATTCCCAACAGTATCTATGGGACTTGGACCAATTCAAGCAATTTACCAAGCAAGATTCTTAAAATACTTAACAAATAGAGGTATTAAAGATTGTAGCGAGCAAAAAGTATATTGTTTTATGGGTGATGGTGAGTGTGATGAACCAGAATCTTTAGGAGCAATTTCTTTAGCAGGTAGAGAAGGTTTAGATAACTTAGTATTTGTAATTAACTGTAACTTACAAAGATTAGATGGACCAGTTAGAGGTAATGGAAAAATCATTCAAGAACTTGAAGGAAACTTTAGAGGAAATGGATGGAGAGTAGTTAAAGTAATCTGGGGAAGACACTGGGATGCTTTATTACAAAAAGACAAATCTGGTAAGCTTTTACAATTAATGGAAGAGACAGTTGATGGTGAGTACCAAAACTTTAAACAAAAAGGTGGAGCTTACACAAGAGAACACTTCTTTAATAAATACCCTGAAACTGCAAAATTAGTTGAAAATATGTCTGATGAAGATATTTTTGCTTTAAACAGAGGTGGACATGACCCATTAAAAGTTTATGCAGCATATAAAGCAGCAGAAAAAACAAAAGATAGACCAACAGTTATTTTAGCTAAAACTGTAAAAGGTTACGGAATGGGTGAAGCAGCTGAAGGTAAAAATATTGCTCACGGTGTTAAAAAAGTTGATATAGATTCATTAAGACAATTTAGAGATAGATTTAGAATTCCTTTCTCAGATGTAGAGTTAGAAAAATTACCATACTATACTTTTGATGAAGATTCTGTTGAAATGAAATATATGAAAGCAAGAAGAGCTGAACTTCATGGTTTTGTTCCTCAAAGATTAGAGAAATTTACTAATAAATTAGAAATTCCTTCTTTAGCTGAATTTGAATCTATTACAAAAGGAAGTGGTGATAGAGAAATCTCTACTACTATGGCTTTTGTAAGAATCTTAAATATATTAGTAAAAGATAAAAATATCGGTAAACAAATTGTTCCTATTGTTCCTGATGAAGCTAGAACTTTTGGTATGGAAGGTATGTTTAGACAAATTGGTATTTATTCAAATGAGGGTCAAAAATATGTTCCTCAAGATAGAGATCAAGTTGCATATTATAAAGAAGATAAAGAAGGTCAAGTACTTCAAGAAGGTATTAATGAACTTGGAGCAATGGGTTCATGGGCAGCAGCAGCTACTTCATACTCTGTAAATGATGTTCCTATGATTCCATTTTACATCTATTACTCAATGTTCGGATTCCAAAGAACAGGTGATATGGCATGGGCAGCAGGTGATTTAAGAGCTAGAGGATTCTTAATTGGTGGAACTGCAGGTAGAACTACATTAAATGGTGAAGGTTTACAACACGAAGATGGACATTCTCATATTTTAGCTAATACAATTCCAAGTTGTATCTCTTATGACCCAACTTATGGTTATGAGTTAGCAGTAATTGTTCAAGATGGTATTAATAGAATGTATGGTGAAAAACAAGAAGATGTATTCTATTATTTAACAACTATGAATGAAAACTACAAACAACCTGCAATGCCTGAAGGTGTTGAAGAAGGAATTTTAAAAGGTATTTATAAATTAGATACTGTTGATGCAGCTAATAATTATAAAGTTAAATTATTAGGTTCAGGTACAATTTTAGAGCAAGTTAGACAAGCTGCTGATATTTTAGCATCAGAATATGGTGTAAAATCAGATGTTTATTCTGTTACTTCATATAATGAAATTACAAGAGAAGCACAAGATGTAGAAAGATACAACTTATTACATCCAGATGAAGAGGATAAAACTCCTTATTTAACAACTGTATTAGGTGAAGATGAAGATAATATCATTGTTTCAGCAACTGATTATATGAAAATTTATTCTGAACAAATTAGAGCTTATGTAAAAGGTTCATTTAAAACTTTAGGAACAGATGGTTTTGGTAGATCTGATTCAAGAGCAAATTTAAGAGAACACTTTGAAGTTGATGCTAACTTTATTGCTTACACAACTCTATATTTATTAGTAGAAAATGGTAAATTAGATAAAAAAGTATTAAATGAAGCTATTGCTAAATTTAAAATCAATCCAAATAAAATTAATCCATTATATGCATAAGGTGAAAAAATGAGTATAGAAGAAGTAAAATTACCTGATGTTGGTAACGAAGAAGTTTTAATTATAGAAGTTTGTGTAAAAGTTGGAGATAGTGTAAATGAAGATGATGCAATTATCGTTGTTGAAACAGAAAAAGCATCGATGGATATTCCAGCACCATTTGCAGGAACTATTGAATCACTAACTTTAAAAGCAGGAGATAAAATATCAACTGGAATGCTTGTTTGTACAATTAAATCAGCTGATTCGCAGGAAGTTGTTAAAGTTGAAACAGTTGCAGTTGAAGAGCCAAAAGTTGAAGAAGTAAAAACTGAAACTCCAAAAGTTGAAGAAAAAGTAATTGTAAAACAAACATCAGCAGTTTCAGAAGTGAAACTTCCTGATGTTGGAAATGAAGAAGTTTTAGTAATTGAAGTTTGTGTAAAAGCTGGTGATAGTGTAGAAGTTGATGAAGCAATAATTGTTGTTGAAACAGAAAAAGCTTCAATGGATATTCCAGCACCATTTGCAGGAATTATCGAATCACTGACTTTAAAAGCTGGAGATAAAATATCAACTGGAATGCTTGTTTGTACAATTAAATCTACAAGTGCTGTTGAAGAAAATGAAGAAGTTGTGGCTGTTGTTGAAGCAGCAAAAGTTGAAGAAAAAGCTCCTACAAAAGAGTTAAAAGTTACAACAGAACCAACTGTAGTTTTCAAAAACACAGGAAAAGTATATGCTTCTCCATCTGTTAGAAGAATGGCTAGAGAATATGGTGTTGATTTAACTTTAGTAAAAGGAAGTTCTGAAAAAAATAGAGTTGTAAAAGAAGATATTAGATTATTCATAAAACAACAGTTATCTGCTCCAGTTGCAACTTCTTCAAATACTGGTTCTATTGGATTTGGTTCTAATTTACCAGAATTAAAAGAGATTGATTTCTCTAAATTTGGAGAAATTGAAAAAGTTGAATTAAGTAGAATCCAAAAAATTTCAGGTCCTAGTTTACATAGAAACTATTTAGCAATTCCCCATGTAACACAATTTGATGAAAGTGATATTACAGCACTTGAAGAGTTTAGAAAAGCTCAAAATGAAGTTTTAACTAAGAAAAAAGCAGATTATAAAATATCTCCTTTAGTGTTTGTTTTAAAAGCAGTTGCAAAAGCTTTACAAATTCACCCAATTTTTAACTCATCATTAAGTGTAGATGGTCAAAGTATTATTTATAAAAAATATATAAATATTGCTGTTGCTGTTGATACTCCAAATGGTTTAGTTGTACCAGTTATCAAAGATGTTGATAAAAAAGGAATAGAGCAATTAAGTATTGAGTTAAAAGAGATTTCATTAAAAGCAAGAGATGGAAAACTAAAACTTGAAGATATTCAAGGTGCTTGTTTTACAATTTCATCTTTAGGTGGAATTGGTGGAACTGCATTTACTCCAATCATTAATGCACCAGAAGTTGCAATTTTAGGAGTTTCAAAAACTCAAATGAAACCTGTATGGAATGGAGCGCAGTTTGAACCAAAACTGATGCTTCCATTATCATTATCTTATGATCATAGAGTTATTGATGGTGCAAATGGTGCAAGATTTTCTACAACACTTAGTGAATTATTAAGTGATATTAGATTATTACTAATATAAGAAAGGTTTACAATGAGTAAAGAAATAAAAGCCCAAGTTTTAGTAATAGGTTCTGGACCAGCTGGATATTCAGCTGCGTTTAGAAGTGCAGATTTAGGAATGAATGTTGTTTTAGTAGAAAAATTTCCTACTTTAGGTGGAGTTTGTTTAAATGTTGGATGTATTCCATCAAAAGCACTTCTTCATGTTGCAAAAGTAAAAGAAGAAGCTGAGCATATTTCTGCACATGGACTTACATATGCAGAACCAACTATTGATATAGCAAAAATTGCAGCATATAAAAATGGTGTTGTAAAAAAACTAACTGATGGTTTAAATGCCATGAGTAAAATGAGAAATGTAACAGTTGTACAAGGAACTGCTCTATTTGTAGATAAAAACACTGTTAAAGTAAGTGGAAAAGAAGATGTAACAATCACTTTTGAAAATGCAATTATTGCAGCTGGTTCAAGACCTATTAAATTACCATTTATTCCCCATGAAGACCGAAGAATTTGGGATTCAACAGATGCTTTAGACTTAAAAGAGATTCCTAAAAAACTTCTTATTATGGGTGGAGGAATTATTGGTCTTGAAATGGGAACAGTTTATCAAAAACTTGGGTCTACTATTGATGTTGTTGAAATGCAAGACCAATTAGTTCCAGTTGCTGATAAAGATGTTATCAAAATGTACACAAAAGCAAATAACAAAAGATTTAATATTATGTTAAATACAAAAGTTGCTAAAGTTGAAGCAAAAGAAGATGGTATTCATGTATCAATGGAAGGTGAGGGGATTCAATCTGAGCCTTTTATTTATGATGCTGTATTAGTTGCTATTGGACGAGCTGCAAACGGTAAACTTCTTAACCTTGAAAATGCTGGTGTAAAAGTAAATGATTGGGGAATTATCGAAGTTGATAAACAAATGAGAACAAATGTAGAACATATCTTTGCAGTTGGTGATATTGTTGGTCAACCAATGTTAGCACACAAAGGTGTACATGAAGCTCATGTTGCAGCTGAAGTAATTGCTGGTAAAAAACACTATTTTGAACCAAAAGTTATTCCATCAATTGCCTATACTTTCCCAGAAATCGCTTGGGTTGGTATGACTGAAAAAGAAGCAATTGCTGCTGGGATTGATTATGAAGTTTCAACTTTTCCATGGACTGCATCAGGAAGAGCATTAGCAAGTGATGTTAGTCAAAATGGTATGACTAAACTTATCTTTGATAAAAAAGACCATACTTTAATTGGTGGAGCATTAGTTGGAGATAATGCAGGAGAGTTATTAGGTGAAATTACTTTAGCTCTTGAAATGGATTGTGACGCAGAAGATATTGCACTTACAATTCATGCTCACCCAACACTACACGAATCAGTTGGAATGGCAGCTGAGATTTATGAAGGAAGTATCACAGATCTTCCAAATGCGAAAGCAAAAAAGAATAAATAAAAAATAAGGCTTTTAAGCCTTGTTTCCCCCCCTTATAAAAACTACCGAACTTATAAACAATTAACCTCAATCAAATCCTTTTTAGATAAAATAATTAAATATTAAATTTAGGATTATAGTTTTAACAACAAAAGTGCTAAATGAAATTTCTTTTGCTTTAGCATTAGAATTTAAACGATATACATATAATGCTTGGGATAAAGTAATATAAAATAAAAAATAAATCCAAACATTTGAAGACTTGTGAGATAGACTCTTATAAAAGATTTTGAGTGGGGGAAAAGAGTGAATAATGGCAAATCTTAATTTTAATCAAAAACAACTTTTTGAAAAACTTTTTCAAGGTAGTTCTGCAGGTTATGTATTAAATTTCTCAGATAGAACATTTAGTGAATTTTTTAAGGATTTTGAGGTACATATAGATTCTCAAAAATATTATAAAAATGGCTCTTCAAAAATGAAGAGATTAAGAGCTTTTTGGGAAATTGAAAATGATAAACTTGTTGGAAATGTATTTAAAGGACTTTTAGAATTAGCAACACAAACAGAAAAAATTGAAGATAAAGATTTAAAACTAGCAATGCAATATATTAATACATTGCTTGGAATTAAAAATGAAGTAAACAATGAAGATAAAGAACTTACAGAAAGTGAGTTTTTGAAACAAGAATTTTCAAAAATTGATTTATTGCCTTTAGGATTAGATTTTCAGTTTGAACAAGTTATTACTCAACGACTTAATGAAATTAAAAAATCTTTACATTCTGAATCTGCTCTTGCTGTAATATTTTTATGTGGAAGTACACTTGAGGGATTGTTATTACATATAGCTGCACAAAATCCACAAAAATTTAATAGTTCAAAATCTGCACCAAAAGATAAAGATGGAAAAGTCAAACAACTGCATGATTGGACATTAGATAATTTAATAAATGTATCTTATGAAGAAGATTTTATAAAATTAGATATAAAAAAGTATACTCATACACTTAAAGATTTTAGAAATTATATTCATCCTAGACAACAATCTTCTCAAAATTTTAATCCAGATAAACACACAGCTGAAATTAGTTGGAAAGTCTTACAAGCAACTATTTCTAACTTAACAGGAAATAGAAAATGACTAAAAATTTAAAATTACAAAATGACATATTTTTTAATATAAATAAATTTTTTTGTTAATATAGATGATACAAATATCTAAAAGGATTAAAACTCATGGATAAACAACTGATATCAACACTTCAAATAGAATTTAACCAACTATCAAACACTCTTGAAAATAGCACAATAGAATATTGGTTTGCGAGAGATTTACAAAAGGTGTTGGGGTACAACAGTTGGGATAAATTTCAAAATGTCATCACAAAAGCAAAAATAGCTTGTGAAAACAGTGGTGTAGAAGTGAGCGACCATTTTCGCCAAGTGGGAAAAATGGTACAAATAGGTTCAGAAGCCAAAAGAGAGATAGATGACATTATACTTACAAGATATGCTTGTTATCTTATAGCCCAAAACGGAGATAGCAAAAAAGAACAAATCTCTTTTGCTCAAACCTATTTTGCCATACAAACAAGAAAACAAGAGCTAATAGAACAAAGATTAGAGCTAGAAGATAGGCTTCAAGCAAGGGCAAAACTAAGAGAATCAGAAACAGAACTTTCAAAAAATATCTATGAAAGAGGAGTAGATGATAGTGGATTTGGTCGAATAAGGTCAAAAGGAGACACAGCACTTTTTGGTGGAAATACTACACAAAATATGAAAGATAAATTAGGTGTGCCAAATAATCGTCCTTTAGCTGATTTTTTGCCTACTATTACCATCACAGCTAAAAATCTAGCAACTGAAATCACCAATCACAATGTAAAACAAAAAAATCTTTATGGTGAAAATAATATAACAAATGAACACATCCAAAATAATGAAAGTGTAAGGGGACTTTTAACTGAACGAGGTATAAAACCAGAAGAATTGCCACCAGCAGAGGATTTAAAAAAGCTAGAAAGAAGAGTGAAATCTGATGAAAAAAAGATGATAAAAAAAAGTGCTTTGCCAAAAAATAAGAAAGATAGTGAAAATGAATAAATACACTCCACCATATAAAATAACATCAAAAATACCAAAACTTTCAACACAAATAAGTGAAGAACTCACAAAACTTCAATTTACTGGTGTTGAAAAAGTAAACTCAATGCTAAGAAAAAAGAACCGTATCAAAACTTTAGCAGGTACTTTGGAAATAGAGGGTAATTTTTTAGGTGAGGAAAAAATCACTGCTATTTTAGATGGTAAAAGAGTATTAGGAACAGTAAAAGAACTTGCAGAAGTACAAGGGGCTATAAAAGCTTATGAAAAACTAGATAATTATAGATACTCTGAATTAGATGATTTACTACTAGCTCATAAAATCTTAATGGATGAGATTTTAATAACTGCTGGAAGTTTTAGAAGTGTAAATGTAAAAGTGGGAGAGCATATAGCTCCTCAACCAAATATACTAAATGAACTTATGATAAATCTTTTTTCATGGCTAAAAAATAGCGATGAACATATGCTTTTAAAATCTTGCATATTTCACTATGAATTTGAGTTTATACATCCATTTAGTGATGGAAATGGCAGAATTGGAAGACTTTGGCAAAGTGTGATTTTAAATAGTTTTAATCCTATTTTTTCACTTCTACCAACTGAAAGTATAGTAAGAGATTATCAGGAAGAATACTATAAATCAATAGAAGATTCAACAGCACTTGGAGAAAGCACTTCATTTATAGAATTTATGCTTGATATGATATTAAAATCTATGCAAAATATTAAAGATGATAATGTCCCAATAAATGTCCCAATAAAAAGACTTGATAAAATAATAGAAATCATTAGTGAAAATAAAGATATAACAATAGTTGAACTTGCAAATAAATTGGATGTAGCAGATAAAACAATTAAAAGAGATATATTAAAACTAAAAGAACAAAATAGAATAATAAGAGTGGGAAGTCTTAAATCTGGTCATTGGGAAATAAAGAAATGAAAACAAAAAAGAGTAAATAACTTACTCTTTTTTACTTCCATGCCCATGACCTGAAGAGTTTCCTCTTTCAACAAACTCTTCAAAGTTATCTCCACCAAGATTATAAGCTTTCCCAAATCCAAAAACTGCTTCCCCATAAAAAGGTGTAAATTCAAAAAGATAAAAATCACCCATTTTATAAAGTGTATTTACCATATCACTTTCAAATTTATTTCTAAATTCATCTAAAATCAGTTTTTCATTTTCTGTGTTTTGTTCTAATCTTTTAGTTTTACATTGGATTGATACTCTTTTTTTACCAAAGATATTTTTGCAATCTTGTTCATCTTCACAAAAGAAAATTGAAGCCATTTCATTGTTTGTTAAATTTGATGAGTGTTTTGCCATCAAAGATAGATATACATAATATTTGTGATTGTATTTTACAAAAGGTGCATAAGATGAAAATGGATTCTTATTTTCATCAAGTGAACTAATTGTCAGACTCTTAAGAGTTTCTAAAAACTCGTTTAAATTTTTTGCCATTTATTCTTCTTTCCATAATAGTTCTAATTTCACATTAAAAATATCTGTTCTTTTTGGTTTTATAAAAATCTCTTCTATTTGAAAATTTGAGATTTTATTTTCTTCATTTATTTTTTCTATTTCATCTTCAAGGATTTTTTGAAGTTCATCTTTTTCTATTTGTAGTTGTTGAATCTCATTTTCAACATATTTTACATCATTTCTCTCTTTTAATACTCTAGTTGCTCCCCTTGCGCTAGAAGCCACTTTACCTAAAGTAGAGCTAGTAGTTGATTTTCCAAAGAAAGCTCCTAGAAGTGATGTTCCTATTGCTATAATCGTATCAGTTGTAGTAGAACTTGCTTGTAGTTCCTCTTTTTCTTTTTTATCAAAAAGGTTATCTAGTTTATCTTCAATTGAATCATTTGTTTTTTTGAATTTTATTTGTAAGTTTTCAACTTGTTCATCTATTCTTTTATTTAATCTATCTTGAATTCTGATTTTAAAATCAGTTAAACTCTCATTTTGTTTTGAGATGATTTTTAAAGCCTCATTTTTAAATAGAGTTAATTTTGAATTTCTATAAACATAATCTGAGAAATCTTTTTGAATCTGTTTTAACTCTTTTTCATTTTGAATAAAAATAGGAGTTTCATAATAGTTTGAGTTTAATCTCTCTTTTGTCTCAAATGAAAAATTATTAAGTTCTTCAAACTCTTCATAATTAATATTTGAAGCCTCTTTTTGTAAATAAAATCCATAATTTAACTCAGATGTTAAATCAATATTTTTTGCAGTATCTGCAAAATGAAGTGAACATTTACAAAGTAAATAAGCTTGTAAATAGTAACTATCACTTTGTGATGAGTATAAATATTTTTGCTCTAAAATATTTGGAATTAGAGGTTTTGGGCTATTTTGTTTATTTGTTGTTTCAACTTTTTGTTTAGGAGTTGAACTCTCTTCTTTAGTGCTTAGTGTGGTTACCTTTTTATTGCTCATTAAAAACTTGATTTGCTCTTTTGTAATTGGTCCTTTTAAATATGATAAAGCCCATCTTGTTTGAAAAACTTTTATTCCATCTTCATTTATATTTTTCATTATAAATGTTCTTTTTTCAAGATTTGATAAAAGATTTTCTATCTCATTTTTATCAATTCTTCCTTCAACAGCAGAACTTAATCCATCAATAACTTTTTCTTTATCTTGTTTTGTTTGTAATCTTCCTATAAACCAAGTTCCAATATTTGCTAAACCTTTATAGTCAATATCAACAGGATTTTGTGTAGATAAAATAATTCCAACTCCAAAACTTCTTGCTTGTTTTAAAAGTGTAAGCATTGGTTGTTTTGATGGAGGATTTGCATTTGGAGGGAAATATCCAAAAATCTCATCCATATAAAGTAGGGCTTTAAGTGAAGTTGTTCCCTCTTGTCTTCTCATCCATGAAACCATTTGGTTTAATAAAAGTGAAACAAAAAACATTCTTTGAGAATCGTTTAAGTGGGCAATTGAAAATATAGAAACTTTAGCTTTTCCATTTTCATCGTACATAAGATTTGAAATATCTAAAGGCTGACCTTCAATCCAAGATTTAAAAGAGGGATTTGCGATAATTGTATTTAGTTTTAGTGCTAATTTTAATCTCTCATTTTGAGGAAAAAATGTTTCTAAATCAAAAATTCCTACTTTTGAAAAAGGTGGAGTTACGATAAATGATATTAACTCTTCAATACTCAAATCTTTTTGTAAAGAGTAAGAGTTCATAAAAATAGATGAGATTAAAATAGACTCTTTAGATGAACTATCGTCTTTTTCATCAATCAATGATAATAGTGAGCTAACAGTTGAACTAATTAATGAAACTAACAACTCACTATCTTCTAAAACTCCAATACTTGGAGCTTTAAAAGATGAAAGAATTGATATTTGAACTCCAGCACTACTTCCAGGAGTATAAATAGTAAAATCAGCTGAATCTTTTAATTTTTGAATTCTTTCTTGATTTTGAAAATCTGCTTCAAGCCCATTTTTCCAAGTTTGTGCAGTTTTTAAAGCATATTCAGAAACACTCAAACCATTATTTACAGCATCTTGTTCTTCAATCCAAGGCTCAAAATCACTTCCTTGCAGATTTGGAAAAGTAAGAAGTAAATTTCCCATATCACCTTTTGGGTCAATTATAATTGAGGGAATATTATCAATGGCTGCTTCTTCTAAAAGTGAAATTCCAAGACCAGTTTTTCCACTTCCTGTCATTCCAATGATTGCAGCATGAGTTGTTAAATCTTTGTTTTTATAAACTAAAGGAGCAAAATTTTGCCCATCTATTTTTTCTTTTCCTATGTAAAAAAGTTTTAGTTTTTCATAATCAAATGTTGGACTCATAACATTTCCTTTGTCAGGTCTTCTTTTCTTTTTGCTTTCATTTTATTTAAAGCTAATTTTCTCATATCAGCTGTTGTATCTAATTCATCCATAATTTCAAGACCTAAAAGTGTTTCAATACAATCTTCTAAAGTTACAATACCTTCTGTTTGATTATATGAATCATGAACTATAAACATATGCTCTTTTTTTTGAATAAACAATTTTAGAGCTTTTATTACATGAATACTTTCATGTAAAGAAAATACAGGTTTCATAATATCTTCTAAGGCTATATCTTTCTCTTTTATCGCATGTTTAAATAGTTTTTTTGTTAGGATAATCCCTACAATATTATCAATTGTTCCTTCATATACAGGAATTCTTGAGAACTTCATAGTTCTTTTATCCTCAATAATATCTTGAATAGAACTATTTTTATCAATAGCATACATAACAGAACGAGGAGTTAAAATATCTTTTAATTTTTTATTATATAGAGCAAGAGTATTTTCAATAACTTGTGACTCTAAATCACTAATTACTCCCTCTTCTTCACTTAAAAGTGTAGATTGAAGTAACTCTTCCCTTGAAATTTTATCGTGGCTTTCTTTACCAATTTTATTTGTTACAAATTGAGTAACAACAATTAGTGGATAAGTTAAAAATATAAATAAATTTATGATTCTTGGAGTATAAACAGCTAATTGTCTCCAATAAACTGCACCTATTGTTTTTGGTATTATTTCAGAAAAAAATAGAATTAAAAAAGTAAGAACAATAGAAATAACCATTATTATAGTGCTATCTCCTCCAAAAACATTTTTGGCTTGTATACCAATTGCCGTTGCACCTAAAGTATTTGCAGTTGTATTTAAAATAAGAATAGCTGCAATAGATTTATCTATATCTAATTTAAGTTTCTTAAGAAGTTTTCCAGCATTTGGATGTTCTTTTTCTAACACTGAGATATAGGTGATATTTGTGGATAATAAAATAGATTCTAAAATAGAACATAAAAAAGATGTAACAATAACTGCAATAAATAGTAATACTAGAAGTTCCATTTATTTTTTCTCTTGTAAAAATTAAACTGACGGGAATTATATTCCAAGTTTTTCTCCTGTGAAATTATTAAGAATTTTGAACAAATAATATCAAAATAAACTTAATAATAAAATTTTTGACAAAAATTTAAAAAAAGTAGTATAATAAAGCAATAAAAACTTCAAAAAAAGGAGCTTATCATGGAATATGGAATGGTACCAAGAATTGACCAGTTTAGTGATAATAAAGCTTTAGAAATCCAAAAGGTTCAAACATCTGTAAGATCATCTGAAACAAAATCAAAAGATGATTTAGAACAAATACAACAATCAGCTATTTCAAAAGAAAAAGAAGTTTCTCAAGTAAAACAAATAGAGAATAATACTCCTAGTTCTAGTAAATATGAAGTTGTGTTATCAAATATGAACTTTGGTTACAATGATTCATCTAAAGATTTTTATGTAAAAGTAGAAAGAGGTAGTGCAGAGAATCAATATCCTACCCAAGATATGATGAGGGTAAAAGCTTATTTATTAAGTCTTGATTCTGCATCTTAAAATTTTAGAAGTTAAGTTATATTTTTATAACTTAGCTTCTACTTCTTTACTTAATTCAATTAATCGATTTTTTATATAGTAATATTTTTCTTTTTCTTCAAAATTCACATCATCTAACAATGGAACATACTTTTCAAAAGCTGGCCAAACTTTTTTATAACTTTCAGGTCTTTTTTTTGTATGATAAAGTGCAAGGGCAGTTGCTCCATTTATCAAACCTTTTAAAACAAGAGCTTTATTTAGTTCACCTTGTTTTTTATAAAAATTCCAATCATCTTCAAGTAATTCGTGAGCTTCTACATAAAAGCCATTTTCAACAGCAAAGATAAATCTATCTATTGCTGTTTTTTGATTGAAGATGTTGTAATCTATTTTCATTAACCGTTTATCTCTTTATCTAAATAATATCCAGTATATGAACCAGAAACTTTATGATTTGAAGCTAAAAATTCAGGTGTTCCTTCATCAACTATCATTCCACCTTTATTTCCACCTTCTGGTCCCATATCAATAACCCAATCAGAGTTTTTAATAACATCAAGATTGTGTTCAATTACTAAAACAGAGTTTCCTAAATCAACAAGATGATGTAATACTTTTGTAAGTCTGTCAACATCGGCAAAATGAAGTCCAGTTGTAGGTTCATCTAAAACATAAAGAGTATTTCCTGTATCTTTTTTACTTAACTCTTTTGATAGTTTTATTCTTTGAGCTTCACCACCTGAAAGTGTAACTGCATTTTGTCCAAGAGTAATGTATCCAAGTCCAACATCGCTAAGAGTTTGAAGTTTTGCATTTAGTTTTGGTACTTTTGCAAAAAACTCTAATGCTTCATCAACACTCATGTTTAATACATCAGAGATATTTTTACCCTTATACATTATTTCTAAAGTTTGTGAGTTGTATCGTTTCCCGTGACAATCATCACATTTCACCATAATATCTGGCAAGAAGTGCATTTCGATTTTTATTTCACCTTCACCTTGACACTTCTCACATCTTCCACCTTTTACATTAAAAGAGAATCTTCCTATTTTATAACCTCTAAGCATCGCTTCTTTTGTTTTTGCAAATAGTTCTCTTAACTCATCCATAAGTCCTGTATAAGTTGCAGGATTTGATCGTGGAGTTCTTCCTATTGGACTTTGGTCAAGATAGATAACTTTATCTAGTTTTTCAAGTCCTTCAATTTCAACACCATCTACTTTTTTTACTTTTCTAGCTCGATTTAAAAGCTCTTTTGCAACTGGAAGTAGGGTTTGTAAAATAAGTGATGATTTACCACTTCCTGAAACTCCTGTGATGGCACATAGATTTTTTAGGGGAATTCTTACATCAAGGTCTTTTATATTATTTATAGTTACATTTTTGATTTCAATAAACTCTTCTTGTGGTCTATTGTGAACATAATCAATTTTTTTAGCACCAGTTACATATTTAGCAGTTAGAGTTTTTGCTTTGTTCATCTCTTTTAAAGTTCCAGCAAATACAATTTCTCCACCATATTTTCCTGCGTTTGGTCCAATATCAACAATAAAATCAGCTGCTTGAATAGTCTCTTTGTCATGTTCAACAACAATTACTGTATTTCCTTTTTCTTGTAAAGCTCGTAAAGTTTTGATAAGTTTATTTGTATCTCTTTCATGTAGTCCAATAGATGGTTCATCTAAGACATACATAACTCCTGTTAGACCTGAACCTATTTGAGAAGCAACCCTAATTCTTTGAGCTTCTCCACCAGAAATAGTTCGGGCATCTCGTCCTAAAGTTATATAACCTAAACCAACATCGTGTAAAAAGAAGATTCTTTCTCGTATTTCTTTTAAAATTGGTTTTGAAATCATTTTAAATTGTTCATTTAGATAATCAAAATTTGAATCATCTTGGAAAAAAGCGTGTGCATCTTCAATAGGAATATTTAAAATATCACTTATAGTTTTATTTGCCACAAATACACTTTGAGAAGAGGGTTTTAATCTATTTCCATTACACGAGTCACATTTCTTTTCAGTCATGTATTCACTCATCTCTTTTTCTTCTTTTATCATGTCGTAGGCAAGTTTTACAACACCTTCCCATTTTCGTGTTAGTTTATGTCTTTTCCAAAAAAATGTTGCATCATCAACACTTCCATGTAAAATCGCTTTTCTTTGATGTTCTGGTAAATCTCTAAAAGGAACATTTACAGCAATTTCGCTTCCTTCACAAAAAGCTAAAAGCATTTTGAAATAAAAGCCTTTATTAAAACCATAGATAACTCTAATAGCTCCATCTTCAAGAGTTAAATCTTCATTTATAACTTTTTTCATATCAAGTGCATATCTAATTCCCAAACCATCACAAGATGAACAAGCACCTTTTGGAGAGTTAAATGAA
>Ga0074195_1001234_pt1 | contig 37586 bp, 42 predicted proteins | sample EPASupsiteHSE623_FD_64525 | JGI IMG/M metagenome (GOLD analysis project Ga0074195, IMG submission 64525) | Bioremediated contaminated groundwater from EPA Superfund site, New Mexico - Sample HSE6-23 | ecosystem: Environmental > Aquatic > Deep subsurface > Groundwater > Contaminated ...
ATACGTGTCGGCAAAACCTAACGAGCTTAGAGATGCCTGGCTCCGCAGACCGCAGGACCCTGCGTGAGTAGCATAAGGGCGACGGCGCCGTAAGGCGCCTAGTGCATGCCAGGCAGCTCTTAGCGAAAACACATAACGTCCCAACCTACGGTATGAGCTTAGAGCTGCTTGGCCAGGCAGGAGAGTAAGTCGTTGCCGGAATTAATATGGAGAAACCCCACGTGAGAACGTGGGGTTTTATTATATTTGAGCCACTCTTCCAGGGCCCTGCGGTTTAAGTGCTTGAAGTGCTAAGCCGGAGGAATCAGAGGAATAAGGAATCCTTGACAATCATTTCCATTAATCATATACTACAGATAATAATGGCAATAGCAATAGTGTCTTGGGAATTATACGGGTTCATATAAACATTGGGGGGTATAGGGCGAACCAAATCATGAAGTACCAATATATAATACAAGCAACAAAAGAGGACTTTCTAAAAGCTTTCTCCAATCAGTTGCTTCTAAGTGATTTGGAGATCTCTCAGCTCAGACTTCACTACCAGCAACCTGGCCATACGGCATCTCCTACTTTTCTGGGTAAGTTAATCGGTGAGAAAAGTCATCATGGTGTGAGCGCTAGAAATGTCAGTATGGCCAAGAAGATATCTCGATTTTTGGGGATAGATCCCCCTAAGAGAGAAGATGGTTCCGCAAGGTGGTGGGCTTATTTGGTTTATGCCGAGAAATCTGGTCGTTATTGGCAGTTGCAACTGAAGCCAGAGGTAGTATCAGCACTCGATCAGCTGGGTTGGGTACAGGCATCGATTTTTGCCTTTATCTGAGGGTGGCGATGATACAGTGGAGAACGCACTGGCCTTATGCCCGAACTGTCACCGCAAGAAGCACTATGGATGAACGACAGGAAGTCCAACAACAATGTAGACTCGGACGCGGCAAAAAAGGCCTCTGTGCTGGTGATGTGGTTTATTATGTATAGTTTCTTGGTTCTCCGAAAGCAATCACCGAACGGTGGGTCCTTGACAACAAATTTTGTTGATTATATACTGTGACTAATAATAGAACAAAGTTAAGAATAAATGTTTAAGGAGCCCAAAATGGAAATTACTTTGCCATTGGAACAAATGTCAACAGAAGAAAAAATTCGCATTATGGAAACTATTTGGGAAGATTTATGTAAAAAAGCAGATAGCTTATCATCACCATCTTGGCATAAAAATATTTTACACAAAAGAGAGGAACAGGTAAAAAATGGTGATGACGAATTTATAGATTGGGGTAAAGCAAAAAAGCATATACGTGATTCGGTTTCATGAAAATCAAAATACTTAATTCTGCAAATCAGGACTTAATTGATGGTTATTGGTTCTATGAAAAACAAGAAGAAGGACTTGGTACATATTTCTTAGATACACTTTTTTCCGACATTGACTCGTTGAAAGTTTATGCAGGAATTCATCCCATGCATTTTGAGAAATATCATCGTTTACTATCAAAAAGGTTTCCTTTTGCTGTTTATTATCGTGTTGAAAGAGATACGGCACTTGTATATGCTGTTCTTGATTGTCGGCGAAATCCAGCATGGATAAGAAATAAGTTGAAATAAAGAAAATATTCATTTGACGTGAAGAGCCTGCTAAAGAATGACAGGCTCTTCGCTCAGCTTTGGACGGACAACTTGCATCTCGACAAAAACACCGGTTACTGGCTAAATAGACACTGATTTGACCGCAGGGTACCCGCCAACGCGCCGTCCGTGGCGCGCGGCGGCTCCGGCGTGCCCTTTACGGGTATTGGTTTGCCTCCGGCAAACCTCCATTATATTTTATTTAATTACTGGCCGCTGGTTACTGGCCGCTGGCCACTGACTTGTGACCAATATCACGCCGAAATATATATTAAGTTAACAGCTGATTTATCCGTTTATTAGGTCCGGAAGCCAATAAAATTATGGATTGGGTGTTTGGTCCGGGTTGTTTTAGCTGCCCCAATTCCAAAACCAAGTCCCTCGAATTTGGGGCCATTATACATGACAAGGACCCCGACCAGGTAGTAAAAATGCTTAATGAAAAACTTAACGAAAAATAAATAGCATGGCAAAATTAAAAGAACCGCCACGGCGGTTCTTTCATGTTTATGCCAGGTAATCTATATTCATTTCATGCATAACCTTCTTAACATAATTGCGGGTTTCCTGAAAAGGCGGAATGCCCCCGTATTTCTTAACATTGCCGGGTCCGGCGTTATAGGCGGCAAGGGCCAGTTGCACATTGCCGTCATAGCGGTTAAGCATTTGCCTCAGGTATCTGGCGCCTCCGTCTATGTTTTGGGCCGGGTCGTAAGGATTATCAACACCCAGCGATCTGGCAGTTCCCGGCATTAACTGCATCAGCCCCTGGGCTCCGGCGGCAGAGCGGGCGTGAGGATTGAAATTTGATTCGACCTTGATAACTGCCTGCAAAAGGTCCGGATCCAGGTCATAGCGCTTGGCTGCCTGCGTAATCATAGACTCAAAGCTGCCCGTTAATCCTGTCCCCGGTTTAAACCGGTGATCACCGTTAACATTCAATCCCGTTGGCGAAAAAGGGACCCAGTTTTTAAGTACATTGCGGGCTTCGGAAAACTTCATCAGAAAAAGCAGTTCAAAAAAGTCCCACACGGACAGCTGCCCCCTTCCACCATATTTCCATAATAATCCTTAATGCAGCATTTGTAAAGAACCAACAAAGCATGCTGCACATATACTAAGGTATGGTTGAAAAATTTGCAAACCGTCAATAATAAACCTATATAAACAGGAGGTTGGAGGTTATGGAAAATCAGGTAGTTTACTGCTTTTTCTGCGGGAGACAGATATCCAATGGAGCTGAAAGGCTGATATTGTTGGAACGGTCAATGTGTGCTTTCTGTGAAAAAATCCTTATAAATTCCCGGACCGGTGGGGAAACATATACGGCCTTCATGGAAAAAATAAAAAAACTGTGGTTGGCTTAATCAGAGCTTATGGCCCTGATTTTTTTATGTTTAAGAGGAATTTCTGCCGAAAAAGGCGAATCTAACCCGAGAAAGGGGCGGAATTATGAAAAAGGACAAGCCGCCATTGATTGAGGCGTTAGTAAACAATCACAGACTGGGAACAGTCCCTTTTCATATGCCGGGGCATAAAAAGGGTAGAGGAATTGAGCGGAGGTTTGCCCGTCTTATTCATTCAATTCCCTTGGCCCTTGACATGACGGAAATTCCCGGGTTAGATGACCTGCATAATCCTACAGGACCCATTGATGAGGCTCAGGCCAGGGCTTCCTGTTTGTTCGGCGCCGGGAAGACTTTTTTTTTGGTTAATGGTTCAACGGTCGGACTGCATGCCGCCATCTTATCAGTATGTGGGGAGAATCAGGAAATACTGCTTCCCCGGGATGTTCATCGCTCCGTAATAGGGGCCTGTATCCTTTCCGGAGCAAGACCCCGGTATATTAAGTCAAGAATCCACCGGAAATATTTTATACCATGTCCGCCAACACCCGAGGAAGTAACCGGGGCTCTTAATCAATATTCCGTTAAAGCAGTTTTGGCGGTATACCCATCTTATTTCGGTTTGGCCGGGAACCTGTCCGGCATCGCCAAGGCAGCCCATCACAGAGGTATTCCGCTAATTGTTGATGAAGCCCACGGCGCGCATTTCACTTTCAGCAGTAAACTTCCCCTGACAGCCCTTGCCGCAGGGGCGGATATCACTGTCCAAAGTACCCATAAAACACTGGGGGCCTTTACACAGGCTGCAATGCTGCATATAAACAAGGATTCGATGGCCAATCAGGTTGAAGTAGCTCGCCAGTTGCAAATTCTGCAGACCACAAGCCCTTCCTATCTCCTGATGTCTTCCCTTGACGCTGCTGTCAGCCATATGCAGTCATCCGGTTCTAAGTTAATCGACCGGACAGTTGAGATAGCCCAAAGGACCAGCAGCCGCATTAACAATATCCCGGGCCTTAGCTGCCTCGGGGCAGACGAATGTGGTCATAACGGCATAGAAGGATATGACCCGACGAAACTCTATATATCGGTTAAAGATCTTGGCCTTACAGGTTTCCGGGTGGCCGGGGAACTATTAAACAAATACCGGATACAGGTAGAGATGAGCGACCTCTATGGTATCCTTTGTATGGTTTCAATAGGCAGCACAGCTGAGGACGCCGGAAAACTGGTGGCCGCACTGCGTGAAATCGCCCGGGGAAGATTATCGAAGTCCATTCCGGAAATTAGCGGCTTTTTTAACCCGCCGGACCCCAGGACAGTAAAGAGCCCGAGAGAGGCCTGGTTTTCACCCAAAGAAACCGTCTCCCTGCAGCAATCAGCGGGACGGATAGCGGCAGAAATTATTGCTCCATATCCCCCCGGAATACCATTGGTATGTCCCGGGGAAGAAATAACCAGGGAGATTATTGATTTAATTGAGTATCTCCGGTCTTTGGAAACACCTTTTCACGGGCCGGCCGATCCGGGCCTTGACAGTATTACAGTTTTGGATGAGTAGGAGAAAAGCGATGAAAGGTAAATTAATTATTATCGAAAGTGGGTCAGATGCCAGCGGGAAGGCTACCCAGGCAGCACTATTATATGACCGGCTGTCAACGGAAGGCCATAACGTCATAAAGGTTGAATATCCTAATTACAAAAGCGACTCTTCGGCTCTGATAAAAATGTACCTTAACGGAGAGTTCGGCAAAAACCCGGAAGATGTAAATCCATACGTTGCTTCAACTTTTTACGCTGTAGACCGGTATGCTTCGTATAAAAAGGATTGGCAAGACTTCTACCTCAGCGGCGGAATCGTAATTGCTGACAGGTATACGACTTCAAATATGGTCCACCAGGCGGCGAAAATTAAAGATGATTCACAAAAAGCTGAGTACCTGGAATGGCTTTGGGATCTTGAATTCATCAAATTCGGCCTGCCTATTCCCGACTGCGTGTTTTTCCTGAACATGCCTCCTCAATATTCTCTAAACCTTATAAGCTATAGAAACAATAAATTTACCGGTTCATCTGCTAAAGACATTCACGAAAAAAACGATAGGTACTTGTCTGATTCTTATAATAACGGCATCGGGATTGCAGAAAAATACGAATGGGTGAAGATCGAGTGTGTAAGAGATGGCAAGATTAAGGCGGCAAAAGAAATTCATGAAGAATTATTTAGTAAACTCCACCGGTATCTGTAGGTTTTTTAAAGTTGAATGGAGAATATTCTTAGGGACAGTTTCCTCTAAATCTTAAGCTGGATGAAAGAGGCATCGGAAGATGAAAATCCGCAACATTTCCAAAGATAATATAGCCAGCCTGGGCATAGCCGACAGGGACGGCAAACTTTCTGCCGACTCGGTTACCCAGACTTTTGGAGACCAACTGCAAAAAGTGCAAAACGATATTGTTCAGCATAAACTGGAGAGCCTTTTTGCCGATATAGAAAAACAGGGCCGCCTGCTGGGGGAATCCTTGGTACTGAAAGACTTAAAAAAATATAAAGACCTGATTCAAAAATTTCTGGACTATGCCGTCAATAAAATGTATCATTTAAAGGAGCAGCCGGGATGGGACCGGCGGGGACGGCGTAAAATATACGTTATGGTGGAGACTGTCAACAAGGAACTGGAGGAACTGACAAAGGCCCTCTTATCGGAACAGAAGGATAAAATTGCGATCTTGGCCAAGATTGATGAAATTCGCGGACTGCTGGTGGATATCCACTCATGACCTGGCCAAACATGAGTTTAGCGAAGACGCTGCAGAGGGATAATAAAGATGTTATCAGACATACTGGGTCAAAACAGGGCCAAAAAAATTTTACAGAATGCACTCTGCAATAACAGGGTCGCCCATGCTTACCTCTTTCATGGACCTCCCGGTATAGGCAAAAAGACTCTGGCCAGGGCTTTCGCCAGGGCTCTTCTCTGTCCGGCAGCCGTTGATGACAGTTGTGGAAACTGCTCAATCTGCAGAAGGATTGCCGGTGAACAGTTTCCGGATTTTGTTATTTTACAGCCTGCCGGAAATTACATCAAGATTGAGCAAATCCGGGAGCTGCAGAAAAAAGCCCAGTATAAACCGTATGAGTCCTTAAGAAAAGTATATTTAATCAACCAGGCGGAGAGTATGACAGTTGAAGCAGCCAATTGTATGCTGAAGATTCTGGAGGACCCGCCTGCCAATACGGTATTTTTGCTGACTGCCGCCAACCCCTATAACCTGCTGCCTACCATAATTTCCAGGTGCCAGCTGGTTCCTTTGGAAAAAGTGGCCCCGGCAGATATTGGGGAGATGCTGCAGGAACGGTACAGGATAACTCCCGAGATGTCTTTGCTGCTGGCGTCACTCTCCGAAGGGCTTCCCGGTATGGCAGTCGATATGGCCGTTTCAGATAAAGCCCTCGAAACCCGGGAAATGATGTTGCGGCTGGTGGATAATATTAACAGCGGCAGGGTAGATGAACTGCTGCAGGCTGCCGAAGAACTGGATAAGAAAAAGGAGATTCTGCCAGTCATCCTGGACCAGCTTCTGCTCTGGTTCAGGGACAGGCTGGTATGGGTGCAGACAGGGGAAGAAAGCCTAATTCATAATATTGACAAGCTTGACCGCCTGAAGGATGAATCAGCACCCAATAACCAGGATTCTCTGGTCAGGGGGATTGCCCAAATACTTGAAACCAGGAACCAGATCGGTCGTAATATAAACCAGAGGCTAGCGGTAGAGGTTCTCTTACTTAAACTTGCCGCACTGCCTAGGTTAAAAGGCCGCTCAACGAGGAGGTTATTTCGGTAATGATAAATGTAGTAGGCATCAGGTTTAAACCGGCCGGGAAAATATATTATTTCGACCCTGATGGCATTGCCCTCGAGGTTGGTGACAGCGTTGTGCTTGAGACAACGCGAGGCATTGAATGCGGCCAGGTGGTGGTTCAGCCCAAAATGGTGGCTGAAGAAGAAATTGTGGCTCCTTTGAAGAAGATTATCCGCAAAGCTACGCATGTTGACATAAAACAGGTGGAAATCAACAAAAGCAAAGAAAAAGAAGCCTTTAAAACCTGTCTCAACAAAATAGAAGAACACGGCCTGCCCATGAAACTTGTTGACGTGGAATATACCTTTGATGCCAACAAGATTATCTTTTACTTTACTGCTGACGGGCGTATTGATTTCCGTGAACTTGTCAAGGACCTGGCTGCCATATTCAGGACAAGGATAGAACTCCGGCAGATAGGCGTTCGGGATGAAGCCAAAATGCTCGGCGGGCTGGGCGCCTGTGGCAGGGGACTTTGCTGCGCTACCTTCCTGGGGGAATTTGCACCAGTTTCGATCAGGATGGCCAAGGAGCAGAACCTGTCTTTAAACCCTACCAAAATTTCAGGGATATGCGGGCGTCTGATGTGCTGCCTCAAATACGAAAGCGAAGCGTATGAAAGTGAAAAAGCCTCCTATCCTCCGGAAGGCACACAGGTTACCACACCTGTGGGTGAGGGGAGGATAGCTTCAATAAATATTCTTAAAAAGGTTCTGGTGGTCGAGCTTAAAGAAAGCAAACAGCTGGTCGAATTTAAACCAGATGAAGTAAAAATCCAGGCAAGGAAGAAGCCGGAACCGAAATCGGACAGGCAGGAACAGGATACAGACATGGCTGAGATTGACAATAAAAACCTTGATGCCAGACTGGAAAACCTGGTCATCGAGGATCACTAAAAAATTACCGGCTTTGGAAAAGAAAAGCCGAGAGGTGAGGAATTTGAAACAGCTTACCAGCCTATTGATTGAATTTGAAGAGAGAGTAAAACACCTTGTAGAAGAGTTGCAGTCTCTCAAAATGCGGGCATATGCCCTGGAGGATGAAAATGAAAAACTGCGTAAAGAAATAATGGGTGTTTACCAATACTACCTGAAGAAAGCCGGAGAAGCGCGGCCGGAACATGGAAAGAAACAGGGACAGGGGCTGGAAAACCTTGTCAGGTTGTATAATGAAGGGTTTCATATTTGTAACCTGCACTTCGGACAGTTGCGTTCCAAGGAGGACTGCCTATTCTGTACCGGTTTTTTGAATAAAGAATAGCGGGGTAAGCTGATGAATACTGATATCGAAAACACCCGAAACTTTGAGCTGCTGCCCGGAGAAAGGCTTGATGACCTGGTGCGTGGCGGCCTCAAGATAATTCAGTATCCCGATAGCTTTTGCTTTTCCATGGACGCTGTTCTATTGGCCAATTTCGCCACCGTTAAAAGAGGGGATGCTGTTGTTGACCTGGGAACAGGCACAGGAGTAATCCCTCTACTGCTTTCTGCCCGAAGTCCGGTAAAGAAGATAGTTGGCCTGGAGATACAGGAGGAAAGCGTCGGACGGGCAGTCCGGAGCATAAAGGGAAACGGGTTAAAAGATTTAATAGAAATAATACATGGGGATATATGCATGGCGGACCAGACCTTGGGTATCGGCCGGTTTGACCTTGTCACGTCAAACCCCCCTTATCTGCAAGTAGGGAGAGGGGAACGAAACCGTACCGGGCCTATAGCCATTGCCCGGCACGAATTGTTATGCGACCTGCAGGGTGTTATCCGGGCCGCGTCACGGTTAGTGAAATACGGTGGCAGAGTGGCTCTTGTCCACCGCCCCGACAGGCTGGCTGATATTATCGTGGAAATGAATAATCATCAGCTGAAACCCCGCAGACTGCAGTTGGTTTACCCAAAGCCCCGGAAGAAACCCAACATGATGCTTATTGAAGCCCAGTTGGGGGGAAGCCCTGAGCTTATTATACTCGAGCCTTTTTTCGTATATAATGAGGAGGGGAATTATACGGACCAGTTTTGGAACACGTATTACCCCGGTTTATAAGGCGGTGACAGCATGGGACGCAGATATTTTGCTTATATTATAAGGTGTGGTACAGGCCAGCTTTATACAGGGTATACCAACGATTTGGATAAAAGGCTGCTGCAGCACAACCTGGGGAAGGGCGCCAGGTTCACCCGCGGCCGTGGGCCGGTGGAGCTTGTATACTTTGAGGAATTTGATTCAAAAGGCGAGGCTATGACCAGGGAGGCCGCCATAAAACGCCTTACCAGGGAACAAAAGCTTGAAATGATTGCGGTGATGGAGAATGATCGAAAACAGTAACCCCGGCAGTTTATACCTGTGCGCTACCCCTATAGGAAACCTGGAGGATATAACCTTAAGAGCCCTGCGGATTTTGCGGGAAGCCGATGTTGTCGCCGCCGAGGACACCAGGCATACCAGAAAACTGCTCAACCATTATGATATACATACTCCCCTCACCAGTTACCATGAACATAATAGAAAGGGAAAAGGTGAGAAGCTGATAGCTATGCTTAAAGAAGGCAAAAATATCGCCCTGGTATCCGACGCCGGAACACCCGGGGTATCGGACCCCGGCGAGGAACTGGTCAGCCTGGCTGTTGCTGAAGGTATTACGGTAGTGCCGGTCCCGGGACCTTCGGCTGTAATTTCGGCACTGGTCTGTTCCGGCCAACCCACCGGGAGATTTGCCTTTGAAGGGTTTTTACCGAGGACAAAGAAGGAGCGCCGGAGGGTCATGACCCGTTTGGCATCGGAAGAAAGAACGATCGTGTTTTATGAATCGCCCCATCGTGTGATTAAAACGCTGGAAGAGATTCTTGAGCTGGCGGGGGATAGGAACATAGCCGTAACAAGAGAATTGACCAAGGTATATGAGGAGATAATCAGGGGGAGTGTATCCCGTGTCACCGATTATTTCAGGGCCATTCCTCCAAAGGGTGAATTTACTATAGTTCTGGAAGGGAAAAGAGACGAGAAAGCAGGACTGTGTAATGGGATTAATCCCGATATTACCGCGATGGTGAACAATCTGGTTAAAGAGGGTCGAGATAAAAAACAAGCCATGAAGGAAGTCGCAGGGGCTCTGGGTATTTCCAAAAGAGAGGTTTATGAAAGATTCCTCCGGGAAAAGGAAATCCGCTGATTGTCATCACAGGCCAAAACGTGAAAGGGCAAAAAAAAAGAAAGACATTGTTTTATAAACTTTGTCCTTCTTTATTTGACAAGTGGTTATATAACCTCAGCAGCCTGGGCCATGGCCAGGGCGCATTCCTTGCAGACGTTTTTACCCTTGAAATGCTGAACATCGTCAGCATTACCACAGAAAATACAGGCGGGTTCATACTTCTTAAGGATAATTTTTTCGCTATCTACGTAGATTTCCAGTGCATCTTTCTCGTCAATACCGAGAGTTCTTCTTAATTCAATAGGAATAACGACCCTTCCCAACTCATCCACCTTTCGAACGATTCCAGTAGATTTCATGCACAATTTCTCCCCTTCCAGCAAGTTTCGACAGTCTAATACAAATAAATGATACCAATCATTCCCTAAAAAGTCAACCATTTTTTATAAGTCCTAAAATCCACCAGGATTCTTATTTATAATTACTATCGTTTGCTTTTAAGTGGTTATATAAAAGTATAATTTATTAGAACGTATTTGTCGATACCAATTCTGTATTTATTAGACCCACCATGGGAAAGCTTGACAAAAAGGGGTTTTCTGATTATCATCTTACTATATCCAGTTAAATGTGATGACAGGGAAGAGTAGATACAGCGGCAAAAAAGGGTGGTATCACGAAGATTCCTCTCGTCCCTTTCCCGGGATGAGAGGTTTTATTTTACTGCAGGAAAGATTTTTGAAAAGGAGGTAATATTGTTGAGCAGAAAAACCTTTTACATCACGACCCCGATTTACTATCCAAGTGGTAATTTACATATCGGCCACGCTTATACTACAGTAGCGGCCGATACCATTACCAGATATAAGCAGATGAGAGGGTATGATACCCGTTTTTTAACCGGGACCGATGAGCACGGCCAGAAAATACAGAGGACTGCAAGAGCCAACGGAATGGAGCCCAAGGAGTTTGTCGACGGAATTGTGGCGGGAATTCAGCATCTTTGGCGCACTCTTGAAGTATCATATGATGACTTTATCAGGACTACCGAGGAGAGGCATAAGAAAGTTGTCCAGGAGATATTCGTAAAATTATATGAACAGGGGGATATCTATAAGTCTGAATATACAGGTCTCTACTGCACACCCTGTGAGACATTCTGGACCGAGCGGCAGGCTGAGGAAAAGGTTTGCCCCGACTGCGGCCGGCCCGTGGAGCTCGTCAAAGAAGAAAGCTATTTTTTCAAAATGTCCAAGTATGCTGACCGGCTGCTCAAACATATTGAGGATAATCCGGAGTTTATTGAACCGGTCTCCCGCAGGAACGAGATGGTAAACTTTATAAAACAGGGCTTGGAAGACCTGGCTGTAAGCCGAACGACGTTTGACTGGGGGATACCTGTACCCTTTGACCCCAAGCATGTTATTTACGTATGGATTGACGCTCTGGCCAACTACTATTCCGCATTAGCCGGCGGACAGGGTGACGACACACTGGTTAAAAAGTACTGGCCTGCTGATGTCCACCTTATGGCCAAGGACATAGTCCGTTTCCACACCATTATCTGGCCGATTATCCTGATGGCAGCGGGGATAGAATTACCCAAGAAGGTGGTTGCTCATGGCTGGCTCCTCCTCGAGGGTGGAAAAATGTCAAAATCAAAAGGAAATGTAATTGATCCCCTGGTTCTCGTTGACAAATACGGGGTTGACGCCATACGTTACTACCTCTTGCGGGAACTGCCCTTTGGCGCTGACGGCTATTATTCGGAAGATATCTTGATCCAGAGGATCAATTCCGATCTGGCCAACGACCTGGGCAACCTGGTCAGCCGTTCTGTCGCCATGGTGGAAAAGTACTTCGCGGGCGAGGTCCGCGGTCCTGCCGACAATGACGACTTTGACCGGGACCTGATTAAAACCGCGGGCGAAGTGATTGAAGAGTACGAGCAACTGATGGACAAATACCAGCTGAGTAATGCCCTGGGAGCCGTTTGGCGCCTGATAGGCAGGGCCAATAAGTATATCGATGAGACGGCTCCGTGGATTCTGGCTAAGGACGAGGACAAAAAGGATCGGCTGGGTACGGTCCTGTACAATCTGGTGGAAGCTATCAGAATGATTACCGTGATGGTTTCACCCTTTATGCCAAAGCTGCCTGAGCGTATCTGGGAGCAAACGGGACTGCAGCGCAATGACGTGAAAACATGGGAGTCCATCCAGGGATGGGGCGGGTTTCCGGCCGGAACTCGGGTTAGAAGAGGGGCTTCCCTGTTCCCGAGGATAGAAAACAAACCTAATGAGGTTGATGTGCCCCAAGCTACCGCCGAGGGTGAATTTATCTCTATTGAAGACTTTGCCCGTATCGACCTGCGCCTGGCGGAAATCCTCAGTGCAGAGAAAGTGGAGAAGGCGGATAAGCTTCTTAAACTGGAAGTCGCTGTAGGAGAAGAACGGAGGACGGTAGTGGCGGGCATCGCCAAGCATTATGCGCCTGAGGACCTGGTCGGCAGGAATATAGTTATTGTGGCCAATCTTAAACCCACCAATCTTAGGGGCATCTTATCTGAGGGCATGATTTTGGCCGCTTCGGAAGGCGATAGCCTTGGTATTGTAACTGTTGACCAGGGCAAGGAAGTCCCTGCCGGAGCCAGGATAAAATAGGGGTGAAGAGGTGTATTTTGATTCGCATGCTCATCTGGATGACCGCGTGTTCAACCATGACCGGCATGAAATGCTGATGCGCGCCAGGGAAAACGGTGTCTCCAACATCGTTAACGTGGGATACGACATACCTTCTTCCCGCAGGTCCATACAGCTTGCCGAAAAATATGACTTTATTTATGCGGCAGTAGGTATACACCCGCATGATGCCGCAGTCGTTAATGATTACATTCTGCAAGAAGTCCGGAGGTTGTCTGCCAATCCAAAGGTGGTAGCCATCGGGGAAATGGGGCTGGATTATTTCAGGGACCTCTCCCCGCGTGAAAACCAGCGGCAGGTTTTCCGGAGGCAGATCCGGCTGGCCAAGGAATTGGGAAAACCTGTCATCATACATGACAGGGATGCCCATGGTGACGTAATGACCATTTTAAAAGAAGAGGGAGCCGAGCAGTGTGGGGGAGTAATGCACTGTTTTTCAGGCAGTCCCGAAATGGCTGACGAGTGCCTGAAAATGGGTTTTTATATTTCCATTGCTGGGCCGGTTACGTTCAATAACGCCAGGAAGCTGCTGGATGTAGCGGTGGCGGTGCCCCTGGACCGGCTTCTTATCGAGACCGATTCTCCATACCTGACCCCTGAGCCTCACCGGGGGAAAAGGAACGAATCGGCACATGTGGTCTTGGTGGGCACTCGTATAGCCGAACGGAGAGGCATCCCCGCGGAAGAACTGGCCGCAGCTACAGCGGCTAACGCTAAAAAACTTTTTGGAATAAAGGAATAGCAGTAAAAAATAACCCGCTTGGGGCAGCGCCCTGCAGCGGGTTTTTCATTGCACATTTCGTGGAATCATCCTCCTTATCGCCAAAGATTTCTGGCTAAGCGCTACAGGTTATGACAAGTTTCTGGCAGCCGGTATATTAAAATAATGTATAAGAAGTCCGTTACTTTTCGCATTATTCCGTCCATCCAAGAGGAGGATTATAGATGTCGGATACATACCATGGAGCGGTCGGTGTTAAACCTACCGAGAGCATTTATCTTACCGCCCTGGCCTATTTTTGCTTTGGGCTGCTGGTTCTTATCATGGGGCTGTTTGTAACATTGTCTGTAAAACATGTAACAGTCCAAATGAACGATAAAACCATCACCGGTTATACCTTTTCGACCACAGTAGGGGACGTAATCAGGGAAATGGGAATCAAAGGACAGATCGGGCCTTCCAAGGACCCTGATTCTCTGGCAGAAGGGGAAGCAATCAGTTTTTTAACCGTTTCCGAAAATCTGGCTTCCAGGCTGACCGACGGTATGATTATTAAAGTTTATCAGGATAAGATAAAAAAGTCTGTTACCTGGGAGAGTGTGCGAGCACCGGTTCGCAGGGAGTGGAATATTTTTCTTGAACCCGGGCAGGAACGGGTAATCAGCCAGGGCAGGAACGGTATTGCCAAAGATACGCATCTTATTTCCTACCGTGACGGAAATATTGTTTCCAATCGTAAAATCGACAGCCGGTTAATTTCGGCTCCCAGTCCCACGGTTGTAGCTACCGGTTCTTACGAATCCGTATCCCGCCAGGGTGCGCTGCGTACCGGGCGGTCGATAAAATTTTTGGCTACGGCTTATACTCACACAGGTTACCGGACCGCTATCGGTGCCAAAACAAGGCGTGGCATTGTGGCAGTGGACCCCAGAGTAATTCCCTTCGGTACCAGGCTGTACATTGAAGGTTACGGTTATGCCGTTGCAGCTGATACGGGGGGGTTAATCAAAGGGAGGCGTATCGATGTATTTTTGGATACTTACCGGGAGTGTATCAATTGGGGGAAGAGACCTGTGAATGTATTTATCCTGGGAAAGTAGTAAAATATACCATCTAAAAGCAAATCCTTCTACAGTTTGACAAAAATTCCTCTATGGGTTAAAATTAACGCAACCCCTTTTTAAAACCAAAAAAGGAGTGATTTGATGCAGGCATACACCTCCCCGAGACGTTTCTTGGGCGACACCCGGATTCTTTATTGGTGCCTCGGGGTCGTTGTAGCGGCTGGAATAATATTAGCAGGTTTCTTTTATAACAGGCATGAAGTCAGGATATATGCAGACGGTAAAGAAATGAATCTGGTAATGAGAGGAGGGACTGTGGCCGATGCGGTTAAAAAGGCCAAAATTCCTCTCGGTGCAAAGGATATCATTGAGCCATCGTTAAAGACCCCGCTTGCCGACGACTTGCAGGTCCGCATTACCCGTTTATTCAATGTTACCCTTGCAGACAACGGGACCACGGCAGAACACTGGGTCCCTACCGGTACTGTCGGGGATACCCTCGCTAAGATTGGAATTAAGTTAAACCCTGGCGATAATGTCATTCCTGCCCTGGAAAAGAAAATATCTGCAGGCCAAATCATTGAGGTTATCCGCTTAAGCCACTGCTATACTAATCAATCTGTTAAAGTTCCCTTCAAAGTAGAGAGACGAAACGACAATTCGATGGAAAGGGGTTTGACCCGCACGGTCCGCCAGGGACAGGATGGGTTAATCCAAAAGACCATCAAGATTACCCTTAACAACGGCAGGGAAGTCAAACGGGAAGTTATCGGCCAAAAAGTAGTCCGTGACCCGGTCAATAAAATTGTTGCGGTGGGTACTGTCAGGACCAAGACGGTATCCAGGGGCGAAACCCTCCGGTTTTCACGGGTTATAACCATGAATGCTACCGCCTATACCTATACCGGGCACAGGACGGCAAGCGGAGCACACCCGTACAAAGGCGTGGTGGCTGTAGACCCGGACCTTATCCCGCTTGGAGCAAAGCTGTACATTGAAGGTTATGGGTATGCTACCGCCCTGGACATAGGCAGTTCCATCCGGAACAACAGGATTGACCTGTTTTTTGAGTCCGTAAAAGAAGCCCGTAGTTGGGGGCGCCGCTCGGTTAAGGTGTATATATTACAGTAAAACAACAATAATGAAAGGGGAAAGGTTATCCTTTCCCCTTTTCTGTTCTACTGCAGGAATGTATTTTGGGTCTTTTTAACAACTGTTTCGGTCTGGGAGGTGAACCGGGTGAAGCTTTATTCGCCTGCTGTCGTTAAGCAGCTTATGGAAAAACATAAATTTCATTTTCAGAAGGGCTTAGGCCAAAACTTCCTGATTGACGGCAACATCGTGAATAAAATTGTCGAGGCCGCCGAGGTTACCCATGAAGATGTGGTCGTGGAAATAGGCGCCGGCATCGGTACATTGACAAAGGCGTTGGCTGCACGGGCTGCCAGAGTGATCGTCATAGAAATTGACAGGAAATTATGGCCCATTCTGGGGGAGACCCTGGCCGGGTGTGATAACGTTGAGATAGTTTTTGGCAATGCCATGAATACCGATTTTAATAATTTGGTACTTGAAAAAACAGGCGGGGAACACGGTCCGGGAGGAAAGACCTTCAAGATTGTGGCCAATCTGCCCTACTATATCACCACGCCGCTGATAATGCACGCTCTAGAAAGCCATTTTAATATAAAGACAATGGTTTTGATGATCCAGAAAGAAGTTGCCGAACGAATGTTAGCAGGCCCGGGTACCAAAGATTACGGTGCTCTGACACTGGCCATACAATATTACACTGATCCGGAACATGTTTTTCGTGTCCCGAAAAAAGTATTTATGCCTCAGCCAGAGGTGGAATCATCTGTCGTTCGCTTTAACGTCAGGGGCAATCCACCGGTTGCCGTGGATGACGAAAAGGTGTTCTTCCGGGTTGTCAGGGCGGCTTTTGGTCAGCGGCGAAAAACCCTGTCCAATAGCCTTTCCGGAATTTCGGAGCAGATAGAAAAGAAACGGATTATGGATATAATGTCCGATCTAGGAATCGATCCGGGCAGGAGGGGAGAAACCCTGAATTTCGGGGAATTTGCCGCAATCGCCAATGCGGTCTACCGGCTGGAGGCCGATATAGTGGCTAGTGACTAGTGGCTAGCGGCAAGGTGTTAGGTCTTAGGTGTTAGAAAAGAGTGATGGGTTTGAACGCTGAAAAAAAATTTACCACGGATAAAAAGATCGGATATTCACTGATACACACAGATGTGAATGCCAGGACTTGTAATATCAATAAAAACAACAAAATAAGAGAAACTGCTGAAATCGACGAAAATAAGAAAAGATTATGGCTGATTATACCGGCTCCGTGGTATGGGGGGCCGGTATTTATTTATTCATAGGTTATCCCGGAACGGTTCACCAGTCACAAAGATGCGGAATCAACAATATAATGATACAGAGTCTGGCCTGAGAGGTGGAGAGGAAATGAAGGTGCTGGTCACGGGCGCAGCGGGGCTTTATGGATTTTTTGCCGTGAGGGAACTTGCCTCCAAGCAAACTGTTTCCAAAGTCTACGGTGTCGATGATTTCTCCCGCGGGTATCCTCGCGAGGACGATTTTATGACCCGCCGATGGGGAGAAAAAGTTGAGATCATCAGACAGAAGTACCAGGACTTTACGGTCAAGGAGATCAATTCTCTAAATGTTGATGTGGTCATACACCTGGCTGGCTATAATTCAGGCAGAGAATCAATAAATACGCCGGAAGAGTACTTTGTGAATAATGAATACGGTACTTTCCAATTCGTACAGACTCTCCTGCGAACCAGGAACCAGCCGTTTTTTATATATGTGTCGACCACGGAAGTTTACGGTTCGCCTTTAAGATCTCCTGTCGACGAAAACCATCCCGTAAATCCTCAGAATATATATGCGGCAACCAAACTTGCTGCGGAAAAACACGTTTTAGGCGCCGGCCGGTGCTTAAAGTACCCGGTAGCAGCCATGAGGTTTACCAACACCTACGGAGAAAACCATAATATCTGTGGCTATACTTCCGTTGTAGCGTCATTCGTCGATCGTGCGCTGAGAAACGAACCACTGATTATTTACGGTTCAGGCGAACAGGAGCGGGATTTCCTATACGCCAGAGATGCTGCAAACGCCCTTTATCTGGCGGCTGTACACAGGAATTCAGCCGAGAATATGGTTATTAACATTGCCACGGGCACCCTGATTTCCGTCTGCGGCCTGGCCGAAAAAATTATACAGCTTACCGGGTCGTTATCGGAAATCATATACCTGCCCTGTGAAACGGCAGAACCCGACGGATGCAGGTTAGATATCGGACTGGCGGCCAAGGTGCTGCACTGGTTTCCCCGCACATCCCTGGAAGAAGGGCTTTCCAAAACAATCGACTGGCATAAAAGCATTCACAGCCTATAACACAAGAAATTTTTAGCAACAAATTGGATAAGGTGTCATATATTATATTAAGTTTGAAAGGGGGAGTATTTTTGGCAGGAAAGAAGGAGAAGCAAAGATTTATATTTTTCAAGTACGTGCCGCCCCAAAAAGGCAGTAAACCTTTACAGGATGAGGAATACCGTAAACCCGCTGACAATGCTGCCGACTGGTTTAAACCACCTGACTGCGAAAAGCCCGACCTGCCCGATTTACCGGAGTATCCTGTAAAACCGGGTGAAGACGAGTATCCGGTTATGCCTGACTACCCTACTGAGCCGGACAAAGAATACCCGGATATGCCCGATTACCCTACTAAGCCGGGCGAGGGAGAATGCCCGGAAATACCTGAATATCCGACTAAGCCGGATGAGGGAGAATGTCCCGAAGAACCTGCAGGTCCATGTCCTGAAGATGCTATCATGCACGTCATCCAACCGGGAGATACCTTCTGGAAACTGGCCAAAAAGTACGGGACCACCATAGAAGCCATTGCCGCCGCTAATCCTGATGTAGACCCGTTAAACCTGCAAATCGGGGAAACTCTCTGTATTCCTCCGGGAATTCCGGATGCCAAGGGTTAAATGAACTCAGGAAGCTGTGTATGCAGCTTCTTTTTATTTTGCTGTAGATTAGCGAATTGTTTTAAAAGAGCATAAAATTTCCCCGGGAGGCGCATATTTGCTTTCTAGTTAAGGCAACAATAAGGTTGTTTAGTATCTTAAAACGCAGACCGGGAGGTGACATGAATGGCTTATAGAATCTCCGATGAATGCACCGCCTGTGGCGAGTGTGAGGCAAAATGTCCGGCAAAAGCAATTACAGCTAAAGACAAAGGTTACTGCATCGATGCTGACCGATGTAACGAATGCGGGTCATGTGCAGACATATGCCCGGTGGCGGCAGCCAAAAAGGCTTAGAACAAAGGGATGTTCTCTTTTAAAAGTGAACCCTTTCAAGTGGATTTTATACAGCTATTTCATCTGAGTCCACTTCAGGGGGTTCTCTTTATTTTAACAAATTTGGAGCAAGAAGTCCCCAGGAAGCCCCCTGCTCTTAGCTGGGGGAGCGTTCACGAATATTTAAGTAAGTAAATGCATACACGTTATTTAAGGGACAGCTTGCTGTGAGTTGACGACAATTTTGAAATATGATACCTTTAAAAATGAAACTGATAAAAAAAGCAGCTTGGTGGCAATTTGAGATAATATCAGGGAGGTTTATTGGTAGTGCCGGTAAAAATTGGAATCCCCCGCGCGTTAGCATATTATGCTTATTACTCTTTCTGGAAGGGTTTTTTTCAGGGATTGGGTCTGGAGATCGTTATTTCCCAGCCGACAACCAAACAGATTCTTGACAACGGCATCAGGGAGGCTGTTACCGATGCCTGTGTGCCTATAAAGTTGTTTCATGGTCACGTACTTGACCTTAAAGAAAAGGCCGACTATATTTTTGTACCGCGGCTGGTCAGTGTGAACAGGGAAAAAACAGTAACGTTCTGCCCCAAATTTCTCGGGCTGCCCAACATGATTAAGGTATCGATGTCAGGCCTGCCGCCCTTGATCGATGTAAGGGTAGATTTAAAAAAAGGCAGGGCCGAACTTTTTAGGATTTGCTACAGGATCGGTAAACAGTTCAAAGCCGGTTTCTGGACTGTGATAAAAGCTTACAGGGAAGGTCAAAAAGCCCAGTCAGAGTATAACCGGCTTCTTAGAGAGCAGTATACTCCCGTTGAAGCCATAAATATTATGGAAGGCGCAGAAAAACCCATCCAAAATCAAAACCCGCAGCTAAAATTTGCAGTGCTGGGTTTCCCTTATACCATATATGATAAATTTGTCAATGTAGACATTATTAATAAACTTCGCAAGTTAGGCATCAAAGTTCTTACCGCCGAGATGGTCCCTCCCAAAATTCTTCTCAATCAGGCCCGGAAAGTCCCCAAAAATTTATTCTGGAACTTCAGTAATCTTGTCTTAAGAGCAGCTCTCTATTATCTGGATAATGTGAAGGTTGACGGGATAATTCATGTAACGGCCTTTGGCTGCGGCCCTGATGCCATGGTTGACAAAATGATTGAACTCGAAGCCAAACAGAGAGGCAAAATCCCCTTTATGTCAATTACTATAGATGAGCATACCGGCGAAGCCGGATTGCTGACCAGGCTGGAAGCCTTTGTTGATATGCTCGTTCTGCGGAGGGAGCTTTCATGAAAATAACATTTCCCTATATGGGTACCTCCCATATAGCATTTAAGATGCTTATCAGTGATTTGGGCCATGAGCCGGTGGTCCCACCCAAACCAAGTAAAAAAACACTTACATACGGTACCCAAAACTCCCCGGAATTCGCCTGCCTGCCTTTTAAAATCTTGCTCGGCAGCTACCTGGAAGCCATAGAACTGGGGGCTGAAATGATCATCACCTCAGGTGGAGCCGGTCCATGCAGGGCCGGCTATTATGGTGTTCTACATCAGAAGATCTTGCAAGATATGGGCTATGATACAAAAATAATTATTATGGAGTCTCCATATGGTAATATACTTGATTTTCTAGGCAAGATTAAAGCTGTTATCGGTCCGTCAGGGGTTTCATGGTGGACGTTTATAAAAGTATTCAAGAAGGCTTGGGAGAAGCTGAAAGTACTTGACGAAACAGAATTTCTTTCCCATCAGATCAGACCGTATGAAATCAATCGCGGTGAAACCAACAGGGTATTCAAAGAGTGTCTGCACATTATTGACGGTGCGTATACCCTCCCTGAAATCCTGGCATCCCGGGAGATTACCAGGAAAAAGATGGAGGCCGTCCTGCAGGACCGCAGCCGCCGTGTCCTTAAGGTGGGCATTGTAGGAGAAATCTATGTGGTCCTTGAGCCATATGCCAACCATGACATTGAAACAATCCTGGGGGAAATGGGGGTCGAAACCCACAGGTCAATCTACCTGTCTGACTGGACCCGAGAAAATACAGGATATGAAAGCACGGAAAACGTTATCAAAGCAGCCTCCCCGTATATTGATGAACTCTTTGGCGGGCATGGTATCTGTAGTGTAGGACACACGGTGCTTTATGCCAAGAAGGGATTTCACGGCGTTGTCCAACTGGCGCCGTTCACCTGTATTCCCGAAATTGTAGCTAAGCCGATTTTGTCTAAGGTGACGAAAGATTACGGGATTCCGGTACTGACCGTTTTCCTTGATGAGCAGACTGGCAAAGCCGGGCTCCAGACCCGGCTGGAGGCCTTTGTTGACCTGTTGGCCCAAAAACGCGATAAGTTGGAGGAAATGGTGATATGATAGGATACCTGGGGATAGATGTTGGTTCCGTTAGCACAAACCTTGTTGTGATTGCCGAAAATAATGAGGTTTTGGTTAATTTATATATAAGAACCAGGGGGCAGCCCATAAAAGCCGTTCAGGACGGGCTTAAACAGGTAGCAGCCGAAATTGGCGATGCCATTACCATTTACGGGGTGGGGACCACCGGCAGCGCCAGGCATTTGACCAGCATCCTGGTCGGAGCGGATTCGGTTAAAAATGAAATAACCGCTCATGCCATTGCTGCGTCTGCCATGGTTCCCGGAGTCCAGACCGTCCTTGAAATCGGGGGCCAGGATTCCAAGATTATAGTTTTACGAAACGGTGTTGTCACCGATTTTGCCATGAATACCGTCTGTGCTGCGGGCACCGGTTCGTTTCTTGATCAACAGGCATCACGGCTCAATATTCCCATTGAGGAATTTGGCGGGCTGGCTCTGAATTCAAAAGCTCCTGTCCGGATAGCGGGACGCTGCTCAGTTTTTGCGGAATCGGACATGATTCACAAACAGCAGCTGGGGCATAACCTGGAAGATATTATTGCCGGTCTCTGTGAGGCCCTGGTAAGAAATTATCTTAACAATGTCGGAAAAGGCAAAGAGATTTTATCGCCGGTGGCTTTTCAGGGTGGTGTGGCAGCCAATGTGGGCATTAAGGGCGCCTTTGAAAAGGCCCTTGGGATAGAAGTTATTATTCCCAGGTACTTTGATGTTATGGGCGCTATCGGGGCAGCCATGCTGGCCAGAGATCAAGTACGAAAAACACAGCAGACCAGTTTTAAAGGGTTTGATGCCAGCAACTTTAAATATAAAGCCGGTAGTTTTGAGTGCAAAGGCTGCTCTAACCTCTGCGAGGTTATCGAAATTTTTCATGATGACCAGGTGATCGCCCGTTGGGGCGACCGCTGTGGAAAGTGGGAGAATATGGCGTGAAAGGGCCTGAGTTACGTATAAAAAAAGGATTAATGAAAATAATATGGTAAGGGTTTATTGATTTCTCTTCAACGGGAAAAAGGGAAAGGCTTTTGGCCGCCCCTTTTTCTTTTACATACATATTTTTGACATGGTTTCCAGGTATATAATAAGACCGGTAACGGGCAAGATAAAACAAAAATAAACGTTAGCTATACGGAGGTGCTGAAGTTGCCGAAAGAGATTAAATGTATTGTTGAGGAATGCCAATATAACGAGAATAAGCTCTGCCATGCCGATGCCATTGAGGTGCGCTCAAGCGGTGATAAAATTGTCGAAACCACTGATGGCACTGCCTGCGGCACTTTTAAACCGCAGGAATAGCACTTATCAGTGTAAACGAGAAACGGGATCAGATGCTTACTGTTCAACAGCATTGATCCCGTTTTTTTTGTATTTTATCTCCCTGCCCATATTCCGGCATCAGTATATAATGCTAAGGCCCAGGATAAACAAAAAACCGATAATTCCCCCAAGGGTTGAGTAATTGGGATGTCTTTTTCGGGATACGGGCAGCAGCTCGTTTTTGACTATAAAGGACATCGCCCCCGCAGCCACGGCAAGAAGCATAGCAATATGATCGGGGGATAAGTTAACCAGTGCAATTCCTATGAGAGCTCCCACCGGGGTAAACATGCTGACGATAATATTAAGCAGAAGTATTTTGTAACCGGGGACACCTCCGATTTTCAGGGGGGTAGCAGTGGCCATACCTTCCGGAATATTGTGGAGGCCGATGGCCAAGGCAATAATTAGGCCCAGTTGGTGTTGGGCCGAATAGCCCGCGGCTATGGCTATGCCTTCAGGGAGGTCGTGCAGAGCTATTCCTATAGCGACGAGGTATCCCATCTTAAGAAAGTACAAATTGTCTGCTCCCCCTCTTTTTACGGGGGAATAAACCTGTGAGAGCAGCAGATCCAGCATCAGCATAATGATTATGCCAATGCTGAAACCGGTGGCCGTTTGCCGGAAGTTTCCCTGTTCAAGGGCTGAAGGAAGCAAATCCAGTACTACAACGGCCAGCATGATACCGGATGCCAGGCCGAATAACACAGATAACGTTCTCTCCCTTGGATTTCCAATCATTAATACAACCAGACATCCCAGGCAGGTTGCCAGGCCGGCAATCAAACTGGAAACCGCTATAACTTCCATCTACTTTCCACCTCACCAGGGAATTCTGCCGCATTTCCGGACCAAATCCTCCTTACATTGGTATTCCCGATACCTGAAACTTATGCTCTTCATATAAGGCCTGTAAATGGCATATAGTTTATTGACCCGGAAGGGAGGTTTTAATGTGTTGATTCGCATTTTCAGGGCCAAGAACTTAATCGTGGGGATCCTGTTTTTCGCGGGAGTATTTACGGCCGGGCTTATATGGTCACAGGCTGAATTCCGCGGTATAAAGGACTGTTATGTTATTCAAAAGGCCGTAAAGAATATGAGTACAAAATTTTACCAATAGGAGTGAAATCTGCAGGAATGTAGAGTAATTTGTCGAAGAATAATAGTAGCTGACGATTTTCTAAATTCAACTGATATTTTCGCCTGTTGGAGCGGGACGAGCCCTCAAAATAATTAAACTATTTGAACCATTACTCGTACTTGACCGCATGGCTGGATATCTTTTACTGTTGGATTTGGAAGAATCCGGCCAATTTATCTGATATGGGGGGAGCATATTTTGAGGAGTTTTTCGATTAAATTCAAGCTCCTAGTTGCATTTGTGGTGCTCGTTGTTTTAAGCATTGTGCCTGTTGCCTTAGTAGCTGTAAAGGCAGTAGAGAAAAACAGCATTGACAGTGTCCTGCAGAAAGCCAGGGCAGATTCAGCATGCGGCTACGAAATAATTGACAAGACCTATCCGGGAGACTGGTCCATCAAAGACGGCAAGCTCTATAAAGGCTCACAGGTAATCAACGAAAACTTCGCCATAGTTGATAAGATAGCCGCCCTTACAGGGGACGCAGTTACGGTTTTCCAGGGAAATAAAAGGATAACTACAACTGTTAAAAAAGAAGGGAAGAGGGCTGTCGGAACAACCGTATCTGAGGCGGTGGAGAAAGCTGTTCTCGGCAGAGGAGAATTTTATTACGGTGAGGCTGACGTCGTCGGTGTTAAACACCAAACCGTCTACCAGCCTATCAAGGACAGCAGCGGTAACACCATTGGCATCTGGTTCGTAGGTGTTCCGGTGGAGTTTATTAATGGTGTTATAAACGATTCGGTTACCAAGATGGCTGCCGTTGGGGTGGCTACGTTGGTTATTGCCCTTATCCTTGCATGGATTGTCGCCGGCACTATTTCGCGACCGGTGTTGAAGCTCAAGGAAGTCATCGAAGGAGCCGAAAACGGTGATTTAACCCGGCTGGTGGACATTAATACCGGGGACGAGGTGGGCGTTCTGGCCCGTTCCTTCAACCAGATGTCAGCAAATATCAGAGGCATTATCGGTGACGTTATTACCGCCAGTGACCAACTGTCCGCAGTAGCCCAGGAATATTCAACAAATGCCGAGAGCCTCACCAGGGCCAACCAGGAAGTCAATAAGGCTATCGAAGAGGTGGCCCGGGGCAATGCCGAACAGACTCAGGATATCTCGGAAGTGGCCACGGGAATGGATAAAATGGGTGAATCAATTAACTCTATTTCCAGGGGAGCGGAGCTGCAGGCCGAAAATGTTAACCGTACCTCGTTAATTATCGGGGCGATGGTTGCTGGCGTCGAAGAGGTTGCTTCCAGTGCTCAGTTTGCTGCCCAGACCGCCGAGGAGACTACCCAGGTGGCCAATCAGGGTGGGCAGGCCGTGGAAAAAGTTGTTGCCGGTATGGAAAACATCAAATCCAAGGTATTTGAAGCCGCTCATAAGATCAAGGAGCTTGGCGAGCAGTCTCAACAAATCGGGGAAATTATCCAGGTTATTGACGATATTGCGGAGCAAACGAACCTCCTTGCCCTGAACGCAGCTATTGAGGCCGCCAGGGCCGGCGAACACGGCAAAGGCTTTGCCGTGGTAGCTGATGAGGTCCGAAAACTCGCCGAACGAAGCGGTAAGGCTACTAAGGAGATTGCCGAACTCATCAACAATATCCAGCGCGGTACCGAAAAAGCCGTTACTGCTATGGATGAGGGTACCGGTGAGGTTGAAAACGGCGCGAGTCTTGCTGTGGATGCGGGTAATGCCCTGGGCCGGATTCTGGAAAACGTGGCCAGGACCAATGACGAAATCCATAAGATTTCCCGGGCAGCACGGAACATTTCCGAGCAGAGTGCGGAGGTCGTGGCCGCTGTTGACGGAGTGGCCCAGGTTACACAGGAAAATACCTCGGCGACCCATGAAATGGCTGCCAACATTGAGGAAGCAAGAAAATCCGTACAGGATATCGCCCGGATTGCCGAGGTGAGCGCAGCAGCAGCAGAAGAAGTCACAGCCTCCTGCCAGCAAATGTACTCAACCAGCGAAGTCATAGCATCCTCTGCAAAGGGTATGGCCGAAATGGCAGAAAACCTTAAAATGCTGACTTCCAGGTTCAAAGTATAGACGGACGGGGGAGATAAAATGGCTGAAAAACAAAGCGCAAGCGACAACCAGTTCGTTGTGTTCCGGCTGGGCAGAGAGGTATACGGCCTGGAGATTTCAGTGATAAGGGAGATAATCACCATTCAGCCAATAACCGAAGTCCCTGGTACCGAGAGTGATATTGAAGGGGTGATAAACCTCCGCGGCCGGGTTATTCCCGTTTTTAACCTGCATAAAAGATTCGGCCTGGCCGGAGGAGAGGTAACCCGTTCTACCAGAATTGTGGTTGTGGAAGTCGACGGGATAAATATCGGCATGCTGGTAGACGGAGTCTCAGAGGTAGTAAAGATAACAGAGGATATAGTCGAAAAGGCTTCAAGCATAATAAGCGATATTGATGAAGAATACCTGGCCGGAATAGCTAAACTTGAGGACAAGCTGGTTATTTTGTTGGACCTGGCCATCGTTCTGCAGAGAGACGAAGCTGCAATGCTTGAGAATATAAGTTAGAAAACAAGATTGGTAAAAAGCCGGGATTATAGAAGGAGGACGGGTATGGGTTTAAACTTGGACGCATCTCCCGAGGAACTAAAGATTTTTTTGGAGGAGGCCGAGGAACATTTTCAGACCCTGGAAGAAGACCTGCTCCGCCTTGAAAAAGAAGAGGGGTTTAATAAGGAACTGATGCAGGAAATCTTCCGGGCGGCGCATACCCTCAAAGGGTCTTCGGCAACCATCGGCCACAATCGCATGGCTCAGATGACCCATGCCATGGAAAACGTCCTGGATAAACTCCGCAAAAAGCAGCTGTTTGTTACCAGTAATCTGGTTGACGTATTGTTTGAATGCTTAGACTCTCTCAGGGTATTAAAAGATGAGATTGTCAACGACGAGGAAGCGGACCTGGATTTACGGGGGATTCTTGACAAGCTGGCTGCGATCAGGGAACAGGATCAAACCCTGGCGGCCGGTGGAGCAAGCGTTCCTGGCGTTGGGGCCGGCGGCAATCCAGCCGGGGAAGGCTCATTTGAACCCAATGGAAGAATTACCCTGGAGTTAAGTCTGGTAGAGAAGGATACCGTTAGCCAGGCGATAAAGCAGGGCGCGAATGCCTTCCTGATCAAGGTTATTTTCAATATTGAGTCCGAGATGCTTGCAGTCCGTACTTTTGTTACTCTCAGGGCGATTGAGGAAATCGGGGAGATCGTCAGATCCAATCCCACCGATGAAGAAATTGAGAAAGAGCAGGTTTCCGGCGACCTTATGGTCTTTTTGATTACCAGGGAAGATGAGGCTAAGGTAAATGAGCTGGTAAGCGAACTGCCCAACATCGCGGGATTCGTTATTCAGACCTGCGCCGGAAAAGATGAGCAGGCTGCGGCAGCCCCGGCCGTGGAGCGGGAACAATCCCCCGCGACCAAAAAGATGGGCGATAACGGCAGAACGGGTCCAACGGCCAAAAATTCAAATGTCAAAAAAACCAACCGCACAGTCCGTGTTGATGTGGACCTTCTCGACAGCTTGATGAATCTGGTTGGAGAATTGGTTATTGACCGGACCAGGCTTTTCCAGATTTATGCCAACCTCGAAACCAATTACGAAACTGACGGGGTAACTGATGACCTTGGGCGGACTTCCATCCATATCGCGCGGGTGACCACCCAGCTGCAGGAGCAGATAATGAAGGCCCGTATGCTGCCCGTGGAAAACCTTTTTAATAAATTCCCCCGCATGGTCAGGGACCTTTCGCAAAAAGCCGGTAAGGAAATCGAATTTATTATGACCGGCCAGGAGACGGAATTAGACCGTTCCATAATTGAGGAAATCGGCGATCCATTAATTCACCTTCTGCGCAATGCCGTTGACCACGGGATAGAGCTTCCCGATGAGAGGGCAGCCAAGGGTAAACCCCGGGCCGGGTTGCTCAAATTGCAGGCATCCCACGAAGAGAATCATATTATTATAACAATAAAAGACGATGGCCAGGGCATCGACCCCGAGAAGATAAAACAGAGTGGCATAAAGAGAGGGATGATTACCGAGGAACAGGCCAAAAGGCTGACCGACAAGGAAACCATTAATCTTATTTTCATGTCCGGACTCAGCACTGCCGCCAAAGTAAGCGATGTTTCCGGGCGGGGTGTCGGGATGGATGTGGTCAGAAACAATATCGAAAAAATTAACGGCGCCATTGAAATTAATTCCGTAATGGGTGAAGGCGCCGAATTCAAGATTAAGCTTCCTTTAACACTTGCCATTATCAGGGCCCTGCTGGTTTCCATCGGCAGGTCCGTATATGCTGTACCCCTCTCAACTGTAACGGAAACAATTCGTATGCAGCGGAAACAGATTGAATATGTCAACAACCGGGAAGTGATTGTGGTAAGAGGTAAGGTACTCCCCCTGATCAGACTGAAAAAGGTATTCGAAACAGGCGGAGGAGATGGAGAGGCAGAAAAACTGTTTGTAGTAGTGGTTAATCTTGCTGGTCAGCAGGTGGGATTTGTGGTTGATTCCCTGGTTGGTGAACAGGAAATAGTTATCAAGAGCCTCGGCAAATATATCGGTGACGTTCAAGGAATTTCCGGGGCTACAATTCTGGGAGACGGAAATGTGGCCTTAATTGTCGATGTGTCAACCCTGGTTAAAAAGGCCGCTTCATAAAAAAAATTTATGAAAGGAGTTGCCAAATGCCAAAGGTATTGCTTGTTGACGATGCGGCTTTTATGCGCATGCGCTGTGCTAAACTTCTCACAGAAAACGGGTATGCCGTCGATGAAGCCGAGAACGGGCAGGAAGCGGTGGAAAAGTACCAGAGAATACAGCCCGATCTGGTGTTGATGGATATTACCATGCCTATTATGGACGGGCTGACCGCGGTTTCGGAGATCAGAAAAATAGACCCAAATGCCAAGATTGTGATGTGCAGCGCTCTTGGCCAGCAGAATACCGTTTTATCTGCCATTAAAGCGGGGGCTAAGGATTTTATTGTCAAACCATATCAACCTGAGAAGATTCTGTCCACCATTAAACGATTCATTGGTTAAGGACTAAGTTCCGGCCTGGCAGGAGGAACCGGCATGACAAAAAGAATTGACGTGCTTGTGGTGGACGATTCCGCCTATATGCGCAAAGTTATCTCCAATTTACTACAGTCAGATGAGGATATTTTTGTTGTGGATACGGCCCGTGACGGGCTGGATGCCATAGAAAAGATAAAGCAGTGGCAGCCTGCCGTAGTTACGCTTGATGTGGAAATGCCGAAACTGGACGGACTTTTGGCTCTCGAACGGATCATGCGGGAGTGTCCGACCCCTGTGATTATGCTCAGCAGTTTGACCCAGGAAGGCAGTGATACAACTATCAGGGCCCTGACTATAGGCGCTGTTGATTTTATTCCCAAACCTTCCGGCACCATATCCCTTGACATCCAAAAAGTCAAGGAAGAATTAATAGCTAAAACAAAAGTGGCTGCGAGGGCATCTGTTTCCACACTGCGAAACGTCTCCGCTCCTGCTGTCACCACAGCCGCAATGCCGACTTCGCCTTCTGTAAGTCTGACGCCTTCAGTGAGTCCTATGCCCGGTAAACTGGTGGTCATTGGGAGTTCAACAGGAGGCCCCAACGCCTTACTGCAGGTAATTCCCAGGCTTCCCGCCAACCTACCGGCGGCAGTTCTGGTCGTTCAGCATATGCCCCCCGGGTTTACCAAATCCCTGGCCCAGCGGCTCAACGACATTTCCCGGTTGGGAGTTTGTGAGGCCAAAGAAGGGGATGTCTTGCAGTGCGGCAGGGTTTACGTCGCCCCAGGCGGGTATCATATGGTGCTGCTGTCCAAAAGTGTTATCAGCCTAAAACAGACCCCTCCTGTCCATAGTGTCAGGCCGGCTGTTGACGTTACCCTTGAATCGGCAGTGCAGTTTTTCGGTTCAGAGGTGGTGGGGGTTATTCTTACGGGAATGGGCTATGATGGGTCCAAGGGGATGACCCTGGTCAAGAAAATGGGAGGAAGAACAATAGTTCAGGACGAAGCAACCTGTGTGGTGTATGGAATGCCCCGGGTAGTTGTGGAGATGGGTAAGGCCGATAAGGTTCTTCCCGTACACAAGATTGCGGAAGAATTAGTATTGATGCTGTAATTATTATAAACATTCAAGAAAGGGTGAAATGATGTTAAAAGCAGAGTTTATAAACCCCTTTATGATTGCCACCTCAGAGGTTCTAAGCCAGGAAATGGGCAGACCCATAAAAATAGACAAGGGGCCCCTGGCCTTGATGGAATCGTCATATACAGGCAATGATATAACGGTTATGATTGGCGTTACCGGCGCTGTCCAGGGTATTGTAATGTACGGCATGAGAGAACGGACCGCCAAAAATATTGTTTCCGGAATGCTCGGCCAACCTGTCCCTGTGATGAATCCCATGGTTGAATCGGCCGTCGCCGAATTGGGCAATGTCATTACCGGTATCGCCAGCCGTGAACTGGAAAAGGCGGGCTATCCCTGTACCCTTGCCCCGCCTACAGTAATTTCCGGGCGAGGGGTAATGATTTCTACTATAAATATAAAACGCCTGCATATACCTCTAAAGATGGAATTCGGTGATATTGAGGTCAGTGTGGCGCTTAGAGAAAATACGCTAAAGACAAAATAAACTCCTTGATGGAGTTTTTTTGGCCCGTAGGCAAGTATAATTTTTGCGTACCTGTGGGGAAGCGGTTCTTTTAAAGGAGAATGTTTTGTGAAGGCAAAAATACTGGTTGTCGGAATAGGTAATCCCATAAGAAGGGATGATGGCATCGGCCCTTATTGTATCAGCCTCCTGCAGGCTGATGTGAGCCAAAGAAACAAGCTGGTGGACTACCTGGTAGTACACCAGCTTGATGTTACCCAATGCGAAATCTTTGCCGGTTATGGGTTGATTTTATTTATTGATGCTGATGCCGTAACATCTACCGAACCCTTTCGCGTGGAACAGATAACTGCGGGGTCAATGCCCCGGGCTTTTACCAGCCACATCGGGTCGATTCCGGACATTATGTCCCTTACCGCAAGTCTCTATGGGGTAACCCCCCGGGCATGGCTCGTGGCAGTACAGGGCGTGGATTTCGAAGTCGGCGAGGGGCTGTCTCCTGCTGCTTCAGATAACGCAGGGCTGGCAGCAGCAGAGGTCAGCAGGTTAATCGAGAAGTTTTTTCCACTTGGCTGACCGCTCCCTGGCCCCTGTAGACCCAAGCATGCTTTGCACCCGGTTATCACTGCTTATTGCATCGGCCAGGTCACAGAAATGCTGTTGGGTCATGCCGATGAGAGGCGCCTTGGCATTGGTTCTGGCAATAGCGATAATAGATGTGGCCAGGGTGTTTCCGAATGTGGATGCCAGTTCTTTTTTAACTTCCTGAACCGCTCCGGAAATATCCATTACGCATCCCTCCTTACCGTTCTGGCCACACTACCGTCCGGGTTGATGATCCTGATTTCCAGAGGCATTTTACCAATCTGGTGTGTTGCGCAGGACAGGCAAGGGTCATAGCACCTGATGGCCATTTCTACCTGATTGAGCAGTGGTTCCTCTGCTGTGTTGTTTTTTAAAACCGTTTTGGCTACTTCATTGACAGCCCTGTCCATTGAAGAATAGTTATGAGCTGTAGAAACGATGATATTGACTTTTTCCAATTTCCCCATATCATCAGCCTGATAATGGTGTATTAAGGTCCCCCGCGGGGCTTCGATCACACCGACCCCCTCGCCGGCGCATCTTATAACGGGAACCCTTACCTCCTTGCTTATGATATCATCATCCAGGAGGAGTTCTTTTGCTCTCTCAGCAGCGTAAAGAAGCTCGATGACTCTAGCGTAGTGGTAGTAAAGGCTGTCCTGAACAGGTTTCCCTCCATTGAGCTGCTTAAATTTCACTAGTTCCGCATTGGCCAGGGGCGTTGAAATCCGGTCGGCAACATTGAGCCTGCCCAGTGGCGCCACCCTGTATACCCCGTTGGGCCATCCGGACTTTTTGTGATAGGGGAACTTAAGGTATGTCCAGTCCTCGGTGTGCTCTGCGATATGGTTGAGATAGTCTCCCGGATCAAATTCGTCGAGGCTTTCGCCCTCTTCGTCCCTGATGCACAGGGTCCCGTCATACAGCTCAAGGGCGCCGTCCCGGACCAATCCCATATATTTTGTTTTAAACGAGGCAAACTGCGGAATCAGTTCCGCATACCTCAGGTTTACGTCCCTGACAGTGTTCAGGGCCAGTTTGGCAAGCCCCAGGGCTTCATCTATCTCCTTGAGCATTACATAACGGTCCTCATGAGAGAGGGGCTTGCTCATCCCGCCCGGTATGGCCGCCACAGGATGGATGGACCGTCCCCCCACTTTTTCTATGGAAGACTGGCCGATCTGGCGTAGGCGGATAGCTTTCTTTCCCAGTTCCGGGTTGGCGTTTAGAACGCCGACAACGTTTCTCTGCTCCGGGGGAGCATCCAGGCCAAAGAGGAGGTCCGGAGCTGCCAGGTAAAAGAAGTGAAGGGCATGGGAATGGATCATCTGAGCCATATGCATCAATTCCCGGAGTTTTTTGGCAGCCGGGGGAATTTCCACCCCAAACAGGCTGTCACAGGCTTTGGCTGAGGCCAGGTGGTGGCTCACCGGACAGATGCCGCATATACGGGTGGTGATAACCGGCATTTCCCATACCATCCGGCCTTCACAGAATTTTTCAAAGCCACGGAATTCCTGGATGTGAAAGTGAGATTCTGTTACATTTCCGTTATCGTCAAGGTGAATGGTAACTTTTCCGTGACCTTCCACCTTGGTGACGGGGTCGATGGTGATAGTCCTACTCATGCTTATCATCTCCTTTCTTGATGTTGGTGGGTACGATGGAGATTGGCAAGGAATACCGGTATCCGGTGCCAACCATATCTTCCATAAACATCAGCCCGCCTGCAGGCAGGACCGATGCCAGGGCATTAATGACCTTGGCGCCTTGCTCCAGGGCTCCCGGTGTGGGGCCCATACATCCACGGCATGGCATATTGCCTTTCATACAGCGGGCATGACAGCCTTCCCTGGTAGCCGGACCCATACAGAGGACCCCCTGCTCCAGAAAACATTTATTGGGGTCGATGTGTTCCAGTTCCATTACCGAAACCACCGAATCAGTAACAAATTCTCTTTTAGGTGTGAGCATTTCCCGGTGTTCGCGGCCGCATTCGTCACAGAGACTTTTTTGGGGCAGAACAGGTTCCTCTCCCTTAACGAGAGCCAGCAGCACGTCCCTGATCATGGATGGCAGGGGAGGACAGCCGGGAATATAGTAATCCACCTTTACTATCTGGTTGATAGGCTTTACATTGTCGAGCAACTGCGGAAGCTCAGCAGAGCAGGGGGTAGAACCTTCTACTACGCTGGGCGCTTCAACATATGCCCTTGTCAGGACCTCATCCTTCATAAAGATGTTGCGGAGTCCCGATATACCGCCAAAGCAGGCGCATGTGCCGAGAGCCACCAGAATTTTGGATTTTTCACGGATTTTTGTGAGGACGTTAATATTATGGGTATTGGAAACGCAGCCTTCGACGATTCCTACGGTAACTTCGGGTATTTCCTTGATATCTTGGATAGGGGAAGCCTTTAAATCCACAGCTTCAAGGATATCGAGAAGTTCTTCGTTTAAGTCCAGCAGGGCGATATGACACCCGGAACAACCTTGCAGCCAGACGGTTGCGGCAGTAATTTTGGACATCAGTTTTCACCTCCGTTGTTTGTGATGAGGTCTTCATAAAGCCTTGCGATGGCGTTTATACAGGTATTCTTGCCCTGAACAGTACCTTCAATTATGCGCAGGGTTTCCGCATCAATGCCCCTGCTGCGCAGGACTTCCCGGAAGAGATTGGCCCGCCGGTCAAGGTCTGTGTTGCCGACAATATTGCGGCAGTCAGAATCGGGGCACTTGCATATAATAACACCCTGAAAGCCATAGTGATAAGCTTCCAGAATCAACTGGGTATCGATGTTTCCCCCGCACCTGATACCCAACGGCATCACATTGACATTGTATTCCATACCTTCGATGCCGGCCAGGTCCATGGCAGTATATCCGCAGCCTTCACAGAGGAAAGCCAGGACTTTAGGTTCGCCTTTTTCTCCAAACTGGGAGAGCAGCTGTACAGCTTTGGTCAGATATTTCTGAGGGTAAGTATAAAGGTCCCTGGCGCCGGTGGGGCATGATGTCACACAGTTTCCGCACCCTTTACACCGCTGCTCGTCGATCACCGAAACCTTTCTCAAAGGATCAATGCGGGAGGCTTTGAACATACACGTTTTTATACAGGTCCCGCATCCGCTGCAGAGATTTTCGTCAATCTCCGAAACAACAATCTTATAACATATCTCTTTCCTCTCCAGGAATGAGGTAACGGCAAATGCCACTGAGTCACTGAGAGCCACAATATAGGGCAAATCCATCTGCTCATTGTCGGGCAGCAGGAAAATGCCTTTTTCATAGGTGAATACCTGCAGGGTATCCGGGTTAATGGGTTTGAACAGGCCGTCTTCTCTGACATCAATGTGCACAAGCGGCCGGATATAATCAGTAAATTCACGGTCGCCCGTGTTTGCCACAATGATGCTGCCGACGATAAGGTCCTTTGTTTCACCGTTGGCTGTAACGTTGACGGTGAACCGGCCGGCATAGCCGTAAATATCGTTAATCTGAGCGTTAAACAGGAATCCGGCCTTGGGGTGCATTTCCACACACGTGTAAACGGATACCACTTTATTTTGAGTATCCCTGCTTGAGAAGTTCCGGAACCCGGCAGCTTTATCAATTATGTAGACTTTGAAATTCCGTTCAAGCAAGCGCTGGGCGGCCAGCATCCCGCCGGGGGTAGCGCCGAAAATTGCCACAGCCGGGTGGGGGGCGATATCCCGGGTTTTTATCGGGTGGGCTGTTTTAACTTTTTCTATAGCTGCCTCGACCAGTATCCGGGCCTTTTCGGTAGCTTTCTGGGGATAGCTGGGGTGGGCTAAAGCTACCTGCTCCTTGATATTGGCAACACTGATTTTGTTGGTATTGATGCCTCTTGCTTCAATCTGGCTGATAACATTTTCCGCGCTTTTGTTAGTCTGGTAGGCCAGCGGGGAATCCCCAACCAGGACTACCCCTTCGAAAGCGTTTTTTTCGATTTCAGCCAACATCGCCCGGAGGCCGGAGGCTTTAAAGAAGTCATCGACAATAAACGTGTAATATTCCCTGTTGAAATGCCTGGCGAGGTCATTGATATTGACTACTCTGTCTGTGACGCCCTCCGACCTGGAAAAAAACAGACCGATTTTCATCCCTCTTGATCTCTCCCTTCTACTCCTAATATTTTCTTGTCATAGCTCCCGCTTGGAATTAAGACTAATCACAATTACAGGTAAATAATTCGGTAAAATATAGAAAATTCCTCCTTTAATTGACAATTAACAACAATTTATAAAAAAGTTTGCCATATACTTTGTTGATATATTTACCGTTTAATCCGCTGTACAGCAGTTTAATGTCGAATAATGTAAAATTGGCATAATTTCCATATATTTCTGTCGGATACCATGTTATAATAAAAAGTGTGGTTATTTTTACCTGCTTAAAAGTTCCAGGCACCTTTAACTAGAGTCTTTGGAGGAGGGGTGGGAGATTTGGCTAGGTTGGCCAGGAGTTTGCATTTTAAACTAATAGTAAGCCTGTTTATCTGTCTCGGGATTCTCATGGGCGCATTTACCTGGTATCAGTGCCGCCAGATAAGAGTCAGGGTGGAGCAGGACCTGGAAGCCAAGGGGCTGGGACTGGCCAAGGCCGGGGCCCTGGGATTGCAGGCCCTCATTGAAAATGATACTAAACTCGGGGCGGTTACCAGGGAGCAGCTTTTTGACCGTAATTATCAGCTTATCGCGGACAACCCTGATCCCAAGCAGAAGACATATTCTTCTGCCTTTGACAGTTATACCGACAAACACTGGCAGAAGTTTGTGGATTCCCTGCTGGTGGATAAGGAAGTGGTTTTCGCCATTCCGGTGGCCTATTCAGCCGACCCGGACAAAAACGGTTACCTGCCGACCCATAACGAATCGTTCAAGGAACGCAGCAAACGGATATTCAATGATGCCACGGGAGCGGCAGCGGCAGCCGCCACCGCCGCCGACGGGCTTAAACAGGTATATAAGAGGGATACGGGCGAAACCATGTGGGACATGTCATATCCCATATTTGTAGCAGGGGAACACTGGGGAGGATACAGGGTTGCCATTTCCATTCAGGAAGCGGAAGCAAAAATCGCCGTCATGCAGAATCAGACCATCATCATGATGCTGGTAATTTTGGTCCTCATATCGGCAATTCTCCTGGTTGCTTCCAGGATTGTTATTGGCAGGCCTCTGGCCCGCATCCTTACAGCCGCAGAAAACCTGGCTTCCGGTGATGCGGACCTGACCCGGCGGCTGGAGATCAAATCGACCGACGAACTGGGACATCTGGCCGGAACCTTAAACTCTTTTATAGATAAAATTCACCAGACGATCAAAAAAGTGGGCCTGTCCGTAGACAATGTGGCCAATACCAGTGGTTCCCTGTCCGGCAACGCCGAGGAAGCGGCCAAGGCCAGCCAGGCTGTAGCAGTTTCTGTTGAGGAAATGGTCAGGGGCGCCAACGAAAAAATGTATGCGGTTAATGAAACCCGTGAAATAATGGAACAGTTTACGGCGGCTATCAACCAGATTGCCCGGGGGGCTCAGGAACAGGCTATCCATGTAAACCAGACCTCCTTAACCATTGGGGAGATGGCCGGAGCAATTCAAAATGTGACAGATAACGCGCAGTCGGTGCTTAACTCTGCTATTGAGGCCTCCCAGGTTGCCGGCAAGGGTGAGGAGGCCGTGAAAATGACCATTAAGGGAATGGAAAAAATCAAGGATAGAGTTTATGATTCTGCTGTGAGGATACGGGAACTGGGCGAGCACTCCCAGAAAATCGGGGAAATTATTCAGGTTATCGATGAGATAGCCGAACAGACCAACCTGCTGGCCCTTAACGCTGCCATAGAGGCGGCCAGGGCCGGGGAGCACGGCAAAGGGTTTGCGGTTGTGGCCGATGAAGTTAGAAAACTTGCGGAACGTAGTGCCAGGGCGACAAAGGAAATCGCCGATCTGGTTACCAATATCCAGTCAGGTACCGATAAAGCCGTACAGGCCATGGAGCACGGGACCAAAGACGTGGAGGAGGGTGTCAGATTAGCTAACGGCGCCGGAACCGCCCTCCACGAGATTATAAAAACCGTAGAGTTGACCTTAAGCCGGATCCGCGAGATTTCCGATGCGGCTGTGAAGATGAGTGACAGCAGCACATCTGTAGTCGTGGCTATGGACAATATGGCAGCTATTACAGAAGAAAATTCCGCCTCCACCCAACAGATGGCAGCCGGCAGTGACAGCGCCATGACATCTATTGAGTCTATTTCCCGCCTGACCAGGGAGAGCACCGAGCATTCCGAGAACATGTCCTCATCAGTAGAGGAAATGGCCGCATCTTCAGAGGACATAGCCGAGGCCGCGGAAAGGCTGGCAGACATGGCCCGGGAACTGCGTGAGCTATTAAACGGGTTTAAGATATAAAAAAAGGGATGTCCCCAATAGGGGTTTATTGACAAACTCTAAGGTAAAGGCACGGGTATAAATGTTTCCTCCGCTCTGGGCGGAATCTCAATCGGCAACCACTCCCGCACGTTATGCAGGCGCTCGTGGGCCGATTGGTGATTCAAGCCCCGCTCCGGAAATCATTTATACCCGTGCCTCTTTTTTCTTAATTTA
>Ga0074195_1001236_pt1 | contig 37570 bp, 38 predicted proteins | sample EPASupsiteHSE623_FD_64525 | JGI IMG/M metagenome (GOLD analysis project Ga0074195, IMG submission 64525) | Bioremediated contaminated groundwater from EPA Superfund site, New Mexico - Sample HSE6-23 | ecosystem: Environmental > Aquatic > Deep subsurface > Groundwater > Contaminated ...
TTACAATTAACAGTTAAGAAAAAAGCAGCTATTACGGCTGCTTTTTTTGTATTATAAAATTATTGGTAATTTTATAATACACAAAGGCGCGAGAAAGAACAACTTATAAGGGATTGGTGTATTTATTAGTTTAGTTATAGTTGGAGAATATTTATAGAGTATAATTAAGAGGGTTATAATAAATAAATTCTATATATAAAACTAATTTAGTGCAAAATGAAAAATTTACTTTATTTATTGCTTCTGACCGTTTTTTTCTCATTTGGAAACATATTACACGGCCAGTCTTGGTTTGAAAAATACACAAAACAGAAAACTCTTTATGAAGGTGACAATGAAGAGCTGGTAAGGAATATCACGAATAAGAAATTCAGAGAAGACTTTTCCAGGAACATTGAAAAAATCATACTTTGTCATTACGCAGTTGACCGGGAAAAAAATTATGACGAGAAAGACAAATACTATCGTGAAATTATTGGTCTGGCAAAAAAGGACCTTGAGAAAAAAGGATATAAAGTTGAAGTCGTATGGTACAATAAGGACAGAAACCAATACATAAATTCAGAGACAATTAGAAAATCATCTTTCACTGAGAGTGGAAAAATAGCGGTTGTAGAAATTGCAGTATTCTGTGATTATTCAAATGTATTACGATCAGAGACAAATGACAGGACAGTAGGAGCTGTCAAAGATGCAAGTGGCAAAACAGTTGTTGAATACACAACACCTTCAAGGTATTCTTATTATGAATATTATTACGATACATACACATATATGTGGGTATGGGTATACCATCAATATGCATCAGTTATGAGCAACAGCGAAACTAATCGCAGCAAAAGTTATTATAAATTGTCTGCTTGCCTTAAGCCTCTCCTCAAGGATATTCCAAAAAGAAGATAGAACGGATGCCAGGCAGGTTTTTAGGCAGGTTTTGATACGTGTTTATACCGGAAGAAAACTGCAAACAGGATACCGATTATCAATGCATAGCCTGCAAAAACAAACCAGATGTTCTGCCAGTCCTTTATGCCGTCTGAGCTTGTGAAATAATCTACCACCCATCCACTCATCCATCCTCCTACAAAAGCACCAATACCATTTGTCATTATCATAAAGAGACCCTGTGCACTGGCTCTTATTTCCGGTGCAGCCTCAGTCTCAATGAAAAGTGAACCTGAAATATTAAAGAAGTCGAATGCAATACCATAGATTATCATTGACATAATCAATAAAATAAGACCTTCAGCAGGATTGCCGAGCCCAAACAGGCCAAAGCGTAATACCCAGGCAAAAATACTCATCAGAACCACTGTCTTGATGCCGAATCGTCTCAGAAAGAAAGGAATTGCAAGAATAAACAATGTCTCAGAAATTTGAGAGACAGACATCAGGATACCAGGATGAGTTACAGCAAATAGTGATGCATAGGCAGGAGTTTTTGCAAAATCATGCAGGAATGGAGTTCCGAAGGTATTTGTTATCTGTAGCGCCGCACCAAGGAGCATTGCAAAAATGAAGAAAACTGCAATTTTTGGTTTTTTGAACAGGACCAAGGCGTCCAGCCCCAGTGTAGATATAAGTGAACGTTTTTTCTCCGATTTGACAGGAGGACAAGCAGGCATGGTAAAGGCATATACTCCAAGTAAAATTGCTGCTGCAGAACCAACATATAGTTGAAGAGGACTCAAACCCCACCCACACAAATCAACAACCCACATTGCCATTATAAAACCAATGGTTCCCCAGACACGAATAGGAGGAAAGTCTTTCACCACATCCAGTCCCTGTTGTTTCAATATTGTATACGATACTGTATTGTTAAGAGCAATTGTAGGCATGTAAACCATGGCGTTGAGCAGCATTATCCAATACATAAGGTCAGGATCAGAGACTGTAGATGCCCAGAAAAGCATCATCCCACCTATAATATGACAAAGTCCCAGGAGTCTCTCTGCATTTATCCATCTGTCCGCCAGTACGCCAAGCAACCCCGGCATAAACAGAGAGGCAAGACCCATAGTGGCATATATACCGCCTACTTGTCCACCAGTAAAATTTAGTTTAACAATCATATATCCCCCTAGAGAGATGAGCCATGACCCCCAGAGAAAGAACTGGAGAAAATTCATTAATGTGAGACGAAGTTTGACATCCATAAATTCTATATTTGATTAAAGATTTGAAACTCAAATATAGGTATTAAATTATTACCTTTGAACGCTCAAAAGAGATAATGAAACCGATATTTTTTGCAAATGAAATTTGAAAAGACAGCACAGGACACAGATACATCTGCCAGTTGTGGCTTATTACATACAGATCACGGGGTAATTGAAACTCCCATTTTCATGCCAGTAGGCACATTGGGTACGGTAAAGGCAGTGTTCCACAGAGATTTGAAGGATGATATAAAGGCGCAGATAATATTAGGCAATACATATCATCTATACCTCAGGCCAGGGACAGACATTATAAAAAAGGCCGGAGGGCTGCACAAGTTCATCTCTTGGGATGGCCCCATTCTTACAGACAGCGGCGGATATCAGGTTTTTTCCCTTGCAGCAAACAGAAAACTTACCACAGAGGGATGCACCTTCAGGTCGCATATAGACGGCTCCAAGCATCTTTTCACACCAGAAGGAGTAGTGGATATTCAAAGAACAATAGGGGCCGACATTATTATGGCTCTTGATGAATGCCCGCCCGGAGAATCCGACCATGCATATGCAAAAAAGTCGCTTAAGCTTACCCAAAACTGGCTCGAAAGAGGGGCGGCACATTTCGACAAGACAGAATCGCTCTATGGCTACAGCCAGGCATTCTTTCCGATAGTACAGGGGTGCATATATCCCGACCTGAGGGTTGAGGCAGCAGAGCATGCAGTCAAATTAGAGAGGGAGGGTTACGCGATAGGAGGCCTGTCAGTTGGAGAACCTGTCGAACTTATGTACCAGATGCTGGAGGTACTTGACCCTGTTTTGCCAAGAGATAAACCAAGGTATCTGATGGGGGTGGGGACACCATCAAACATTCTGGAGGGGATTGCCAGAGGAATAGATATGTTCGATTGCGTAATGCCTACCAGAAACGCTAGGAACGGCATGCTTTTCACTTCGGAAGGGGTAATAAACATCAGAAACAAGAAATGGGCCGATGATTTGTCGCCAATTGACCAAAATGGAACGTCTTTTGTTGACGCAATTTATACAAAAGCCTATTTAAGGCACCTTTTTGTTGCAGGCGAGATATTGGGGGCACAGATTGCAAGCGAACACAACCTGGCCTTTTATCTTTGGCTCGTAGGGGAGGCAAGGAGCCATATAAAAGCCGGGGATTACAAGGCTTGGAAAGAATCAATGGTAAAAAGATTAGAGACAAAACTTTAATGGATAGAAAACTGAAAATAGGCACACTTGACAAGTATATAATAAAGAAGTTCATAGGAACTTACCTTTTTATACTCGTTTTGATTATTGGCATCATCATTATCTTTGATGTGAGTGAAAAGATTGATGATCTCATTCAGAAAAATGCCTCGCTGAAGGCCATCATTCTTGATTATTATGGCAATATGGTGCCATACTACATCAATTTGTTCAGCCCTCTGCTGGTATTTATTTCAGTCATCTTCTTTACCTCAAAAATGGCTTCAAACAGCGAGGTTGTAGCCATTCTTGCAGGGGGAATCAGCTTTAACCGCTTCTTGTATCCGTATTTGTTGTCGGCTTTCTGTATAGCCCTGTTCAGCCTTATTCTCAACCTGTTTTTTATACCACCGGCTAACAAGGTAAGGCTCGATTTTACAGAAAAATATTTAAAGGAGAAGTACTATAACTCAGGCAGGAACATTCACTTCCAGCTCTCACCCGGAACCTATGTCTATATGGAGTCCTTTAACAGCATAAGTAACAGTGCCTCAAGGTTCACTCTGGAAACCATAGAGGGACACAACATTACATCAAAGCTTTCTGCAGAAAGTGCAGTATGGGATTCAGTAAAACAAGGGTGGAAACTTTACGATTATTATATAAGAAAGAGCGAAGGGAACAAAGAGACAATAACAAAAGGGGCCCAGATTGATACAGTCATAAGCCTGTCGGTCAAGGATCTCAACAGGAGGGACAATATTGTAGAGTCATATACTTATGGAGAGTTGAATGATCTGATAAAGACACAGAAGCTCCGTGGAGACATGCGGGTAAAATTTGCACAAATTGAAAAACATACCCGCTTTGCAGTTCCGTTCTCTGCATTTATCCTTACAATTATGGGAGTGGCACTCTCGTCAAAGAAAAGAAGAGGAGGAATAGGCCTGAACCTTGGAATAGGATTGGCCCTGAGCTTTACATATATCTTGTTTCTCAGATTCAGCCAGATGTTCGTTCATAGTGGTATGATGCCGCCATGGCTGGCTCTTTGGATCCCGAATCTTGTATTTGCTGCAATAGCTCTGTTTCTCTATAGAATAGCGCCAAAGTAGCAGCTACAGGTTTTTCTTCCTGATAGCGAGGATCATATCATCTGTCATCTCCTGTAAGCCCCATTTTGGGTTCCATCCCCACTCAGCTCTTGCACATGAGTCATCCATAGAGTCCGGCCATGAAGAAGCAATCTCTGCTTTTACAGGATTTACATTGTAGTCAAAAATAGCTTCCGGAATACGTTTTTTGATCTCATTAAACAGAATTTCCGGAGTAAAACTCATGGCTGTAACATTAAAGCTGTTCCTGTGTTTTAACTTTGAAGGATCTGCATCCATAAGCTGAGTACATGCATCCAAAGCATCCGGAATATATAGCATATCCATAAATGAATTTTCAGGAATAGGAGATGTATAGTGACCTTTTCTAATAATATCATAGAAGACTTCTACGGCATAGTCGGTTGTCCCGCCACCTGGCAAGGCCCCGTTTGATATTATGCCCGGGAACCGGACACTTCTGGTATCAACGCCAAAACGGCTGTAATAGTAATCGCTCAGAAGCTCACCTGACACCTTGCATACTCCATACATGGTGTTAGGGCGCATTATAGTGTCCTGAGGAGTGAGATTGTGCGGAGTTGAGTGTCCGAATGCACCAATAGAACTTGGAGTGAAAACAGAGCATTTAAACTCTCTTGCAAGCTCTAGTGAATTTAGAAGAGCACCCATATTTACCGACCATGCAAGCTGAGGGTTGTTTTCTCCGGTTGCAGAGAGAAGTGCTACTAGGTTGTAGATACGGTCTATCTTGTATTTTTTAATTGCTTCTGTATAATTTTTTATGTCCAGTGCATCCAGAGATATGGCAATTGAGCCCTCTTTAAGCCTTTTTACAACATCTTCTTTGAGGTCTGCGGCAATTATGTTATCTTGTCCATACTCTTTTTGTAAATGAGGAATAAGCTCTGTCCCGATTTGCCCTCCGGCTCCGACTACTAAAACGTTCATATATTATTGAATTTTGAATTCTGTAAGAAAAAAGTAGGCAAATGTATAAAATTTATAGTAAATCTCTAATTTTGCTTTATGAATATTGATGAAATTCACAAAACAATTGAAAACTTGTCCGGGGAACAAGGCTTTCTTGAATATGGATCAGCACCATACAGAAAAATGATACCCGAGATTGACAGGCTGAGGCTCTATCTAGATAAATCGTATAATGCCGGAATGGATTATATGGCAAGGAACGTAGAACTCCGGGCCGATCCGGAACTTCTTCTAAAGGGGACAAAATCAATAATGTGCTTTCTGGCACCTTATAAACCGGCGCACGAACAGATGGTGGGAGTGCCAAAAATTGCTTCGTATGCTTATGGACTAGACTACCATAGAGTTGTAAAGGACAAACTTTATGCAATTGTCGAGAAATTAAAACCTCTTATGCCAAATTTGAAGGCCAGGGTATTTGTAGATTCTGCGCCTGTCATGGAGAGAGAGTGGGCAAGGGAAGCAGGTCTGGGATTTATTGGAAAAAACAATTTCCTGATAAGCAAAAAATACGGGCTACATACTTTTATTGGAATTATACTTATTAACCAGAAGTTAAAGTATACATCCGATAATATAAGAAATGGCTGCGGAAACTGCAACTTATGCATTGAGGCGTGTCCCACAGGTGCCCTTGGGGCCCCATTTAGTCTGGATGCAAGAAAGTGTATCTCATACCAGACAATTGAAAGTAAATGTGGTCATTACACGGAAGAGTTCCAGATAAATCTGAACAATAGTATTTTCGGATGTGATATATGCCTTAAGGCCTGTCCATGGGCAGCCAAGGGAGAAGCAACAACATGGCAAGAGTTCAACCCCGTCTATTCAGAACAACATAATAAACATATTATTGACTTTTCTAGAGAGGATTGGGAAGCATTAAATAATGGGGATTTTTTGGAGATTTTCAATGAGTCGCCTATGAAGAGGGCAGGTATTATAAAAATTCAGGATAATCTATGAAGCTGCAGACAAAAATTGAGGTAAAAAAAAGCACTTCCACAATATCTTATAGTGATAAGATTTTGTTCATGGGGTCGTGTTTTGCAAATGAGGTTGGTTCAATAATGAAAAATCTCAGGTTTGACGTAAATGTCAATCCATTTGGAGTTTTGTACAATCCTGCTTCAATAGCTGAATCACTGGAAAGACTGGTTTCAGGTAGACATTTTGAAAATGAGAATGTTATAAAATGTGGAGATATTTACAAAAGCCTCAGCCATAGCAGCGAATTTGCGGCAATGTCTGAGGATGAGTTAACATCAAATGTAAACAGACAACTAGATGAAGCAAGCGTACATTTCAAAGAATCAAAATGGGTTGTATTGAGCCTTGGTACAAGATGGATATATCGCTTATGCTCCAGCGGGAAAGTTGTTGCAAATTGTCAGAAACTTCCTCAGACCTGTTTTGACAGGGCACCGCTTGATGTTGAAGATGTTGTTAAGTCACTCTCTCCTCTAATTGCCGATAACCCTCAGAAAAACTGGATATTGACCGTAAGCCCTCTCAGACATTGGAAAGATGGCGCTCATGGTAACCAGCTTAGCAAAGCGGTACTTCTTCTCGCTGTAGAAAAGCTGCAAAACATGCATGAAAACGTGCATTACTTTCCGGCTTATGAAATATTACTGGACGAACTTAGAGATTATCGTTTCTATTCGGAAGACATGTTGCACCCTTCCGATCAGGCAGTAAATCATATTTGGAACATATTTAGCCAGATATATGTGGATTTACCTTCGCAAGAGTTTATGAAAGTTGTAAGCAGGCTCAATGCCATGGCCGCTCACAAGCCGTTCTTCCCTCACAGCGAAAGTTACATGATGTTTGATAAAGAGCGCAAAGAACTTGAAAAATCCGTTAACGAGAAATTGGAAAATTTCCGTTCGCTTACACCTTATAACAATAAATAAGAATTATTTCAAATACCCATGTTTTGTTTCCATAATACAAAGAGGGTTAAAACATAAGGGATATTTCTAATTAACATCTGTGCTTAGTTCTAAAAGATAAAAATTTTGTTTGTTTTTTGAATTTATTAACTTACATTTGTATCAAACACAAGAAACTCAACATCCTAAAAAACTAATTATGAACAAGGCAGAATTGATATCAGCTATCGCAAGTCAGGCCGACCTTACAAAAGTCGATGCCAAAAAAGCATTAGATGCATTTATTAATGTAGCAAGTGAATCGCTAAAGAATGGAGAGAGACTTACATTGGTAGGTTTTGGCTCTTTCTCTGTAAACCAAAGGAACGCCAGAAATGGCAGAAACCCTCGCACAGGCAAGAAAATCAACATTGCAGCTAAAAAAGTTGTAAGATTTAAAACAGGAGCAGAGCTTAACAAGTTGGTTAAATAGCATTCCTTCCTCACAAAATTAAACGGGGCATCCTTAAAGGTGCCCTTTTTTAATATGCAATATACAGTATTACCCTTCCAGATTCAAAATTAAGGTTTACAGATTCTTCTGTTGTTTCATTGAGGGTCCCTTTCCACCACGAGTCAAACACTACATTGTCAAGTGGATACTTAAGCCCTTTTGATATAATCCTAATATTTGCATCGATGGCAAAAACCGATATCCTGCTCCCGACAGGCAGAAGAAGTGTTGTTTTTTTAGTTATTGCCAGAAATTTCCCAAAGTTGGTGTACATTTCAATTTCTGCATCTGACATCGCGACATAATCGGCTAGTAGTGAGATGTTGCCTAGTGTATGATCCTCCCTTTCTCCTGTAGCTCCCAGAATTGTAATTTTTTCCGGGTTCATAGAGAGAGAATAGCGAAATGCCTTTGTGAGATCGTTTGTTTCCTGATCAATATCTTTGTGGATCAATGCTTTGTATTTAAGTTGCATCTCCTTGTCCAGACTATCCATGTCACCTACAATGGCAGATGGAACTATTCCGAAAGATATCAGGTTTTCGGCTGCTCCGTCGCAGCATACTATAGTATTGGATTTCTCTAGTAATTCGAGGACTAAAGGGTGTTCGGGAAATTCCCCATCGGCAAGAATGACCACATTGTTCATGATTGGAAATTTGAATTGCTAATGCTTCTGAATCCTGCTAGAAACTCTTTACAAGATAATCGTTTCTTGCCTGCAAGCTGGAGATCGGTAATGTCGACAAAACCTCCATTGCACGCTACTCTCATGGTTTTTTTTCCGTCTGATACAATTGTGCCGTGCTTAAGATCATGATCTTCAATAAGAAAATTGCTGCCGAAAATTTTAACAGGAGAAAGATTCTCACCGGTGGCAATTACTGAATGCGCAGCAGGGTAGGGACTCAGACCTCTTATCAGATTATGAATTACTTCAGGAGAGTCGTCCCAATCTATCTTTCCGGTCTCCTTGGTAAGCTTGGGAGCAAGATGTGTCTCTCCCATCTGGGCTTCCAAACCCGACTGTAACATTGGTTTGTGTTCTCCCTCTGTCAGGCAGTCAACTGTCTTAATGACAAGGTCGGTACCAATTATCATAAGCTTGTCGTGCAGAGTACCAAAGCTATCTTCCGGTTCAATTTTGCAACTTTGTTGAAAAAGAATATCTCCGGTATCTATCTCCTCATCAAGAAGGAAAGTTGTAACGCCCGTCTCCTTTTCTCCATTTATTATTGCCCAGTTTATAGGCGCGGCACCTCTGTAGTCGGGGAGGAGCGAAGCATGTAGGTTAAACGTCCCGAGTTTGGGCATGGACCATACTACTTTGGGCAACATTCTAAAGGCAACAACAATAAAAAGATTCCCATTAAGGGCAGCCAACTGTAATAAAAATGATTCGTCTTTCAACGAAACAGGTTGCAAGACAGGAATATTGCGACTGATTGCAAAGTCTTTGACATCGCTGCAGGTCAACGATAGTCCTCTCCCGCTTGCTTTGTCGGGGGCAGTAACTACTCCTGCAACATCGTATCCCTTGTCCAGAAGCTCTTTAAGAGGAGCGACTGCAAATCTGGGTGTTCCCATGTAAACTATTCTAGGCTTGGTCTTCATTTTCTGTAGGTACTGCGCGTTTAAATGGTTTGAAAAGATGTTTGAAAAAGATGAGATAAACCTCGGCATTAAATATTGATGAGTCACGGGTAGATTTCCATGTGAGATAGGCACCCATTGGAAACAAAACCATAGAAGAGACAAGGGTTCCCATTGCAGGTGTTATTACCCCGTCCGTGGCAAGTTTCTTGCCGCTTATATCAATAACCCAGTAGACGACAAAAAAGAACATTGATACTACTACCGGGGTTCCCAGCCCTCCTTTTCTTATTATTGCTCCCAAGGGGGCGCCAATAAAGAAAAAAATGAGACAGGCTATGGACAATGTGAATTTTCTAAACCTCTCTACACGGACCTTCCTAAGCGGGTAAGCATACTGATGTTCGTCAATCTGATAGTTGTCCAGAATGGTAATGGCATTTTCTATCTGCGCCAAAGCAGACCTGATGTTCACCTGTTCTTCTTCAGGTGTCTTGAATGTCAGTAAGGTATCGGTATTCAAGACAGTGTGGTGTTTTTTAGCAAAAAGGGTGTCCAGTTGTACCGGAAACCCGAAACCACCCGAATATATCAGGTTTCTGAATTGATACTCCCTTATATGAGTATATGCCGAATCAAGAGAGTCCCGGGCATTGCTGAGCTGCCTGAGATTCTGAGACATAACCTCTTTGCTGAACCTGCTCTCGTCAGATCTTTGAAAAGCGTAGTTTGCCAGAGATATTATCATCTCCTGTTTTGTAAAACCTATTCGCTGAAGTGCATATCCGGTATCACTCGGGGACCTTTGGGGCTCTTCATATGAGTATCCGTCGTATAGAGAAAAGACGAGGTTCTTTTTATCCTTTGTTAATTTTATCGATCCGGAATCTGCTATGGTAAGACTGTTGTTTCCCCTTTTCTCCTTGTGATTGTATACCATCACACCAAAGATTGCGCCGGTTTTGTCGTCCCTGCTGTTTATCCGGATTATGTAATCCTCAATTCCATCATAAAAAACACCCGTAGGTATTCGTATCTCCTCCTTTGTCTTTCCGATATCTTCCCTTAAGGAGTAGATGTTGTTGTAAGCAACAGGTATTAGATTATTGGCTGCGAAGAAAGCTCCGATACTGATAAAAACCGAGAGAACGATTAGTGGAGTAAGAATTCTTGGCAGAGAGATTCCTGCTGCTTTCATAGCAAGCAGCTCATTGTTCTCCCCAAATCCGCCCATTGTCATTATGGATGAAAATAGAGTAGCAAGGGGTAGAACAAGAGGTATAAGTGTAGCCGCTCCCCAGCCAAGGAATTCCGCAATTACGGAGAAGCTTAACCCTTTACCTACAAGTTCGTCTATGTAAAGCCATAGGAACTGTAACAAAAGAGCAAATGTTACAATAAGAAAAGTCAGTACAAATGGCCCTAAAAAGGACTTAAGGATAAAACGATCAATTTTTTTCAAAGTGCACTATTTTGTTGCCAGTTCTGTCAGTTTTGTGATTGCTGCCGCTATCCCGTCAGGATTCTTGCCGCCCGCACTTGCAAAGAAGTTCTGGCCACCTCCTCCGCCATTGATATAAGCCGAAGCCTCCCTGATATCTTTGGATGCGTCTTTTCCCTTTCCAACCAGGTCGTCGGAATATAATATAGCCATGTGTGCCTTCCCTTCAAATGAGCAGCCAGCAATGAAAGAAGTGTTTTTAACTTCATTGCGGATAAGAAAAGCTATGTTCCTGACAAAATCGGCAGGGTATTCACCTTTTAAAATAACAATATTTATACCATTTATAATTTGGGTGTTCTTGAGCAACGACTCCTTAAGAGCAACAGCCTTCTCTTTCATGGCCTCCTCAATTGTTTTCCTGAAGCTGTCGTTCTCTTCGATAAGCTTTTGGATACTGTTTATAACGTTAGGTGCGTTATTCAGTATTTCCTTTACAGATCTTAGTGTATCTTCTGTTCCTTCTACGATATGTCCTGCATATTCTCCTGTGGCTGCCTCAATTCTCCTAACGCCGGCTGCAATTGCAGATTCGGAAATTATCTTGAATAGTCCTATGTTTCCTGTTGCAGAGGTATGTGTACCACCGCATAACTCAATTGAATCACCGAATTTTATCACTCTCACAGTATCACCATATTTTTCTCCGAACAAGGCCATTGCTCCAAGGGCCTTTGCTTTGTCTACAGGCATGTTTCTGAACTCATCCAATGGGGCGTTCTCACGAATCAGTTGGTTAACCCTTTTTTCAACCGCTCTTATGTTTTGGTCGCTCACCTTTTCGTAATGCGAAAAGTCGAACCTGAAATAATTGAAGTTTACAAGCGATCCTTTTTGTTCTATGTGATTGCCAAGAATCTCTCTGAGGGCCTTGTGCAGAAGATGGGTGGCCGAATGGTTGTTTGCAATTGACTGTCTTCTTGCCAGATCTATACGGGCAGTAAAGAGAGCCATAGGGTCTGCAGGCAGCTTATCCGCTATATGAATGCTCAGGTTGTTCTCTTTGATGGTGTTTGTGATGATAATCTTGTCTCCTGCAGGGGACTCCAGATAGCCTGTGTCTCCAACCTGTCCACCACTCTCGGCATAAAACGGGCTTTTGTCGAATACAAGTTGATAATAATCCCTGTTTTTTGTTTTAAGGCTCCTGTATTTCACTAGTGAAACCTGCTCCTCGTTTTTGTCGTATCCGACAAATTCTGCAACGCTGTATGGCCGGACTTCAATCCAGTCTCCCTCTTCGCTTGATGCAACATTTCTGCTTCTCTCCTTCTGTTTGCCCAACTCAATTTCAAAAGATTTCAAGTCAATTGTGTAGCCGTTTTCTCTGGCTATTAACTCGCTCAGGTCTATAGGGAATCCAAAAGTGTCGTAGAGAGTGAAAGCCTCCTGGCCGGAGATAATCTTACTCTCTTTATATTTGGCCATGAGGGCATCCATTAATCTGATACCTTTGTCGAGGGTTCTCAGAAATGCCTCCTCCTCTTCCTTTATTACCTTTTCTATAAGTGACTGCTGTGATACAAGCTCAGGGAATGCTTTTCCCATATCCTGCGACAAAGTAGGCACAAGCCGGCATAGAAAAGGCTGGTCCACTCCAAGGAAGGTATAGGCATATCGTACGGCTCTCCTGAGGATACGGCGTATCACATAGCCGGCTTTTACGTTGGAAGGCAATTGACCATCAGCTATTGAAAAACTTATGGCCCGGATATGGTCTGCAATAACCCTCATTGCAACTCCTGTCTGCGGGCTTTCATTGTAATCCTTTCCGCAAAGCTCAGATATTCTTGATATCATGTTGGAAAAAACATCGGTATCGTAATTGCTCTTTTTCCCTTGCATTGCCATACAAAGACGTTCCAGTCCCATTCCTGTATCTACATGTTTTTGCGGAAGCGGGGCAAGTTCACCGTTTGCCTTTCTGTTATACTGGATAAAAACCAGGTTCCATATCTCTATCACAAGGTGATGTCCTTGGTTTACAAGTTCAGCGCCGTCTTGTGCCTTTCTCTCCTCATCGCTTCTGATATCAACGTGAATCTCACTACATGGACCGCACGGGCCGGTGTCTCCCATTTCCCAGAAGTTGTCCTTTTTATTTCCGTTGAGGATCCTTTCTGCCGGAAGGTATTTGAGCCATTGTTCGCGGGCCTCGTTGTCGGCTTCGGTCCCATCTTGTTCACTCCCCTCAAAAACAGTGGCATAAAGGCGGTCCTTGTCAAGTTTGTAGACATCTGTAAGGAGTTCCCATGCCCAATCGATAGCCTCCTTTTTAAAATAATCACCAAAACTCCAGTTGCCGAGCATTTCAAACATTGTATGGTGATATGTGTCGTGTCCCACCTCTTCAAGGTCGTTATGCTTTCCACTTACCCGCAAACATTTTTGAGTATCTGCTACTCTGGAATACCTGGCAGGAGCGTTTCCTAAAAACCAATCCTTGAACTGATTCATCCCGGCATTTGTAAACATGAGGGTGGGATCATCCTTTACTACCATAGGAGCTGAGGTTACAATGGTATGGCTTTTGCTTGCAAAGAATTCCAAAAAACTATCTCTTATCTCTTTTGAAGTCATATGTGTTATATTCTATACCGATTTTAAAATGAATCACAAAAATAGGTTTTTTTACTAAAATTATTTAGATTTGCATGAAATATAGCTCTCAATTTGCTTATGCCCAAAAAAAGAAGATACAAATTTAATCCAGAGACTCTAGCATACGAACTTCATAAAATCCCAATCAAAGCAAGGTTTTCCAAGGGTTTTATAATTTTTCTGCTGAGTCTGGTCACCTCTCTGGGTTACTATTTCGGATATACAAAATACCTGAACCTTGATACCCCAAAAATGCTAGCATTACTTAGAACATCAGATGAATTGTCAAGTAAGCTGGAGTTAATGAACAAAAGGTTCAGTCAGGCCAATAGTTCATTGCTCACCCTTCAGATGCGGGACAATTATATTTACAGACCAATTTTTGGTATGGAAGAGATCCCTCAGGATATCAGAGAAGCTGGTTTCGGCGGTGTTGACAGATATTCATATCTGAAGAGTTTTGACCGTTCCGGCATTTTGAGCAGGACAGCATTGAATATGGATATCTTGTATAAAAAGGCGTTCATTCAGTCAAAATCTTTCGATGATGTAGTATTGCTTGCTAAAAGTGCCGACGAAATGTCACTGTGTGTCCCTGCAATTCCGCCCGTAAATATTTCAGGGTCAAGAATAAGATACTCAAGTAGTTTTGGCTACAGACCGGATCCATTTAACGGACAAGTCAGGATGCACTCAGGTGTCGACCTTTCAGGGCCTGTCGGAGAACCAATCTACGCTACCGGAAACGGAAGGGTTGTGGAGGTTGGTTTCGATTTCTTCGGCTATGGTAATTTTGTAATTGTTGACCATGGTTTCGGTTACAAGACCAGATATGCACATCTGAAGACCAGTATGGTGGCAATGGGCAGAATTGTCAAGAGAGGAGAACAAATAGCAATAATGGGAAACACAGGCAGGTCAAAAGGGCCACATGTCCACTATGAGGTTATTTATAGAAACCGACCGGTAAATCCTCTGAATTATTATAACAGAGATATCGAACCCGAAGATTTCAAAGCTTTGATAACTCCCCGCGGATAGTCTGTTATTATGAGTAAATATAAATTCAATAAGGAGCAGTTAAGTTTTGTAGAGGATAAATTAGGTATAAAAGGTAAAATACGGGTTGTCTTTAACTACATTATCACGAGTCTTCTGCTAGCAATACTCTATTACATAATTTTTGCACTTATTTTTGATACCAGCCAGGAGGAGAGGTTGGTCAAAGAGAACAAACTTATGGCAGATGAGTATAAGAGAGTCAGCAAGAAGATGGACATTCTCGATAATGTAATATCTGATTTACGTGACAGGGACAAAGAAATTTATAAAAGCATCTTCAAATCGTCGCCACCTGATTTTTTCTCGCACCAGTACAATTCTCAGCTTTATTCTCAGCTTGATTCGTCTGCCGACCTTGAGTTGGTAAACTTCTCTACAACAAAGACAAGAAATCTGGAAAATATGCTCACACGGGAAAATAGTATTTTTGATGATATTCTGGATAAAGCAGGCAAAAACTCTTCGGTTACAGCAATTCCATCAATAATACCTCTTAAACGGATAAATGTGTCACAAACGGGAGCCAGTACAGGAAAAAGAATCCATCCCTTTTATAAGACCACCGCAGAACACACCGGAATTGACATTCTCGCAGCTATAGGAACAGAGGTTCATGCAACTGCCGATGGTATTGTTACAGATGTTATAAGATCGGATAGAGGGAGGGGAAATGAAGTGATAATTGAGCATGAAGGAGGATACACATCAAAGTATGCACACCTGGGTGACATACTTGTGAGAAAATCGCAACCGGTAAAGCAGAATAATATTATAGCACGGGTAGGTAACAGTGGTCTCTCTTTTGCTCCGCACTTACATTATGAAGTTATTTTTAACGGAGAGATAATGGACCCGGTGCACTTTTTCTTTGCAGATCTTACTCCCAATACATACAGGGAAATGATGATTCTTTCCATGAGCAGCGGCCAGTCTCTGGATTAACAAACAGCAATAATACTTTTGAATCATGCCATACAAAGAGTTCAAAATCGAAAAGCTTTACTACACCATTGGTGAAGTAGCAGAAATTCTTAATGAGAACACCTCTTTAGTCAGATTCTGGGCACAGAAGTTCCCCGGATTCATAAAACCGGCCAGAAACAAAAAGGGTAACCGTCTGTTTACAGCAGAAGACCTGACAAACTTCAGGACGATATATTATCTTGTAAAAGAGAGAGGAATGACACTTGAAGGGGCGGCAAAGAGAATGAAAGACAATAAATCGGGCGAAGACAGAAGGGTTGATGTTATAACAACTCTTAACAGCATAAAGGATAAGCTTACAGAAATATCTGATTCTCTGTAAAATGAGAGCATATGAAATAGTCAGTATAATAGAGGAGTTTGCTCCTCCGGCAATTCAGGAGAGTTGGGACAACTCTGGCTTATCCATAGGTGACCTGAACAGTGAGGTTGATTCAGTATTGCTTGCTCTTGACTGTACACCGGAAATAATTGAAGAGGCAGTATCTACAGGTTGTCAGATGATAATTACGCATCATCCTCTTATTTTCAAAGGGATTAAACAAATATCAGAAGACACCCTGTTGGGAAGTATGATAATGAGAATTATAAAGAATAACATTATAATCTACTCTGCTCATACTAATGCAGATAAGGTTCTGTCAGGTGTAAGTGGTATAATGGCTGCACGGCTAGGACTTGTAAATATAAAATTTCTTGATACTGATACGGGCGGCGAATACGGCATGGGTGTAATAGGAGATCTTGAAACACCTTCAGATTTTTTGCAAATATTGAAAAAAGTGAAGGGAAACTTTAATCCCGGAATTGTAAAATGCTCAAAGCCAATAGAAGACAAGATTTTCCGAATAGCACTTTGTGGCGGTAGCGGCTCATCACTTATAGCAAGTGCAAGAGAAGCCGGAGCACAATTATTCATTACAGGCGATTTATCCTACCACTTTTTTTTCTGCGAAAAAGGCTTTATGATAATGGATATAGGCCATTACGAAAGTGAATACGGATTACTGGAATTATTAAAATCTGTTCTTACAAAAAAAATATCTACATTTGCAGTTCGCATTGCGGAGAAAAATACAAATCCCATACACTACTATTAATATAGACTATGGCTACAGCTAAATCAAAAGGCACAATCGAAACCCCTCTGGACGGAGGTACATTTATCTCATTACAGAAGAGCTCCAACGAGGGAGATCTCAGTATGGAGACCAAACTTCATCTATTATATGATCTTCAGCAGGCAGATAGTAAAATAGATAAAATCCATCTTTTAAGGGGAGAACTTCCTCTTGAAGTACAGGATTTGGAAGATGATATTCTCGGGCTCAGGACAAGAGTGGAAAACCTGCAGACAGAATTGAAAGAGATTGACAAACTAATTGCACAAAAGAAAATTGATCTTGAAAATTCCAAAACTTTAATTGAGAAGTACACATCTCAACAGAACAACGTCAAGAATAACAGAGAATTTGACTCTTTGTCAAAAGAGATAGAATTTCAGGGACTTGAAGTTCAGCTTGCAGACAAGAGAATTAAAGAAAATACTCTTTTACAGGCAGAAAAGAAAGCTGCTCTTACAATTGCTCTTGATGCATTGAGTGAGAGAGGGATAGATCTCGAAAACAAGAAAAAAGAACTGGAATCGATAGTAGCGGAGACTGCAAAAGAGGAAGAGGAACTGATGAAATCTTCGGAAGAGATTTCTGCGCAGATTGATGCAAGAATGCTGGCTGCCTACAAAAAGGTAAGGACCAATGCAAGAAACGGTCTTGCTGTAGTTACTGTGAGAAGAGACGCATGTGCAGGTTGCTTCAACAAGATTCCGCCACAAAGACAGATGGACATTGCTTCCAGCAAAAAAATCATTGTTTGCGAATATTGCGGTCGAATTCTGGTGAGTGCCGACTTTGAAAACGAATAAATGGAGGCAAGGCCCTATACAATAAGGGAACTTTTCTTCAGGCACATAGCTCAAACTTCCCCCTCTCCTTTAGGAATTGAAATCCAAAGGGCAGATGGGGTTTTTTTATATTCATCAGATAACAGAAGATACATAGATCTTGTCTCAGGAGTTTCTGTCTCAAATATCGGCCATGGCAACAAGGAGGTGATTGACGCAGTGAAGAATCAGACAGAGAAACATATGCACCTAATGGTATATGGAGAGATAATCCAGTCGCCTCAGGTTGAGCATGCTACACTGCTATGCTCTCAACTTCCGGCCAGCATGCAATCTGTATATTATGTCAATTCGGGCAGCGAAGCTAACGAAGCAGCAATCAAGCTTGCAAAAAGACATACAGGCAGGTTCGAGATTGTCAGTTGTGAGAACAGTTACCACGGAAGCAGTCATGGAGCATTGAGCCTCATGAGTGACGAGAGTTTCAAGAGTTCATTCAGACCTCTCTTGCCCGGGATACGCCATATAAGGTTCAATAACCTAGGTGATCTTGAAACGATAACAGAGAAAAGCGCATGCGTTATTATTGAACCTGTTCAGGCAGAAGCCGGGGTTATTATTCCTGATGAAGGATATCTTGATGCACTCAGAAAAAGATGCACTAAAACAGGGTCTTTATTGATTTTTGACGAGATACAGACCGGCTTCGGACGTTGTGGAAAACTTTTCGCCTTCCAGAAGTTCGGAGTTTCTCCGGATATTATTACCTTAGCAAAAGCATTGGGAGGTGGAATGCCCCTTGGTGCACTGGCTGCATCAGAGGAATTGATGAGAGACTGGCAATCTGATCCTGTGTTGGGTCATATTACAACATTTGGCGGGCATCCTGTATCCTGTGCGGCAGCAGTAGTCTCTTTAAAAGTGTTATTAAGAGAGAGATGGATTGACGAGGTGGATAAAAAAGCAGAGCTTTTTGTAAGAGCCATTGGCAAGCATCCTTTGGTAAAAGAGATTAGAGCTGCAGGATTACTAATAGCAGTAGATCTTGGTAACGAAGAATATGCAAGAAGAGTGCTCCCGATGCTCATTGAGGAGGGTGTGCTGAGTGACTGGTTTCTGTTCTGCCCGACTGCTTTCAGAATTGCTCCGCCACTTTGCATAAGCGAAGAAGAGGTTGAATATTCTATAGAGAAGATAATAAGAGTGTTGGATAAATTGAATAATCAGTAATGATATATGGCTAAGACAGATAACAGACAAAAGGCAAAATCGGAGAAGAACATAGATATCCTGAGTCTTGAGATGGGGAAAAAACCACCTCAGGCGATAGATATTGAAGAGGCTGTCCTTGGAGCGCTTATGCTTGAGCCAAATGCGATATCTGATATTATTGATGTTATAAATCCGGAGTGTTTCTACAAGGAGAGCAACAGGAAGATCTTCAGTGCCATTGCAAGTCTGGCATCTAAACATGCACCCGTTGATATCTTCACTATATCGGAAGAGCTAAAGAATCTTGGAGACCTCGAGGCCGTAGGCGGTACTGTGTACCTTAGCCAGCTCAGCATGAAGATTGGTGCTGCGGCGCATATAGACTATCATGCAAAAATACTGTTACAGAAATATATCCAGCGGGAACTTATAGGCATTTCATACGAAGTTCAAAGAGACTCATTTGATGACAATATTTCAGTAGATGATCTGTTGGACACAACCCAACAAAAGATTTTCACTCTCTCCGACAGAAACATGAAGAGAGATACGCAGGCTATTCAATTTGTTATAAGTCAGGCAATAGATGATCTACAGTCTACGCAACTCAGAGAGGATGGGTTAAGCGGGGTTCCTTCGGGATATACCTCTATCGACAGGGTTACTCTGGGATGGCAGCCTTCGGACCTTATAATCATCGCTGCAAGGCCATCTGTTGGTAAAACAGCATTTGTGCTGACAATGGCAAGAAATATGTCTGTGGACCATAATGTTCCGGTTGCATTCTTTTCGCTGGAAATGTCATCGCTGCAACTTGCAAAGAGGTTGATGATAAGCGAAACAGGGCTTGAACCAGATAAGATTAAGGGAGGAAAGAAGCTTGCTGATTATGAGTGGGAACAACTTAATTCAAAGCTAAACCAGCTAGTTAAGGCACCGCTTTATATTGATGATACTCCATCTCTGTCTATATACGAGTTCAGGTCAAAAGCAAGAAGACTAGTTGCAAATGCCGGAGTTAAAATGATTATCATTGACTATCTTCAACTGATGACAGGTCCACCGGAACTTAAGGGAATGCGTGAACAGGAGGTATCTGCAATATCAAGGTCACTAAAATCCATAGCAAAGGAGCTTAATGTTCCAATAATCTCACTGTCTCAGTTAAGCCGTGCCGTAGAGACCAGAGGAGGAGCAAAAAGACCGCAACTAAGTGACTTGAGAGAGTCTGGTGCAATTGAACAGGATGCAGATATTGTAATGTTTATCCATAGGCCCGATTACTATGGTTTGACAGACGAGAATCCGGAGATGAAGGGTATGACCGACATAATAATAGCAAAGCATAGAAATGGAGAAGTGAAAGATGTTCAGATGAGATTCAGAAGTTCAGAGGTCAAATTTGTGGATGTTACAGATTCTGCACTCTCTTTCGATCCTTTTGCACGTGATGGGATAGAGACTATATCGTCAAAAATGAATCAGACAGAATTCATATCCAATTCTGACTTTGAGCGGGAATTCTAATATGTGGCTGAAATTACTCCCGATAGTATTTCTGGCGTTCTTATCAAACGTATACTCGCAGGAACTACTGCCTCTGCCGGTAAGGGACATCAAACCTGAAGAGCTTGTCTTCGGCCACGGGGAAAATTTAAGGTATATAATCAACTATCAGTGGGGTTCAATCAATACCGATGTCGGTGAGGCTGTTCTTACCCTCGAATACAATGATAATGCCGAAGAGCCTTTTTTTCATGCCAGGGCAGTGGGCCGTACATTCAGGTTTTATGATGTGCTTTTTAAGGTGAGGGATTTTTACGAGACAAAATTCTCGGCAAGAAATCTCAGACCATTTTATTTCCACAGGGACATAAGGGAGAAGAAGTACAAGATGAAAAATACCATGACCTTTCTTCCAAACTATCAGATCAGAGCCAACATAGAGAGGTTGGACGATCCTCCAAGAGATACTCTTCTTAATGGCAAGATATATACATTTGACTTGCTTTCGCTCTTCTATTTTGCCAGAAATAATGATTTTGGCAACGACAAGGTCGGTCAGGAGAGACCGGTCTCATTTGTCATTGACGGAGAGATATTTGATCTCTACTACAGGTATCTGGGTAAGGAAAATAAAAGAATTCCGGGGCTGGGTCACTATAAAACAATTAAATTTGCAGCAAGACTGGTTGCAGGTGAGGTGTTTTCAGGTAAGGAAGAGTTGGTTTTCTGGGTTACAGACGATAAAAATAAGATTCCTCTCTTGTTTGAAACTCCAATAATTGTGGGACGTGTGACGGGAAGGCTTGCCGGCTTTTCGAATATAAAGTATCCATTTCCCGGCAAAATAAAATAGATAATGAAAACAGACAACATAGAACACGAAGGAGTTATTCTGGATATCGACAGTGATTATATTAGTGTTGAGATTTTGAACAAGGCAGCTTGTGCATCGTGCAATGCAAAACAGATGTGCTCGATGAGCGAAGTTAAAGCTAAGATAATACAGGTGGAAAACAGAGGATTTACTCTTTACGAAAAGGGAGAGAGGGTAAACGTGCTTCTTAAGAGAAGCCTTGGTTTTAAGGCCTTGTGGATATCTTATCTGATTCCTTTAATTATTTTATTGGTATTATTATTAGCTTTGTCGGCTGTTGGGGTTGAGGAATTGCTAATAGCATTAAGCATTCTGACCTTTCTTGCTCTTTACTATTATGTAGTTTATCTCCTGAGAGACAAGATCAAAAAGGAATTTATTTTTATTGTTGAGAAATTAGATAAATAATGAATACTATTATTTTTACAATTGTAAGTTTAAGCGTTTTAGGGCTTGTATTATCCCTTATTCTTTATTTGGTGTCCCAAAAATTCAAAGTGGTTGAAGATCCAAGGATAGACGGTGTTCAGGAGCTTCTGCCTGCTGCTAATTGCGGAGGATGTGGATATGCGGGATGCAGGGCTTTTGCAGAGGCTTGTGTCAAAGCAGAAGACCTCGATAAGATGTATTGTCCGGTTGGCGGCAACAGCGTTATGCAAAACGTTGCAGGTTACCTGGGCGTTAAGGTAGCAGACAAGGCACCTCAGATAGCAGTTGTAAGATGTAATGGTACTTGCGACAACAGGCCAAAGACAAGCAACTATGACGGATACTCTTCATGTGCCGTTATGGCAAATCTCTTTGCTGGTGATACCGATTGCAGGTACGGGTGTCTCGGTCAGGGCGATTGCGAGCTGTCGTGCAAGTTCGATGCAATTAAGATGGACCCTAAAACAGGTCTGCCCGAGGTTGACGAGGAGAAGTGTACTGCTTGCGGAGCATGTGTAAAGGCCTGTCCGAAGATGATAATTGAGCTCAGGAACAAGGGACTCAAAAACAGACGGATATTTGTTTCGTGTATAAACAAAGATAAAGGAGGGGTTGCCAAAAAAGCTTGTGTAGTGGCTTGCATAGGATGTACAAAATGTCAGAAGGTTTGCCCCTATGATGCTATTACGATGTCAAATAATCTGGCCTATATAGATTACAATAAGTGCAAACTGTGCAGGAAGTGTGTAATTGAATGCCCTACAAGAGCTATTTGGGAGGTCAACTTCCCTGTCAGGCTACCGAGAGCCGAGAAGGCACAAATTATTGATCAGAAATAATATTTAATTATGAGTAAAACTTTTTCTCTTGGAGGAATTCACCCTCATGATAACAAAATATCAGCAACAGCAAGTATTGAGAATTTCCCGCTTGTAGATACTGCTTATATCTCAATGTCTCAGCATCTTGGTGCTCCGGCAGAACCTGTTGTTGCAAAAGGGGATACTGTTAAAGTTGGTCAGTTGATAGCAAAATCCTCGGGATTCATCTCTGCCAATATTCACTCATCGGTGTCGGGAGTGGTATCATCCGTGGAACTTCTGCCTGATCTGTCAGGAACAATGGTTCAGCACATTGTCATAAAAGTAGAGGGCGATGTATGGATGGATAATATTGACCGCAGCGAAGAGATTGTGAGTGAAATAAAACTTTCGGGTCCGGAAATTATAGCAAAAATAGCCGAATGTGGTGTTGTTGGCTTGGGTGGAGCAGCTTTTCCCACTAATATAAAACTATCTCCCCCTGCAGGAAAGACGGCAGAATATCTGATAATCAACGGGGCAGAATGTGAGCCATACCTTACCTCCGATTACAGGATCATGGTTGAAAGTCCGGAGCAGATTCTTATTGGGACAAAAATAATGATGAAAGCCCTTAACGTTAAAAGTGCATACTTTGGAGTTGAGGATAATAAACCAAAGGCAATAAAGCTTTTAAAGAAAATTGCCGGTAAGAGTTATCAGGATATTAAAATTGTATCGCTTACTAAACGCTACCCACAAGGTGGTGAGAAACAGATGATAGAAGCCATTACGGGACGTCAGGTTCCATCTATGGGCCTTCCGATTGATGTTGGAGTTGTGGTTCAGAATGTAGGTACTGCCCTTGCTGTTTATGAGGCCGTACAGAAGAACAAACCACTATTTGACGGGATTGTCACAATCACAGGTAAGTGTATGAAAGAACAACGGAACTTCAGATTGAGGGTCGGGACTACATTTGATATAATGATGTATGCAATAGGTGGTCTACCCAAAGATGCAGTTAAGCTTATAAGTGGAGGTCCAATGATGGGTAAAGCTGTGTGCAGGATGGATGCAGCATCGGTAAAAAGCACTTCTGCACTTTTGCTTTTGACAGAAGAGGAGACAAAAAGGGGAGTTGAGAGCAATTGTATCCGTTGTGCAAAATGTGTGGATGCATGTCCCATGGGTCTTGAACCGTATCTGTTGAACCGTCTCTCCAGAGCCGGCAGAATTGAAGACCTTGAAGAGCATATGGTTCATGACTGTATTGAGTGTGGCTGTTGTATATATACTTGTCCTTCCAACATCCCGCTTCTCGATACAATAAGGTTGTCGAAGGCCCAGGTTATAAAGATTATCAGAAGCAGACCTAAAAAGTAAAAAAAGAAAAAACATATGAAAAAATTACTCGTTTCACCTGCTCCGCATCTGCACGGAAAAGAGAGCACAAGAGGATTAATGCGGGATGTGATTATAGCTCTTTCGCCCTCACTTCTTGTTTCTATATACTTTTTCGGGTTTTCTGCCATCAAGCTTGCTTTGCTCGGAATTATCTCCTGTGTGGTTGTCGAGTATGTCATTCAGAAATATATTATCAAGTCAACTAAAACAATAAATGACTACTCTGCGGCCCTTACTGGATTGCTTCTGGCACTTAACCTCCCGCCAAACTCACCGTGGTGGCTGATTCTTATAGGGTCTATTGTAGCTATAGGTGTGGCTAAAATGACATTTGGAGGCTTGGGACAGAACCTCTTCAACCCTGCACTTGTAGGTCGTGTGTTCCTTCTTGTATCATTTCCTGTGATTATGACGGACTGGACAATACCTGTTTCATGGTTCCGGGAGGGAATTGATGCATCCTCCGGGGCAACGGCACTTTCGATTGTGAAAGAGGGGTTGGCTAAGGGGCTCAATATGGATCAGATTTTTCAGACAAACAACTTCTCATATATGGAGATGCTTTTTAGCAAAATAGGGGGCTCCGTCGGAGAGGTTTCGGCTTTAGCTCTAATTGCCGGATTTGTATATCTGCTTGTGAGAAGAGTTATCAAACCGCATATACCACTGTCTATAATAGGTTCCGTTATAATAATTACAGGTATTTTCTGGTTAGTTGACCCACAGCAATATGCAGATCCTATTTTCAGCGTTCTTACAGGGGGTATTCTTATTGGTTCCATATTTATGGCAACTGATTATGTGACTTCGCCAATGAGCACATCGGGGATGATACTATATGGAGTAGGAATAGGTTTTCTGACAATAATGATACGTTATTTCGGTTCATATCCGGAAGGGATATCGTTCGCAATTCTTATAATGAATGCTTGTGTTCCGCTTATTAATAAATTTATGCTGCCAAAACGGTTTGGAAAGGAGGTAAAAAATGGCTAAAGAGTCTTCACTGAAAAATATGGTATCGACACTTTTTATTGTGTGTCTGGTATCTTCAACTCTTCTTGGAGGAGTTTACGCTATAACTAAAGCACCTATAGAGGCTGCTGCCATAGCCAAGATAAACTCTTCTATATCGCTGGTGGTGCCTGCTTTTGACAATGACCCCTCTGCTGAAGCATTTACAAAAGAGTACAAGGGCAATAATTATAAGATATACCCTGCAAAGAAGGGAGGAGAGATGGTAGGTTATGCTGTTGAAACTTTTTCGACTAACGGCTTTGGTGGAAAAATTGTCATTATGGTTGGGTTCAATACGGATGGTACCATCTTCAATACATCTGTCCTTTCACATTCAGAAACCCCTGGTTTAGGAGACAAGATGGTTGAGGGAAAAAGCAACTTTAGTGTTCAGTTCAAGGGAAAAAATCCGGCTGACTTTAAAATGGCTGTAAAAAAGGATGGGGGAGATGTAGACGCAATTACCGCCTCTACAATCACATCAAGAGCTTTTTGCGGAGCGGTGGAATCTGCTTGTGAAGTTTATAAGTTGTGTGCCCAAATTCAAACAAATAAAGAGAACAGCAATGAGTAAATTAAGTTTGTTAACCAGTGGTATAATTAAGAACAACCCAACATTTGTGCTTGTTCTGGGGATGTGTCCCACTCTTGCAACAACAACATCTGCAACTAATGGATTTGGTATGGGGGTGGCAACATTGTTTGTGCTTACCATGTCGAATATAGTAATTTCGCTTGTTGCAACGCAGGTTCCCGATAAAGTGAGGATTCCTGTCTATATAGTTGTCATTGCTGCTTTTGTCACCATTTTGCAGCTTCTGATGCAGGCTTTCACTCCTGGATTATATGCAACACTTGGCATATTTATCCCACTTATTGTTGTAAACTGTATCGTATTGGGTAGAGCAGAGGCTTATGCTTCCAAAAACAATGTCACAGACTCAGCTATGGATGGTATAGGCAGCGGAATCGGCTTTACATTGTCGCTGACAGTCATTGGCCTTGTAAGAGAAATTCTGGGCAGCGCCTCCATATTTGGCATAAAATTCATGGACTCAGATGGTATACTGGCATTTGTCCTTGCCCCCGGAGCATTTATAGTTCTTGGATATCTTATGGTTCTGTTCAATAAGCTAAAATCTAAAATCTCCTAAAAGCGGTTATTATGGAATATATTATAATTGTTATATCTGCAGTATTTGTAAACAATATATTACTGTCACAATTTCTGGGAGTTTGTCCGTTTCTGGGAGTTTCAAATAAGGTCAGCACGGCAGCCGGTATGTCGGGTGCTGTAGTATTTGTAATTGCATTGGCAACACTTACGACTTATATTTTACAGTATTACGTACTTGTACCACTCGGTATAGAGTTCATGCAGACAGTTGCTTTCATATTGGTAATAGCAGCTTTGGTACAGATGGTTGAGATCATCCTTAAAAAAATCAGCCCCTCACTTTATCAGGCACTTGGAATATTCCTGCCCCTGATTACAACTAACTGCGCAGTTCTCGGTCTTGCTATACTGGTAGTATCAAAGGAGTTCTCATTTGGTGGAGCTCCTCATATGTTAAATATGGTTGAGTCGGTGGTATACGCAACATCGAGTGCTGTAGGATTCGGTGTTGCAATGATCCTTTTTGCCGGAATTAGGGAACAGCAGGAGCTGTCTAATGTTCCAAAGGCATTTCAGGGAACACCGATCGCCCTTATAACTGCCGGAATCCTGGCTCTCTCATTTATGGGATTTGCCGGTCTGGTTTAAATATTGGAATAATGGGAAAAAACCTGTTGGATATTGAACAGACCCTTCGTGAAGGGAATGTCGAAAAGGCGCACGAGGAACTGCTTATGTTTCTTGATAGAGAACCGGACAATGATTCTGCCTGGTATCTGCTTGGGGGAATATTAAGGAGACAACAACTTTGGGGAGAGGCTATCAATGCACTCAACAAGGCCAAATTCCTCAATCCTTCCGGCCCTGCTGCCTATGCTATCGAATCGATATATGAGATAATCCGTTTTCAGAATAAGGATTTAATGAATCCCTGAGAAAGAACAATCGATTTTGAAGCAAGCCCCTCAACCTCATTACGGTTGTGGGTTACATGTATGATTGTCTGTCTGGAATCCTTAAGTCCTTTCAGAGTCTCCCTTGCGTCTTCGCGCAACTCTTCATCTAAAGCAGAAAGGGGTTCGTCCAGAATTAAAACGCTTGGTTCATAGGCTATTGCCCTGGCAAGTGCTACCCTTTGCCTCTCTCCTCCGGAAAGAGTGCCAACATCTCTGTGCTTAAGTGTTTCTATGGAGAAAAACTCTGCAAGATCGTTTACCCTTGATTCAATCTGCCTGTGCTCTTTTTTCAGTATTCTCAAAGGGAACGCGATATTATCATATACAGAGAGGTGCGGAAACAGGGCATAGTCCTGAAACAGCAGACCAACCGGTCTTTCCCTGGGAGGTGTGAATGTGTGATTTACTGAATCTATTATTATTTTACCACTTTTGACTTTTCTCAGTCCGGCAACCAACTCCATCAATAGAGACTTACCGGAACCGGACGGGCCGGAAATTGCCAGATATCCACCCTTTTCAAGTTCAAAAGAGAGCGGGCCGAGGTTAAATTCTCCAACTGAGTATTCGAGTGATTCAATTTGCAACATCATCTTTTCTGATATATTCTCAGGAAAATAAAAATTATTAGAGTTACCGCTATGAATATTGCAGCAACAGGTCTTGCATAATCAAGTCCGTATGAGTTGAAGCGGTCGAAAATAAGAACAGGAGTTGTCATTGGATGGTAGGCTACAATTACAACGGCACCGAATTCACTCATCCCACGTGCAAACATCAATACTAACCCGGATATGACGGATCTTTTTGCCAATGGGAGACTTATTTGAGTAAAAACCTGATACCTGGAAGCTCCAAGAGTCTCTGCTGCCTGTTCCAGCCTCACGGGAACTGCTGCGAAACCATCCCTGGCGGAGTTTATTAGAAACGGGACGCTCACAAATGCCATTGCCATTCCTATGGCAGCAGATGAGCCCACAAGATTCAACCCTACAGAAGAGGCGAGCGAACCCAACAGGGAGTCTCGCGATATGAATCCAAGGAGAGCAATGCCGGCTGCAGAATGAGGTATCACTATGGGAAGGTCTATGATGGCCTCTACTAGACCCTTTAACGGAAATTTCTTCCTTGCAAGAATGTACGCCAGAGGAAGTGCAAAAAGAGATGCAACAAGCGTCACCAAGGCAGATATAAGAAGTGTTCTGTATATACTGTTGCTGACATCACTGTCATGAATGGTGGCAAAAAAACCGGGAGCCTTAAGAGAGAAAAACAGACCTAGCAAAGGGGCAATTAAGAAGATAAGGATGGTACCCCCGAGCAGGGTAAAGAGTATATAGGTAAGATTGAAGCTATTGTTGAATCTCATGAGAACAAAGATAGACAATTTTCATATCTTTGTTTTAAGTAATAACTATTATCTATTAACTATTAACTATTAACAACCACATTATGTTACGATCAAAATTCATTTCATTATTTATCATGGTTGCGATTATTGCTTCCGGTACCTCATCTCTCTATGCTCAGAGAGGAGAGAGAAAAGCAACAATCCAGCAAACAGAGCCAAAGGCACCTGTTGCAGATTCCACAAAAAAGGCACCTGAAAAAGGACCACAGTCTCTGGAAAAATTCATTAAAAAGGATGCCAAAATCATGAAGGGTCTTACAACCGTTTATGTTCAGGATGGAAAATTCTTTATTAATATTCCTGACTCTTTGTTTAACAGGGAAATTCTTATGGTTACCAGAATTTCAAAGGCAGCAGCAGGAATACGCAATATGTTTGATGGTTACGCAGGTGACGACATAAATTCAGGCACGTTCAGATTTGAAGCAGGGCCTAACAATAAAATATTTCTTAGGAAAATAGCAGGAAGAGACAGGTCGGCAGACAGTACCAAGGCAATGTACACTTCTGTCCAGAACTCAAACCTGCAGGCTATTGCCGCATCTTTTGACATAAAGGCACAATCTGAAAATAAAAAAGACAACATCATAGAAGTTACCGATTTTTTTAATTCTGACTCCGAGTCACTTTTCTTCAGAAAGTCGGGGAAAGCAACCTTTAAGTTAGGAGGAATGCAAAAAGAGAGCTCATATATATCATCTATTCGGACATACCCAATAAACACAGAGGTTAAGAGTGTAAAGACATATATGCAGACAGATCGCGGTGAGACAGCTACTTACGAACTCAATAACTCATTTGTCTTGTTGCCTAAGGTTCCAATGACTGCCCGCTATGCCGATGACAGGGTTGGTTATTTCACCAACAGTTATACAGATTTTGATCAGAATCCGCAGGGAGTGAAAGCAATACAAATGATTACAAGATGGAGACTTGAGCCAAAACCTGAGGATATGGAGAAGTACAAGCGCGGACAGTTGGTAGAGCCTGCAAAACCAATAATTTTCTACATAGACCCGTCAACCCCAAAAGAGTGGGTTCCATATCTGATTCAAGGGGTAAATGACTGGCAACCACTTTTCGAGAAGGCAGGTTTTAAAAATGCAATTTATGCTCTTGAGGCTCCTTCAAAGGATAAAGATTCAACATGGTCGCTGGAGGATGCAAGGTACTCAGCAATTGTTTATAAACCTTCTGATGTTGCCAATGCCAGCGGTCCTCATGTAAGCGACCCTCGTTCGGGAGAGATTATAGAGAGCCATGTTAACTGGTACCATAATGTCATGTCTTTGTTAAGAAACTGGTATTTTGTTCAATGTTCCCCAAATGACCCTGATGCAAGAAAAATGACATTCGACCCTAAACTTATGGGTCAGCTTATAAGATTTGTCTCTTCTCATGAAGTTGGACACACCCTTGGCCTGAGACACAATTTTGGCGCAACATCGCTTTATACAACCAAACAACTCAGAGATAAGAAGTTCCTTAAAGAGAACGGCCATACAACTTCAATAATGGACTACTCGAGGTTTAACTATGTGGCTCAGCCAGAGGACAGAATTCCCAGAGAGCTGCTCTTTCCGAGACTAGGTCATTATGACTACTGGTCAATTGAGTGGGGTTACAGAAGGTTTCCTGAGATTGACAATCCTGTTAATGAACTTGGCAAGCTTAACAAATGGATAATTGAAAAAAACAAAGATAAAAGATACAAATTCGGTACTGAATCAAGTGCAAGTGACCCAAGACTTCAAGCGGAAGATCTGGGAGAGAACCAGATGGAGGCAAACGAATTGGGAATCAAGAACCTGAAACTTGTTATGGCAAATCTTGGTGAATGGACAAAGGAGCCAAACGCAGACTATGAAAACTTAAGAACACTGCATGGAGAGGTTAACAGTCAGTTTAACAGATATATTGGCCATGTTGTTAAATGGATTGGCGGAGTGTACGAGAATCCTAAAAAAATTGAGGAACCTGGAGACGTATACTCTATTGTGGAGAAAAAGAGACAGGAAGAGGCTATGGATTTCCTTAACAGAAACTTGCTTAAAGAGGCTCCGGTATGGCTGATACCAAATGACTATATGATCAAGTTTGTAAGCAGACCGGAGATCTTTCTGCAAAGGGCTTATTCAACTGCAATTGGCTCTCTGCTTAGCAAAAGGGTAATGATGAACCTAGTAAGTGCCGAGAATGCACTTGGTAAGGAGGCTTATACTGTAAAAGATATGTTTGACAATCTTGAAGGCACCATATGGGCCAAAAAAGTTGTAAATGCTAATGAAAGGCTTTTGCAGAAGGTATTTGTGACCTCTTTATGCGACCTCTATACAGGCGCAAATGCAGTTGGACGGATGGGTATGGTTGCCGAACCTACCTCAAATCCTAAGGATATGACCGAATCATCTGCAATAGCATACTATCAGATAAACAAGACGCTTAACTATCTTAAGAGTATTCAGACCGGAGATTTCAATTCCGATGCACATTATGCATATCTGATCCGTTATATTGAGAAGACACTTAGTGCCACTAAGTAAACCATATCGCACATTGCCGGTTATTGTGGTTGCTATTGTAGCTGCAATACTTGCAATTGAGCAAATCGTTCCGGAAAAGCCGCTTCTGCTTGCAGAGCGGCTCTTCCATTTTTCCACTTTAATGGTTGTCGATACCCATTCTCATGAAAATCAGATGTTCAAGAAGAGGGGTAATCTCGATCATATACTCTGTAACTGCCTTCTTGCTACCCGGCAATGTGAATATCAGACTCTCTTTTGCAAGACCGGCAATGCTCCTGCTGACAAGAGCATTAGGTTTCTCCGCGCCATATTTTAATCTGACATACTCCATAATACCCGGAATCTCTTTGTCGAAAAAGGGTTTTACGACTTCCGGTGTGAAGTCTTCGGGGCCAATTCCGGTTCCTCCGGTTGTAAAAATAATGTCGGTTCCGGATTCTGTCATGGTTTTTAAAATTGTACCAAGCATCTCCTTGTCGTCGGCTATGAGGTGGTACTCAAAAACTGTATTCCATCCGACTATTTTTGCATAAGCCTCCATGTCTGAGATAATCTGAGGCCCGCTCAGATCTGGATAGACTCCCATAGAAGCTCTTGTACTTAGGGTTATAACACCTATTCTGTATACTTTTGGTATGTACTCCAATATATCAGCGGCTTTAAGAGATCCCTGCTTTATAACCTTTGCAAAGATTCCCTCTTTAGGCATTATACAGGTGCCAACCTCATTGAAAATCGAACATCCGCTCCCATGACATTTTTTCCCAATCTGTGTAATCATCAGATCTACATTTTGATTGCATAGTCTGTCACCGGGGCGAGTGTCATTCAGCTTTAGACCCCGGGTGGTGATATTCTCGGCGAATTCGCCATAGTTAAAGTGCTTTCCGGTAATTGTAGAAAATGCTTCAAAGCTTTCTGCTCCCAACAGACTTACCTGTCTGTGCCATTTTCCTGCATGTGCATCGCCGGCAACTCCCTCATAATTGAGTTCAATAGAATCAACCGGTGTTTTTGGCGTCCCTTTTTCCTTTGAGATATTGACAGAGATTATTTCTATAGTACTCATGATATAGTTTTTTTAACAATAACTTCCTTGAAGTTTTTTGTAAGTTTCAGATATATAGGTTTATACAATTTATTTTTCATAAAAACTCTCGGTGAAAATTTCATAAATAGCAGAATGATAGCTATTTATGAAAAACTTCAAGGAAGTTAGTTGTTTTTTGCTTGCTCTTTTCGATCAACTCAGTATTGTCTATGACCATAGACTTATCCACGGCCTTGCACATGTCATAGACAGTAAGCAATGCCACACTTACTGCGGTAAGGGCCTCCATCTCTGCTCCGGTTTGCCCGGTACAGCCGGCGATGCTCTCTACATACACACCCGTATTATCAACCGTAACACTCACATCAATTTTTGTGAGCATAAGCTGGTGACACAGAGGAATAAGCTCCGGACAACGCTTGGCTGCCATAATTCCCGCAATCTGGGCACATGACAGTACAGAGCCCTTCTTGAGATTATTCTCTATAATAAGGTCTATTGTCTCTCTCCTAAGGGTGATGTGCCCCTTTGCACGGGCCTCCCTTACAGACGTATCCTTGTCTGAGACATCAACCATTTTAACCATGCCATCCTCATTTGTATGGCTCAACTTGTTGCTTTTCATGTTATCCTCCGATATTATAAAAACATCCGGTACTATTGTTCCCGCCTTTGTGCGGCTTATGTTTCAACGCCAGTTCTATTGCTTTTGATGCTCCCAGCTCCCTTATGCTGAATTCAATATTGTTGAAAAGACAAGGTTTGAGCATTCCTGTTGCAGTGAGTCTTAGCCGGCTGCATTCGGAGCAGTTGCCTCCGTCGCCACCTTCTACGCGGCCAAAAACGCCGCTTTTCAGATCCATCAGTGGAATATACCTGACCGACAGGTTTTCCACAAGGGCATATTCAGCCACCCCCAGGGCACTCTCTTCAGAGCTATCCTTCTCAACAACACAATTCAACTTTATCGGATTAAATCCAACCCTTTTTGCTGCAGATATCCCTTCCAGTACCCGGTTGATATCTCCTCCACGGGTTATCTCACGGTATCTGTCGGCATCAACAGTATCCAGACTGATATTAATTCTCTTTAATCCCGCTTTTTTCAAATCGTCTGCATATTCAGATAAAAGAACACCATTGGTAGTCATTGAGAGATCTTTAATCCCATCGATAGACGACAGATTTTCGATAAGCGAGACAATGTTTTTCCTTACAAGAGGTTCCCCTCCGGTTACCCTTACTTTATCTATACCCATTTCAACAGCAATCCGGGTAAAGTCATCGATTTCTTTGTAGGATAGTATCATAGAGCGGTCAAGCAGTTTGACTCCCTCCTCCGGCATACAATACCTGCACCTTAGATTACACCTGTCTGTAACAGATATTCTCAGGTATGTGATTTTACGCCCAAAACAGTCTTCCATATTTCTATAGAGATTTCAGGGTTTTTACAAATTCCCAGACAACGATTCCTACACTAACTGACACGTTTAGCGAGTGCTTTGTGCCAAACTGTGGTATCTCAACAACAGAGTCACTTATATCTGCCACCTCCTGTTGAACTCCCTTTACCTCGTTGCCAAAAACCAAAGCATATTTACCGTTCCCTTCTATTTGTAAAGAATTAAGCATAGTCGAGTTCTCTGTCTGCTCTATAGATACAACTTTATACCCCTGTTCTTTCAATTGAATTACAGCACTAAGACAATCCTCATTGTACACCCAGTCTACACTCTCCTCTGCTCCCAGCGCAGACTTGTGAATCTCCGGAGATGGAGGAGTGGCGCAAATGCCGCACAATACAACCTTTTCGAGAGAGAATGCGTCTGCTGTCCTGAATGCTGCACCTATGTTGTGCTGACTTCTCACATTGTCCAGAACAAGAACCACCTGAATTTTTTTTGTGAGTTTAAATTCCTCTTTTGTCAAACGGCTTAATTCACAATTTTTTAGTTTTCTGTACATTTTTTATTATTATATTTGTAAAGATAGTGATTAAACCCAAAATTTAATTAACACAATTATGGCTACAGAAGTTATATTAAAATTAATCCAAAACGGGCCCGTCAAGGTTGAGGGAACCACTACTGTCGTCCATCCAGACGGCAAGGAAGAGGATAAGACAAGTTGCTATATCTGCAGGTGTACAAAATCGAACAACAAGCCGTGGTGCGACGGATCGCACGCCAAATAGTCAAGCGACAACACAGTATGGATTAAACTTTTTGTTACCTTTATTGTCAAAGAGAAGTAAAACTAAACTTTGATGAAAACGGCACAAAAATATCTCCTTTACATTAGCATACCACTCCTTCTATTAGTAGCATTTTTTATATACAATTCGTTTTTCAGGAAAGCGGAAATAGGGTCATTTCCGGAGGGTGATATAAAAACAAAAAAAGATAATAACAGAGAGCGTGGCGGAGGAGCAAGATCGCTGCCCGTTTCTGTATATATAGCTGATTATTATAAGTCTGAGGACGGTTTGATAAGAACAGGAACTCTGGTTGCAAGGGAGAGAGTTGAATTGGCTAGTGAACTATCTGGAAGAGTTGTAAACATTAACTTTAAAGATGGTCAGTTTGTAAAAAAGGGAGATGTACTTGTCAGGCTTAATGACGATGAACTTCAGGCCCAGCTCAGGAGAGCCGAATATCAGTATACACTTCTTGAAGAGAAACTTGGTCGTCAGAAAATACTTCTGAGCAAGGAGGCAGTCAGCAGGGAGGATTATGATCAGGTATCAACAGAGTTCAATGTCCTCAAGCAGGATATAGAACAATTAAAGATCAAAATAGAAAAAATGAAGATAACTGCACCATTTGATGGCGTTATCGGATTCAGGAGTATAAGCCTTGGCGCAATGCTGATGCAAAACTCCAAAATTGCAACTATAGTCGATGTTGCAAACCTCATCCTTGAATTTTCCATTCCTGAAAAGTATATCACAAGCAATATTGTTGGCACTAAAGCAGATTTTACACTTGAAGGTATAAGCAAGACCTATTCGGCCCTTGTATATGCCATTGACCCGGAGATAGATGTAAAGACGAGAACAGTAATGCTCAGAGCAAGGGTAAATAACACCGACGGGCTGTTAAAACCGGGGCGATTTGTAAAGGTGATGCTCAATACAAAAGGCGGAGACCTTAAGATATTCCTCCCAAACCAGGCAGTGGTACCGAATGTCAAGGGTCGGTCGGTCTGGATGGTTAGAAGCGGTAAAGCAGAGTTGATAAGTATTCAGACAGGAACCAGAACTGCCGACATGATGGAGGTTCTCTCCGGTGTGGAAAAGGGTGATACAATAATCACTACCGGACTTATGCAGTTGAGGGAGGGCATAACCGTAACGCCTACAAATATTTAATTTCTCATGAGTATCTCCACAACAACAATAAACAGACCGGTATTGGCGACTGTAATGAGTCTGCTGATAATAATCTTTGGTGCTATCGGTTATACCTCACTGGGAGTAAGAGATTATCCAAGTGTGGACAATCCTGTTATATCGGTCCGTTGTTCCTTCCCGGGAGCTAACGCAGATGTAATAGAAACACAAATAACAGAGCCACTTGAGGCTGCTGTCAATGGTATACCGGGTATAAGGGCACTGTCAAGTTCGAGCAGGGACGGATCGAGTTCGTTAAACATAGAATTCAACCTTGAGGTAGACCTGGAAACAGCAGCAAATGATGTAAGGGACAAAGTTTCCGGAGCGATGAGAAGACTCCCTCAGGATGTAGATCCTCCTGTAGTGGAGAAGTCCGATGCCGATGCGCAACCAATTTATTCAATCACCATTCAGAGCCAGACGAGAAATATTATTGACCTGAGTGACTATGCTGAGGTGAATTTCAAGGAGAGGCTCCAGACCATAAGCGGTGTGAGCAGTGTTAGTGTATGGGGTTCCAAAAGGTACTCAATAAGAATGAGAATGGACCCGCTTCTGCTTGCAGCATATAAAATTACTCCACTGGATGTACGTCAGGCAGTAACCAGAGAAAATGTAGAACTTCCTTCGGGGACAATAGAGGGTTCCACTATGGAGCTTACCGTAAGAACTCTTGGCAGACTAAGGACCGTAGAGGATTTCAACAACCTTATAATTTCGAGGAACGGGGAGAGGATCGTCAGGTTTTCAGACATTGGTACAGCAGAAGTTGATGCAGAAAACACCAGATCCATACTAAAGAGAAACGGAGTGCCGATGGTGGCCCTTGCTCTTACCCCGCAACCTGGGGCAAACTATATAAGCATTGTGGATGAAGCCAAAAAAGCCGTTGAAGAACTTAAAAGATCGCTTCCTAAGGATATAGAAGTTGGTTCGGGTTTCGACAATACAACCTTTATTCGGGATTCTATATCGGAGGTAAAGACAACAATTTTTCAGGCTTTTGCTCTGGTAGTTTTGATAATCTTCCTTTTTCTCAGAAACTGGCGGACAACAATAATCCCTGTAATAGCAATTCCGGTATCGCTTATTGGCTCATTTTTCATAATGTATCTGGCCGGTTTTTCCATTAATATACTTACTCTTCTCGCTCTTGTGCTTGCTATAGGACTTGTTGTGGATGATGCCATTGTTGTAATGGAGAACATATATCAGAAGATAGAGAAGGGGATGGCTCCTAAACAGGCTAGTATAGAGGGTTCCAAGGAGATTTTCTTTGCTGTGATATCTACTACCATAACACTGGTTGCAGTATTCTTTCCTATAGTTTTTCTTAAGGGGGTTACAGGCAGCCTTTTCCGCGAGTTCTCAATTGTAATTGCAGGGGCGATACTTATCTCTGCATTTGTCGCGCTTACGTTCACACCTATGATATCAAGCAAGTTGTTGAAAATAGGCGTAGATGATGGTAAGTTCTACAGATTTACAGAACCTTTCTTTGTGTGGCTAAACAAAGCATATTCCGGTTCGCTCGCTAATTTTATGAAGAGACGCTGGCTCGCACCGGCATTTCTTGTGGCTGCCCTTGGAATAATTGTATGGCTCTGGATGTCAATACCATCGGAAATGGCTCCGCTTGAGGACAGATCTATGCTCTCTGTCTCAAGTACTGCACAGGAGGGTGCCACATTTGACTATATGTTGAAATATTCGGATGAGATGTACGACCTTATAGATAGGGAGGTTGCAGAAAAAGAGGGAGTTCTTGAGATGGTGGGAATGGGTGGCAGCAACAGATCAAACTTTCAGGTTACTTTAGTAGGCCCTGACTTGAGAAAGAGGTCACAACAAGAGATTTCAGATGAATTGTCACCAAAGGTTGCAAGACTGACAGGGGCACGAAGCTTTGTGAACCAACAACAAACGTTTGGAGGAAGAAGAGGCGGAATGCCTGTACAGTATGTCATTCAGGCTAAAAATCTGGATTCACTAAAGGCTGCAATTCCGCTCTTTATGTCGGAAGTGGCTCAGAGTGAAGTTTTCTCAAACTCCGACATAAACCTCAGGTTCACTAAACCGGAACTGAGCATATCAATAGACAGGGACAAGACATCTCTTATGGGTGTATCAATCCAGAATATAGCCCAAACTCTCCAACTCTCAATGAGTGAGCAGAGGATAGGATACTTTATCAGAAATGGCAAGCAGTACCAGATAATGAGCCAGATTGACCAGAGTATGAGAAACAAACCAGTGGACCTTGCAAATATATATGTGAGGAACGATGTTGGCGAGCTGATACAACTGGACAATTTTATAAAAATGGAGGAGAGCAGTACCCCTCCGCAACTTTACAG
>Ga0074195_1001237_pt1 | contig 37565 bp, 48 predicted proteins | sample EPASupsiteHSE623_FD_64525 | JGI IMG/M metagenome (GOLD analysis project Ga0074195, IMG submission 64525) | Bioremediated contaminated groundwater from EPA Superfund site, New Mexico - Sample HSE6-23 | ecosystem: Environmental > Aquatic > Deep subsurface > Groundwater > Contaminated ...
TTTCCTGCTACAGAGAACCTGACAGCCTGTCTTACCGGGTCTGCCGCATCGCCGACTGTTTTACGCAGCTTATCCATGTACTGCAGGGCTTTTTGATTGGACTCTTTTTTAGCTCCGGCGAAAGGGTCGCTGCCCCCCATCATGGCCACGAGCTGATGCAATATAACCGTGGAATTTTCGGCAGGAGTCCGGTCCCGGTCCAACTGGGCAATCAGCGGCAATATTCTAACGAGCAGGCCCGCTCTCTCTTCCTCCGGCCAGCCCCCTTTGGCCATGGCGTTCAGGCACTGGTTCAGGTAGCACGGTATGCATTCAGCAGTAACCTTCATGAATCTTCCTCCGGAATCAAATTACTCTCTCTGATGAACTTTCTCCAGTCTCCGTCTTTTATATACACACCGTTTTCCCTCAATTCCTGCAGCCTTTCACCAGGCCATAAGTATACATAACATAGTATTATGTTTCCATTTATGTCCCTTACCTCCCTGATTTCCCGAATATACTGATCTTCTTCCCCCGGCTGATTAAACTCCTCCAGCCAGTCCAGGGCCGGCAGCACATTATCCATATCCATGACAGTATATATCTCCCCCCGGACAGTCCCTCTACCGTCAACAGCCGCCGGGTAACCATATGCCAGGTGGTAAATTTTCCCTTCCATCACACCGGGTACACCTTCAGTAACATATCCGGCCAAAAACCGTTCATGGTTGTGAAACCCTTTCATAAGAGTCCCGTATACGAAGATGTGATTCATTACATCACCTCAGTATTAGTGGCCAGTGACCAGCGGCCAGATCAGTGGCTGGTGGCGAGTTGACTCGAAAGAATGGTGGGTTTGGACGATTTAAAAATATAAAAACATACCGCAGAGACCGCAGAGTCGCGGAGAAAAAATACTTTCGCATCATGATGTACTCAAAAGAATTTACCACTGATAAAAAGACCGGATATTCACGGATGAACACGGATATGAATGCCGGGACTTATAATAACATTAATAAATAAAACAAAATAATAGTTACAGGATAAAAATATGTTTGTCTTTCTCTTCCACATTGGCAGTAACTTATCGTAATGCGTATGCAGTGGAGAAGGATTTTGTAATAGGAAAGATATTGTATATGTATTTTATTTTAAAAAATATTTCTTCGTCTTTATGTTTCTCTGCGTCTCTGCGTTCTCTGCGGTATCTTTTTATTAAATACGGAGGTGTAGAGCCTGTAAGCTAGTCGCTAAATGAGGGATAGAAGGCCGGGTGTTGGCAAACCGCATGCTCTCTGTATGCGCTAGGGTATGTTTGTTAATGCTCCACTTAATACCTGTCACCTATCATCTAATACCTATTTACTGTATTGCTGCCCCGTCATTCCTCTTAATTTCCGGGATAGCTCGACACCCAGCACCCAGAGCGCGGCCGTGGTGAGATGCAGCGGCGCCGTAACATCAAAAAGTATGCTGGCATTGGCGGGAAACTCTTCATCTCCGAGCCATAATAGGACGGCCAGAGGCACGTGGGGAAACACGGGCACTATCACACCGCAATCTCCCATCCCGGTTTCTACCGCACCGAACATGGCCGCGCGTTGTTTGAATGCGTCGATATTATCACCAAAATGTTCAGCTAATGGCGCAGCTGCTTCCAGAACAAACGGTGTGTGGTGATGAGGGCCGTCAGGCAGTTGCATGAAGGATACCCAGCTGTTTCTGGGGGGTACCCCGCAGGCAGAAGCAAGATATTGGAGAATCAGGACCTGATCATTTTTATGCAACATCCAGGGGGCCTTGTAAGCGATCTCCCCGGAGGGGTAATCAACTTCGGCGTCATGATTAATGTATTTTACTGTAATCTTCCCGGTGTCAGGATTATATTCCCCTCCGGCACTTGCAGCCATTTCAAACGGGTCTTTTTCCCCAAAGACTTTTATGGCTTCCGAATAGACATCGATCTTTTGCATCAAATTACACCCCCCGGATACTGCAGTAAAAAAAACTGGCCGCGTAAGGCAGGCCACATTATAGGTATTTAAGAAATTTATAATTTTTTCTTGTTTCCCTTGTTATATATAAGCGAAGCCTGTCTTTTCTAGGGCCGTCAAAGTTCAAAAATTGAATCGCCGTCAGGTACCCGGTCCCGGCCGGGACGCTCCTGACAACCCTGGCCAGCACCGTCTGCTCGCCGCAATCCGGCAGTTGAAAAGTTACGCGGATGATCATATCCACCGGCAGCAGGTAATCGGATATAAAACTCAGGCCGTCTTCGCCCAGGTCATGGCCGCATGCCGGCCCCCTCTTGGAGCTGAGGTGGTTTATATTCCTGCGGCGGTACTGCAGAATCTGAAATTCCACCGGGCAATCAAACGGTACCCGGTAATGCCTCCTCTGAAACACGGCTGCCCTGTTTTTCAACCGATTCACCCCCGAGAAATAACATATATTTTAACATCAAATCAAGTTAAGTTTTGTGGGTAATATTTATTTTACTAAAATTTAGCTATAATTTCCACATTTTTTTTGCCAATTTATCGCAAAATATTTACAGCGGCTATCTGGCCGCTGTTGAGAAAAAATAATTAAATGAAGGAGAGCAGCCATCTTGTTAACACTGCTAAAAAACGGGGAAATCTATTCCCCCGACTATATAGGCCAACAGGATATCCTCATCGCGGGCGGTAAAATAGCTGCCATCGCGCCTCATATCAGCATACCCCCCGGTGTGCCGGAGGCTGAGGAAATCGACGCCTCAGCAATGTTTGTGCTGCCCGGCTTCATCGACCAGCATGTACATATAACTGGAGGCGGCGGTGAAGGCGGCCCTGCCACCAGGACCCCCGAAATCGGTTTGAGCCATTTGACAACTGCCGGTATCACAACAGTTGTAGGTCTCCTGGGTATCGACGGGATCACCAGGAGTATGGCCGAACTGCTGGCCAAGGCCAGGGCCCTTGAAGAAGAGGGTATTTCCACATATATTTTCACGGGAGCATATGAGATCCCCACCAGAACACTGACCGGCAATGTCCGGTCGGACCTGACCCTCATCGATAAGGTTATTGGCACCGGTGAGATCGCCATATCGGACCATCGTTCAGCCCAGCCGACCCTGGAGATGCTGGTGCACCTGGCAGCCGAAACAAGGGTGGGCGGCCTGCTGGGGAAAAAAGCCGGTATTATCCACATCCATGTCGGCGAAGGCAAACAGGGCCTGGCCCTGTTATTTGATGTGATCGAAAAATCGGACCTCCCTGTAACCCAATTTGTACCTACCCATGTCAATCGCCTGGAGAGGCTGTTCAGGGAAGCTACGGCTTTTTTGGAGAGGGGGGGCACTATTGATTTAACTGCAGGTATCACACCGGAACATGACTCTCCGGAATCTCTGGAAGTTGCCCGGGCCTTAAGGCTGCTGGCGGACAAAAATACCGCCCTGGACAGAGTGACTGTCAGCTCGGACGGCAACGGCAGCCTTCCCGTCTTTGATGATTGCGGGAACCTGCTCAAAATGGGGATAAGCTCCGTCAAACTGTTATGGGAAGACGTCAGTAAAGCTGTCAGGCTCAACATCCTCCCCCTTCCCCAGGCGGTATCCCTGATCACCCGTAATGTGGCCGGCACCCTAAGACTGCTCCCCCGCAAGGGTCAGATTACCGTGGGCAGCGATGCCGACATAGTCTTCGTAGACAGGGACCTGAACATCAAAACGGTCTTGGCCGGGGGAAAAATGATGGTGGAAGACGGGCAGCCCGTTAAAAAAGGGTATTTTGAATGACGGTATGAATCACTGGCCTTCTCCCCCACCGGCTCCGGCTCCGCCACCCTGCTGGATACCACCGCCACCGCCACCGCCACCGCCACCGCCGCCGCCACCCTGGATAATCTGCATCAGGGCTTTCTGGACAGCGGAACTAAGGCTCTTCTGAACATCAGGGGCTTCCATGGCCTTTTTCACCTGTTCCTGAAAAATCTTCTGCATTTCGGGAGTAGTCAGGGCTTTTTTCATGTCTTCCTGTATTTTCGTGTTAACACTGGCATTGGAGAGATTTTCGATTATCTCCTTCTGAATAAGCCGGTCGGCTTCCGACGTTTGCAGGAGTTGGGCAAGTTCCTGGGACATTGCCGCATCCTCTATGATCTTCCTGGTTTCCGGGGATTTCATCTCTTCCTCTACTTTTTTTTGCAAATCCTCTTTGGTTACCTCGGGTTTCTTCTGGGGACTGCTGCCTCCAATGTTCATGGAACATCCGGCTGTAGCGACAGCTATAAATATGACCAGTAAAATAACATGCCATAAATGTAATTTCCTGACCCTATCCATATAAATCTCCTTTCGTGGAAATTCTGGGTTCTCACATTAGGTTTCCGCGGTGAAAGAGCTTTTATACGGCAGAATAAACCCTATTTCCGTGCATAAACAGGAGCGGGTTCACCCGCTCATAAAACATGCTTAGTTCGATTCACAGAGGTCAGCCATAGGTGCAATAACACTGCGCCCATCAGCTTTTTCCACCATATAAAAGTTGTTTACAGCGATACCCTCTTCTTTAATTTTTCCTATTATGGCATTAAGGTCTGTGTAGAAAAAGCGCATGGAAAGTCCGCATCCGGCCGAAATTTCCCGCGGAGTCGGTACTATAAGAAAGGGAATATCCCGCCTGTCCAGTACCTTTTCGGCATGGAGTGCATGATGGGTAGTATGAAATGTTGCCAGGCAGAATTTATCGGCAGTAACCAAAGTTTTTTTCGACATAATGTTCTCCAAAAATTTTTATTTACAGTTATGATAACATAAATTCCAAAAATTAAACAGGCTTGCAGGCCTGTTTTACTTGGGCAAACTCAACAATAACAAACTGCCGCAGAGAATGACGGTAGCGAAGAACCTGAACCTGATGCCCCGCATATGGTTCTGATTCCGGCCTACCGATACCAGGTTGGAACTTAGCATCTGACCGGCCTCCTTCCTTGGAAATTCCGTGGCTCTTCCGTGATCCACATTTGTATAAGTAATATCGAAATTTTAATCGGAAAGCTTTAGAATTTTATCAGCTAATGTTTTTTTCTTTCGACAATTGGAGGAAAATGAAATCATTGGTCGAAATTTTATTTAAGTTTAAACACCGGATGTTGGAGGTTGGTTAATGGAAAAAGACATTATTAATATAAAAGGCACCCGTTACGGCCTGGTCATCTGCCTTGATTCAAATCATGATTTCGAAGAGCTGAAAAAAAACCTGCAATCCAAAATTGAATCTGCCCGGGGTTTCTTCAGAGGGGCCAAATTTGTGTTTCATATAGGCAGCAAACAACTCTGTCCGGAGAAAACAAAAGAGCTTCAGGATATTTGCAGCGAGCAGGGGCTGATCCATGACGGTAATATACCCTGGCCCGGCGCCAACATCCCTGAACCGATTCCAGCTCAAAGCCCAGACAGGGTCCATGACAAACCGGCCACAGGATGTGTGCGCCCGCTGATGAGGGCAGCGTCACCCTCCCTTCCTATGATTGGCGTGTCCGAAAACGACAAGAAACCCTGCCTTCTGATCAGCCGCAGTCTCCGGTCCGGACAGAAGATAAACTACGACGGTAACGTTGTGATTTTGGGTGATATTAATCCCGGATCTGAAATTACAGCTTCCGGGGACATAGTTATCCTGGGCAGCCTGCGTGGGGTTGTCCATGCTGGAGCCAACGGCAGTGAGGACGCAGTAATTGTGGCCTACCGGCTTAACCCGGTTCAATTGCGCATAGCTTCCACCATCAGCCGACCTCCTGAAAACAACTCTGTAAGCGGCCACCCTGAAGTAGCCCGCCTGCAGCACGGTCGCATGTTTATTGAACCTTACCTTACATTCGGACTTAAACAGCAGGCCCAGTTAAAATAACAGCTATTCGAAACGAACTTCCCTGCAGCAAGGTAAAATCCCCGGAGTCCCGGGGATTTCACTAATCCTCCATAATTACGGCCTGAGTCGGGCATTCCTCTGTACAGGCTCCACAGTCAAGGCAGTTATCGGGATTTGCTGCTGCGGCCTTGTCACCCTGCATTTCAAAAACATCTGCCGGACATACATCGATACAGCTTCCACACCCCTCGCATTTTACCATATCCACTTTTGGCGCCATTCCAATCACCCCCGGTTGATGAGTTCCTAAGTACAGATTATTCACCTCTCCGGGTATTCATGCAAAAAAAAACGCTATTTCTTCAGGGCGAGCAGGTAAAGTTCTCCACCATTATGCAGGCTGTTCAATTCCTGTTCGTATTTGGTCAACTGCTGGATCTCTTCATCTGATAAGTCGGCAATGTTCATGTGGTCCAATTTATTCATTAGACTTTCCTCCTTAAAAATATGTTTGATATTATTTTACCCATTGAGCGTTTTTTTATATTGTCCGAATATCGATATTCTATGTTTTACATGACATAAATTAATGTGTTTGACAAAAAATATTAATGGTGCAAAATTAAAAAGGAGGGTTCTGATGGCTAGAAGACGTGGTATCATGTCCGACGCTCTGAAATACGAGTTTGCTAAAGAACTCGGAGTCGATGATACCGTAAGGCAAGAAGGATGGGGCGGGGTTTCTGCGAGAAACTGTGGCAACCTGGTCCGGATGGCCATTGAACGGGCAGAGCGCGACTTAACCAGGTCGGGTGAAAATCAAAACAAATCCTAAATTTTTTGCGCCGGCCAGGAGGATTTTGTCCTCCTGGCAAAAAATATATTTTATAATGGACCAATAGCAGATAAAAATTCTTTATAAGACAAAAAGGGGGCGATCAATTGATTACTGAAAACACCATTATCATGGAGGTTATCACCAAGATTCCCAAATCTGTAAGCGTCTTTGCCAAATTCGGCATGAAATGCCTCGGCTGAGGGGGCGTTGCTTATGAAAGCGTCGGGCAGGCTGCCCGGGTTCACGGTGTCAATGTCGATGAATTGGTAAGCGAACTGAAAAAGCTGGAAACAGCTCCGGCACAGTAAATAAACCCTAGGGGCTTATTGACAAATGCTTAAAGTACAGGCACGGGTATAAATGTTTCCTCCGCTCTGGGCGGAATCTCAATCGGCAACCACTCCCGCACGTTATGCTTAGCGGATCTACCCCAAGGGTACCGCCATCTCTAGGCGCTAAAGCGCCAAGAGCTGCCATGGTGGGCCGATTGGTGATTCAAGCCCCGCTCCGGAAACATTTATACCCGTGCTTCTCGTTTCATTTGTCAACAGGCCCCTAGGGTTTTTTTAACTACTCAGCCACCATCAATATTCCGGCAATGGTTTTGACGTCCCTGATCTCTCCGCTCTTTATCATGTCGACGGCTCTTTTTACCGGAACCGGATGCACCTCGATGAATTCATCATCATCCGAGGCCATAACATTTTTAAACAGGCCTGCGGCCTTGTATAAGTACATAATTTCATTACTAAACCCGGGTGTTGTATAAAAAGTTGACAGGTGAGTCCAATCTGTAGCCCCCAAACCTGTTTCCTCCGCCAGCTCCCTTTTGGCACAGGCCAGCGGGTTCTCCCCTCTGTTCAGTTTACCGGCCGGGACCTCCAGCAGGATCTCCCCCACCGGGTATCTAAACTGTCTGACCAGGATAATCTCGTTTCGTTCGTTAACTGCTGCGACGGCGACTGCTCCCGGATGAATTACCACTTCCCGCTGAGTTTGTTTACCATCAGGCAATTCGACGGTATCGACTTTCAGATCCAGAACTCTTCCCGTATATTTAATTTCACTGCTTATTTTTTTCTCCTGCACGGCTATCCTCCCTCATCAATAGGATTACCTCTGCCCTCTCCTGGCATTTTACCCCGAGAAAGCACATTATATTATCGGCTTCATCTGTATTAAGACCGTAGAGCATAAAAACCCTGGCTTCGGCCATGGTCGCAAGGCCCTGCTTTTGGTCCGGACAGCGTGTAATTTTATACCCCGTCTCAGCTATTTCTTTGGCCAGGGAAGATACCCCGGCATAAAGACTGTGGAAAAGGGGCAGGTTGGCCAGGTATGTACTGTTAAATCTAAGGTAGCCTCCCTCCAGGTGGACCGGCCAGTACATTACCGAGTAATAAAAGTTCAACAGGTAAGAATTGAATAGAACCGCGAGGAACCCGATGTCATATGCGGTTTCCTGCTCCATAATATAGTATACCCGCCCCAACAGGCAGTCGGAGTAATCAATGGCTGCCATAAGCCTCTTGGCTATCCCGGGTATTACCAGCTTGGGACCTTTTAAGTTTTGCCATTTGCGGCTGCTGAGACGGCTTATATTTATAAAGCCGGTTTGATCAATATTATATGGCTTGATGCTGCCTGCCCCGATAAAGGGCCGGAAATGACCGTTCTCACTTCCGGCAGACCCGGAACCGGTAACCCACCTGTTAAACCCGGTTTCCGCCAGGCCGCACCTGATTACTTTCCGCGGCAGATATGACCGGGAGTCCGTGATTTTATTCAGAAGGGGTATTAAGCCCTCATCAAGTTGTGTTGTCAGGAGGTAATCACCATGATGGCGAAAAACGTTCTGATCAACCCGGGCCGGTTTGGCCCGTTCAATTTCATCCCACTCGCTGATCCGGGCTATACTGACTGAGTCGCCGGCTGCCGGTTCGGTTTTGCGGATCGTGATAATCACCGGGTAAGCGGCCACATGGCGAAAAGGTTTAAGTGTAGAAACATCGGTAAGCGCCAGTATCCGGTATTTATTGACCAGGTCTTGCCTGATGTTTTTTCCGTAATCGGCTGCCAGGAACTTGTTGGAGGTAATGTAACATAACATGCCGTCCGGTTTTAAAAGGTTCAGCCCCTGTTCAATAAACGGGACTGCCAGGTCGTACTGACCGGCAGCGGAACGGTAAACTGAACGGTAGTATTCCTTTTCCGGCCGGGGGATCAGCTTGTTGGAAACATAGGGAGGATTGCCGATGACAAGGTCAAAACCCCTTTGCCTGCCGGGTATGGTTGCGGAAAACAGGGCATTGCCGGCTTTTATCTGACTCTCCAGACATTGTTTTAAACTTGTAAGATCAACTGCTCTGTCCCGGGCTGTCACCGCAGCCGCCAGGATAAAGCGGGTCAGCGCCACCGCGTCACCGTCTATATCGACTCCAAAAACCGATGTCAGAGCATCTGCCGCAGGCAACCCCTGTTCCACCCGGTATCTGAAAACCTCCAGCAGAAAAGAGGCCCCTCCGCACGCCGGGTCTATGACTCTGAAATCATTCAGGAGCGCGGAGTTTTCTCCGCTGCCGGAAATAAGGGCGCACGAGTGCCTCACCATATACCTGACAATATATACAGGGGTATAGTAAGACCCCTGTTTTTTTTGTTTGGAAGGTAACCCCTCCGGTGAAGCCGCTGAAATAGCTGCTTCATATATTTGACCCGGCACATGCAGCACATGGTCCGGACTGATATTTTGAAAAAAACCTGTTAAATCCGGAATTGTGCAGGCGTATCTGTCCCATCTGCCCTCCATTCCGGCAAAGAACGAGGCAAATGTATTCAACAATGCCGAATTTCGCTGCACTGATTCGTCGAGGCAGAACTTTTCAACGCCCGCCGGTTTGCTGTATACTTCGGGATAAATGGCCATGTCTGCAGCAAGAAGGGCAGCAACTCTATAAATATCGTCAGACCTGATACCGCTCATCTCCCATCAGGTATAATTACCAGGTATACGCAGTTTCTTGGCGGCAGGAATAGCGTGAAACGTTCAGCAGCACCCCAACTGCTGTCATTTTAAAAATTAGGGATGACCCGCCGTAACTGATAAACGGCAGGGTGATACCAGTGACCGGCATGGAGGAAGTAACCACTGCGATATTTATAATGGCTTCAACAAGTATTGAGGTGGTAAGCCCGCAAGCCAGCAGGCTGCCAAAATTATCACGGGCACTGTTGGCAATCCGGTAACCCCGGGCCGCAAAAAAGATAAACAACATCACAATAAATGTAGAACCTATAAAGCCGAGTTCTTCGGCAATGATGCTGAAAATAAAATCAGTATGCTGCTCGGGGATGTAATAGAACTTCTGCATTGACCGGCCAAGGCCAACACCCATAAATCCCCCGGACCCGATAGCATAGAGGGACTGAATTATCTGGTAGCCTCCTCCGCTGGGATCTTTCATCGGGTCCCAAAAGTCAAATACCCGGGCCAGCCGATAATCGGCCGCGGCAATCCCCACGATGCCAAGAAATATGCCGGCTGCTGCCAGGGCCGATAAATGAAGCCTGCGCGCCCCCCCCGCAAACAGCATCACAAAAGAAGTGATGGCGATGACCATGGTACTGCCCAGGTCAGGTTCAATCACCACAAGAGCGCATACCGCCCCTATCACCATCAGAGGCGGGAGCAATCCCTCCTTAAAGGAATGCATCCGCCCGGCTTTATTGCTCATCATCCGCGAGAGGATCAGGATCAGGCATAACTTTACAAACTCGGACGGCTGAAACTGGTAGCCTCCCATAACAATCCAGGAATGAGCTCCATTCCTGGCTTCAGAAGCAAAGACCGCCAGTAAAAGGACCACGGTCAGCGCCGCGGCCGGTAGAACATATTTCTGCAGTTTACGGTAGTTGTATCTGGATGCAAGGTACATAGCCGCAAGCCCTAAACCGACCCACGCCAGCTGTTTTTTGAAAATCATAAAAGCGTCTTTAGATTCACTGTTGGCGGTTATAGGAGAACTGGCGCTGAGCACCATGATGAGGCCGATACATATCAATAAGAGAATCGGAATCAGGGCAAACCAGTCAATCGGTCGTTTTCGCACAGCTGGTATCCTCTCTTAATGTAATGAACTAATGTTTCTACGGACTTAAGCGAAAATCCTGTCACAATTTGCCCGTTAACGCAAATTTTTCATCAGAGCAGCCGCTTCCACAGCCTCCCTGCCATGGGTTACTGTTTCAAGAATATCAATAGCCTTCCTGGTTTGGTTAAGCCTCAAGTACGCCTTACCCAGCCAAAGGCGGGCTTCTTCATTGACCGGGTCAAGTTCTACCGCTTCGGCAGACACGTTGGCCGCCCTGGTATAATACCCGAGTTCGTAGTATGCCCGACCGAGGTAAACACGTGTGCCGGCGTGTCCGGGCGATTTTGCAGCTACCGGCTCCAGCCTGCTGACAGCTTCAGCGAAGCGACCGTGTTTGATAGAAATTAAGCCTAGACAGTACAAGGCTGAGATATTCTGCTCTTTTTCCGTGATGCTTTTCATGATCCTTTCCGCTTCGTCATACCGGCCGATGTTAAAGTATATCCATCCGGTCTTCAGCAGGTCCTCTTCAGCCGGCCGCTGTAATTGGAGCTGGCGTTCAACAATGGCGGTTTCCAGTGCTTCCCCAACAGTCTCTATAGTAGGTAGTTCCAACTGCATCAAAGTTCCCAGTAAAACTGCCAATAAACTGACAAACAGTAAGAACCTGACCAATCCGGACCTTTCCACCGATTCCGGATGCATAGGGTTACCTCCTCCGGCGTTTTTGGTTTAATTGTACACCGGAGAGGATGAAAACCATGTTGAAATCCGCATATCACGCGATATAAATTACGTCAAAATGTGTTCAGTTTCGCGGGGCAATGGTATAAACGCTCGTGACTTATGCTCCGCTGCGTAGTCCTGCTAATAAGTTTGCGCCAATAGTTTGCCAAGGTGATGGATGATGAGCCCTGAGAGCAAGGCGTAATCTTCCGTGGGCAGATAGCATGGGGCGGATGCATCAAACAGGATGTTCCCCGAAGCGGGAAATTCGTCATCGCCACTCCAGATCACATAGGTGATAGGGACCCGTGGAAACGGAAAAACGGTAACACTCGTATCTCCGAGGCTTTCCTCCCTGGCGTCCAGGGTTTTAGTCAAATCCACGAATTCTCTCTGGTAATCGGCGAAATACTTCAACATCGGTCTGATGGCCCTGTTGGTAAATGGTTCAATATATATAGCGCCGTCAGGCAGTTCTTTAAACGAGATATATTTATTCTGCAGCGGAGCGCCGTTGGCCGTGGCCAGGTAATGTAAAATCAGTATTTTGGTGACAATCGGGACTTCTTGATCCTTACCCGGCAGATTAACAGCACCGTCAGGAAAAGAGACTGTGAAGGTCTCCCCCAGATAAATCACTTTAAACATCCGGATTTCAGGGTCATATCCCGCACCGGCGTTCCGCGCCACTTCAACAGGTTCCTTCCCGGCCAGTTTATTCACGGCATATTCATACGTTACATCGAGATTAAGATAGCTTTTGGACAAAATGGTCCCCCCCTTTTGATTCCGATTTCCGGTTTTATTTTTACCCCTTTGGCGCCGCTGATTCCAGATAGTCCACTACAGCCGCAGCGGAGCATGGCTTACCTATGATAGCCGCCATCTCTTTAATCTGTCTGAGCCGGGTCTGATTGGCGATGAGGAGCTTCAACTCCGGCAGAAGGTGCTCAATTTTTCTGACCTTCACAGCCACCCCGGTGTTCAGCAGAAATTCTGTGTTTCTCTCTTCTTGTCCGGGCAGGGGATTAACAATAACCATCGGCAGTTCCTGAGCCAAAACTTCAGCAGTTGTAAGACCTCCCGGCTTCGTAACAATAAAATCGCATGCCGCCATAATCTCGGCCACATTTTCCACAAACCCGAATACTTTGAGGGGATTTGTGGCCGACATTAACTGCAGCTTTGTCCTGAGTCTGTCGTTTTTCCCCGTGATAGATACTACCTGCAGCCCGATATCTGCCATCCCTAAGATGTCGATAATTTCTTCTATCTCGCCCAAACCAAGGCCGCCGCCCATAACCAGAACGGTTACCATATCTTCCAGGCCCAGATCTGCCCGCACCTTTTTCTTCTCATATTTTTTCACAAACTGCCTTCTCAATGGGATACCCGTGGGCTTAATCTTTTCTTCCGTAACACCATAGGGCATAAGCTGGTACTTGAGCTCTTCGCACGGAATAACATAAATATCCACGTACTGGTGAACCCAAAACGGGTGAATGGTATAATCTGTCATGATACCGATCAGGGGAACCCTGAATTTACCCTTGCCCTTCAATATGGACAGTATTCCTGCGGGAAAGGCGTGAGTACAGACTATGGCCTCCGGGCAAAATTCGTTAATGAGTTTCTCCATCTTCACCGAAACCATTTTGGAGAGAATCTGGTTCAGGTCGATAAACCTGTCACCCTGCTCAGCCTGCTCATAAAGGTAACCCCATATCTTGGGGTTAAACCTGAGGCTTTCCATGTAACTACCGACTATAACCTTATTCAGCATGGGATTTATATACCTGAAGGTATCTACTACCATGGTCCTGCAGCCAGGATACCGGTATTCGATTTCCTGTATTACCGCCTGGGCTGCCAAATCATGGCCGGCTCCTATGGAAACTGAAAAAAACAGTACTCTTTCCATAAATCTCCTCAAAGCAAAAAAAGTTAAAGCAGCCGATGCTGCTTTTATTTATTTGTTATAATATACCACATTTTTCTCAGTGTCAAAAGTCTATTTATGTTAAATAATACTTTATGAGCCTGACAATAAATAACGGGGGAAAGATGAAACATATCAGCCTGATTATTATATTAGTAACGGGAATTGTCACAGGCCTGGTTAACGGCCTCCTGGGAATTGGCGGTGGAACCATAGTCATACCGTCAATGGTTTTTTTTCTGGGTGTTCCCCAGCATCAGGCCCATGGGACTTCGCTGGCCGTCATTCTACCGACAACGATAGCCAGCTGTATCATTTACGGACTCAACAGGGACCTAAACTTTACGATGTCTCTGGAGGTGGCCTCCGGCGGAATTATCGGGGGCTACGTCGGGGCCAGGCTGATGAATAAATTTTCGGCCAAACGGCTGCGCCAGTTTTTTGGGGTATTTATGTTTTTGGCCGGACTGAGGATGATGTTCTAGTGTTGGTTGCCATAATCGGGTTTCTGGCCGGCATCTTAAGCGGGCTGGCTGTCGGCGGAGGCACATTGCTGGTCCCTGCCCTGGTTCTGCTGACCACTGTGACCCAGCACACTGCCCAGGGGATTTCCCTGCTGTCTTTCATACCTACCTCAATTGTGGCCATAATCACCCATTATAAACAAGGTAATGTCCGGCCACACCTGGCCCTTTTGCTTGCTATCGGATCCGTCGCCGGAGCCGTGGCGGGGGCATTGATCGCAGTAAAAATTCCCGCTCCCCTGCTCAGAAAATTTTTTGGGTTGTTCCTGATGGCCATGGGAATTTATGAAATTTGCTGTAAAAGCCGGGGGTTGGGAAAAACCGGCCCTGCCGACCGGAGTTAATTTTAATTTAATCTAAAACCTCCTCGATTGCAGTCAAGGAGGTTTTTTAACTATCCTATCTCTTTCTTGCGCCGACCGGTCAGGCTGATCTGTGAAAGGGTGGCCTTTTTCAGCAGCTTTTTGACTTCTGCCGCCGGCTTTGGTTCGCTGAATAGGTAACCCTGCATGAGGAAGCATTCCTGTTGTTCAAAGAAGAATAACTGGTCCTCGGTTTCCACACCTTCCACAACAACCTTTAACCGCAGGTTCTGGGCCAGTACAATAATGGTGGCCACTATGGCAGCATCTTCCACATCGGTAAGCACATCCCGGACAAAAGAACGGTCGATTTTTAATGTGGTGATGGGAAATCTCCTCAAATAGTTTAGGGAGGAGTAGCCGGTACCGAAGTCATCTATGGCAATTTTTATGCCCATTTCTCTTAAAATGCGGATAGTCGCAATAGTGAACTCAACATCCTGCATAGCAGTACTCTCGGTAATCTCAAGTTCCAGGAAATTGGCGTCCATTCCCGTTTGCTTCAACACCTTCTTTACAGTGTCAACCAGCTGGGACTTCCGGAACTGGCAGGCCGACAGGTTTACCGCCATCCTTACGGGACCCAGGCCGACCTTTTCCCATTCCATGACCTGGGTACAGGCGGTTTTCAGAACCCATTCTCCGATGGGGATAATTAAACCGCTTTCCTCTGCAACAGGGATAAATTCCTGGGGCATGACGAGGCCGCGTTCGGGATGCCTCCACCGCAGGAGCGCTTCCAGGCCTACTACCCGACCCATTCCGATATCTACCTGCGGCTGATAAAATATTTCAAACTCGTTTTGTTCAATGGCTCTGCGGAGGGCACGCTCAGTATCCATTCGTTCTACGGCCTTCAGGTTGATGGCCGGGGTATAGAACTGGTAATTGTCCCCCTGTTCTTTGGCCCGGTACATGGCAGTATCGGCATTCCTGGTCAGCACTTCGGCATCCTCCCCGTCGTTGGGGTAAATGGCGATACCTATACTGGCAGTAATTTGGAACTCGCAGCCGTTTGTAAACCAGGGTTTTTTGATGGTCTCAGTGATCTTTTTGGCTACTGTCGCCGCATCTTCCTCTTTGCGGATTACCGGGAGAAGTATGGTAAATTCATCCCCGCCTATCCTGGCCACCGTATCATCTGCCCGCACAGTCCGTTTGAGCTGGTTAGTAACCTGTTTCAGCAGCAGGTCTCCCATGGCATGACCCATCATATCATTGATGACTTTAAACCTGTCCAGGTCCAGGAACATTACGGCTAACGTCTGCCCGCTGCGCTGGGCATGGGCCAGGGCTACATTCAACCGGTCAAAGAACAGGATGCGGTTGGGGAGGTCAGTCAACGGGTCATGATAGGCCAGGTGGTTGATGGTCTCCTCTGCCCGCTTGCGTTCTGTAATATCCCGGACGACAGCAAACAGAACCCGCTGGTTTTCAATCACGGTACCCTGGGCATTGACTTCCACCGGAAAGGTACTGCCATCCGCCCGTTGATGGACGTTCTCGTAAAGAGTTCCGCTCTCTTCCGCCTGCAAGATTTGCTCCATAACCAGGTTTTTAGTTTCGGGGGGCCTGAGATCGCAAAGATTCTTGGTTAAAAGTTCGTCACGGCTGTACCCGTAGGCCTGAACTGCCGCATCGTTGGCTTCAATGACCTGGCCGTCCTGTCTGAAGAAAAGGATGATGTCACGGGCATGTTCGCACAGCAGTTGGTATCTCTGCATCGCCTCCTGGGCCAGTGTCCTTTCGGTTACATCGCGGGCAATTCCCTCAAGAGCCACCACATTACCTTTTTCATCATAAATCAATACGCAGCGGTGTTCACTCCAGAACACCCTGCTGTCTTTATTTACGCATTTTATGATTATCGGCTCATTTATATCAGTCTCTTCAGACAGAACTTTGTGAAGAACTCCGTGATAGTCAGGATCAACTATTTTGTATGTTATATCCGGATCGGCATAGAGTTCCTCCGGGGTATAGCCTGTAAGTAAGATACAGGCCGGGCTAACATATTCAAAACTGTGTTCCGGAAACAACCGGTAACGGTAAATCATGTCCAGGGCGTTTTCGGTCAGCAGGCGATAGCGCTGCTCACTGTTGATAAGTTCCCTGCGCTTCCGGTACTGCCTGTATATATACAGGTATACAAGAGTCAGCATGAAGGTGCCCAATAATGTGGCCGTCACCGCAGGAATCATCCATGACATTTCACATACCACCACCAAGTATAGAATTTGAGGAAGAATTTATAGGAATAAAAAACCTGTCCCAGAAGAGACAGGCTTTAACCGATAAATCTGGTGCAACCTGGCAGTCCTAGCCCCCGGCCGTAGACCCATGGCTTTGCGCCCCCCGCTTTCGCAAGGTTTGCCCAATATTTATTAAGAAATTTTTCTAATTTATAATAATACGATATCGGTCGGTTATTTCCTGCATAATTTGACGAGAAATTCCAATTTTTCTTCAAAAAGTAGTCAGGGGGCTAAGTTCACATATAAGCTGCTCCTGACTTTACATAATTGGGATAGATGGGATATAAGGCTTTCCCTTGCACTGCCGTCGTGATTCATCTTGGCGGTTTTACGCTTAGATGAATAGACGGCAGTGCGGGAAAGCTGTTATCCCATCTATCCCAATTATGAACAAAAGTATAGGGCTGCTTCTGTGTTTGAAACAGCCCCGTTATAACATATCCCTAGCGGCACTTCTTGCAGTAACCGTAAAACTTGAGGTCATGGTTTATAATCTTAAACCGGTTGTTCCTTTCGATAACCGATTCCAGTGTCTCCAGGAGGTCATCCTCCACTTCGGTGACTATACCGCAATTCAAGCATATCAGATGATGATGGTGATGAACCTCGGACTGGTAAAATTCATACCTGCTTCTGCCATCCCCAAAATCCAGTTTTTGCAGGATGTCCAACCCGGCAAAGAGATCCAGCGTCCGGTAAACAGTAGCCAGCCCTATTTCGGGATGGGTTTTTTTAACCATCGCCCAGACATCCTCGGCACTTAAGTGTTTATCGGAGCAGGAGGTGAACACCTCGAGTATTACCCTTCTCTGGGGAGTCAACTTGTACTCCCTGTCATATAATTTCTGTTTTAAAGTATCAAGGGTATGTTCCAATTCGTCCACCCCTTAAACCGTTCTCATTTTATTATATGGTCAGAATCCCGGTATTGTCAATTGAGACCATTTCACCGGGGCGGCCTTTGTTCTTTACTGCCGCATGCGGTGCAATTACCGTCACACCCTAATTTAATAAGTGAGGCAAAACACCTGGGGCATCTCAGCATGGTCAGGTCGGTAATTTTATTGTTACAGTTTGGACATACCAGAAAATCCTTACCCGGTTCAAATCCACAGCCGGCGCCGGAAGCAGGTTTATTGTTTGACATAGGAGGTCCCCCCCACCGGCGCCCTGGGTTTAGGCTTTGGAAGCTTGCCAATCACTACAGCCGCCGCCAGGACAACCAGCACCGCCCCGATGAGGGCCTCAACCGAACCCAGCAATCTGTACCCCTGGGCAACCAGACCGCCGATAAGGAACGCCAGGCCCAGAATAGCCGGCCACATAATGCCGGCCTCTTTCCGTCCGCGTTCTTTGAAGAGAATCAGGGTTGAAGCTATACACGGCACAAACAGGGTAATGGTAACCAGACCAATAATAGTCTGCATCTCGGTCAGGGGCATATTGGCCAGGCCGGCAGCCCCGAAATCGCGGCGTACAAATCCCATGATGAATACGGTAGCCGTTTCCTTGGGCATCCCAAGCCAGCCCACGGTAAGCGGCTGCAGTACGGTCTGCAGAACGTCGAGCATCTTGGTGACCTGCAGGATGCCTATAATCAGGGCCCCCAGCGCAAAGAGCGGAGTGGCTTCAACCAGGAAGTGATACGACTTGGTAACGGTCTTTTTCAGTATATTTTCGATCCTGGGCAGGCGCAGGGGCGGCAGGTCAATCAGCAGGTCCGTTGACTCGCCGGGCAGAACCCTGTTTAACAGGGTCCCAACCATCGCCAGTACTGTAAATATCACCAGAACATAAAGGGTAATATACAACCCGCTGACCCTGCTGATTAAACCGGCAATTACCGCCAACTGGGCGGAACACGGGATGGCCAGGCCAAGAAGGAATACGGCTATCCTGCGCTCCCGTTCTGAACCCAGCAGCCTGGTAACAATGGTGGCCAGGGTAACACAGCCAAACCCAAGAATAATGGGGATAACAGCCCTTCCGTTTAAACCGATGGCTGACATGGCCCTGTCGGCCAGGGTGGCTATCCGGGGCAAATACCCCGAATCCTCAAAGGCTGAAAGAGCCAGGTAGAATCCGACGACCAACGGCAGAAGAAGGCCCAGGATATAAGTGACAGTCATGGTCAATACGCCGAATTCGCCGATCAGAATGGTGCCGAGCGAGCTGTCTTCTGAAATATACTGCCCTACCAGGCCCCTGATAAAGGGTTCGTATTTCCCCTGCATGATGATCTCTTCCGTCAAACCTACAACATCTCCGGCGATAAACACACCGATGAATTTATACATAGCATAAAGGCACACGGCCAAAATAGGAATACCGGTCAGCGGCTGGACCATCAGACGCCCCAGGATGGTCCCAACGCTTGCGCCATCAGTGGTTTGTCTGACCACATGGCCGACAATATCGTTGACCCGCGCCCTCCTGCGCAGGTAAATCTCCTCGCGCTCATTCCCCGGCTTAATACCGTGCCGTTGGGCCACAATAGGGTCTCCTTCCAGGATTAGCAGGGCTTCGCCCTGGTCCCCCACCCGGTCGTGCATTAAATGCAGTTTTTTATGCAGTTCGGGGTCAATATGGCCGGAACGGGCACAGTCTATCTTGGCTTTCAGCTCCTCAATGCCGGTTTTCCGAATGGCTACAGTGGGAATTACCGGTACACCCAGCAGGTCGCTGAGCAGGTCAACATCAATCTCCCGGCCCTGGCGCCTGGCTTCATCCACCATGTTGAGGGCCACAACCACTGAAACACCGGTATCAATGATCTGCTGGGTCAAAAACAAATCCCTCTCCAGATGGACGGCGTCAACGATGTTGATGACAACATCAGCATTAAGTATGATATCCCTGGCAATCTTCTCTTCGTCATTAAAAGAGGATATCCCGTAAACCCCGGGAGTATCTATGACCACATCCCCGCCGTATTTGCCATGGGAAATTTCCAGGGTAGTCCCCGGGTAATTGGAAACATCCACATATAAGCCGGTCAGGGCATTGAAGAAAACGGATTTGCCCACATTGGGGTTGCCGGCCAGGACAATTTTCCTGGCGTCCTCCGGAATGTTAATTTTAATTCCTGAATCATGACAGTGCATTTTGCCTCATCTCCTTTATTCATATACTGGTGCATCCGTTGCATATCCGTTTCTTAACTTACCAGTTCGACTTCAATCTGCCTGGCCAGACCTCTCCCGATGGCAATTTCCTGGTTATTCTTGCGAATAACCACCGGACCTGCCGGTACTACCTGTTCGCAGCAAACGATCTCACCCTCAGAAATCCCGAACCTGATGGCCTGGGCCCTGACATCCGAATCACCTATAAGTCTTATTTTTACACATTGTCCGCGGCGGCAGCTGTCCAGTTTCATTATGTAACCCCCTTTGTCAATGAATATCATTCTCAATGTATGATTATTAAAAAGCTGAGAACCATTCTCAATTCCAATTATAAATTATTTTCAATTAACGGTCAATATGTTTTTTCGAAAAAAGAATAATATTCATACTTTCCTACAGAAAAAAACATAGGCCAGGAGGCCTATTGGTCAAGTTTGGTATTCCCTGATTTCATAAACTCAACAATCATGGTATCTATCAGGCAGCTTTGCCTGTATACCTCGGGGTCATTCAACCGGCAGCCTTTCTTTTGGACCAGAACTATCAGTCTCTTTTGCTCCTTTTTTATTTCCTCGGCCAGGCTCACCAGGGGTTCCCCCTTCCCCTTCAAGCAATCCCCCTGTAACGCTGGAATTGCTGATTCTCTATTTAATTTTACTGCCCCGGGGCGGGGTTTATACCTGTTTAAATAATTTTCCTGGCCACCCGGTCCAACTGCTCCAGGTTGCGGCATTCGAAAGCCTGGCTGCAGAGGCTGCCGTATACGGACATAACACTGTCCTCCTGATCCCATCTCTCCGCCGGTTCAGGATTAAGCCAGATGGTCTTCTTTACCTCGCCGCACATCCTGGCGAAATAATCGGCGTGCTCCCTGTTGTAGTTGTTGCGGGCATCACCAATCACCAACAGGGTCGTCCTTTTGTTAAGGGTATCGATATATTTGCCACAGAATTCTATAAACATTTGCCCGTAATCAGAGAAAGGGGTTTTGGAGAAGCGGGCCCCGTTGTAAATATCCCTGATACCTTCTGCTATCTCTTTGTTCTGCATATAATCGGTCACCTCGCCCGGGGTGTCTACAAAAACGAATGACCTCACATGAATAAACCTGTTCTGAATGGAGTATACCAGCTGGAGCATAAATTCGCTGAACATGCGCACCGAACCCGACAGGTCGCAGAGAACCACCAGTTCCGGTCTGGTGGGGTACCGGTCGCGAAAGGCAGGCCTGATGGGGATACCCCCTGTGGTCATGGACCTGCGGATAGTACGCTGCAGGTCTATCCTGCCGTGTTTGGCCCTCCTCCGGCGGAATGACAGCCTGGTGGCCAGTTTGTGGGCCATTTTGCTGATTTTCTTCTTTATCTCGGCTACCTGTGGGAAAGACAGGCGGTAAAAATCCAGCTCATTGATATTTTCCCTGACCAGGATGGTTTCCAGGGCTTCCTGCCCCAGTTCCCCTATCAGTGTTTTTTCCAGTTCCCGGTAAAGCATATCTTCCAGTAGTGCTAAGCGTTCCTGCCACTCAAGCCAGACACTTTCATCGAGGTCCCGGCTTTCATTTTCCAGCTTATAAGCTCCCTGGTTCCACTCCAGAAATACCTTGACCTGCCTGACGGCTTCCTTCATATCATGCAGGTCTTGCTCTTCTATCCGGCCCAGGCTGGCCACGCCTCTGCGGACCATCTGAGCCATTTCGCCGGGACTGCCTATTTTTATCACGTGCATAAAACTTTCGACGGCGGCGGTGGCCAGCCCCTGCCCCTGTCCGAAACCTGTTGTCCGGCCCCGGTCAGTGCTGCCAGGCTCCTCGGCCCGGTGTTTGCCGGTATGGCCATCCCCGTCGGCTCCCGTGCAGCTACCCGCACCCCAGGGTATATGCAAATCAGGCCACCGTTCCTGTGCTTCCTGGCGGTGGCCGAAAAATTCGGGGTCAAAGTAATAATAAAAAAGCTTGTCAAAAATGCGGAAGTCGGACTGGTCCTTGACCAGTGAGGCCAGCATGACATTATAGAAATCCGGCTTGGCCAGCCCGGTCAGGGATAGGGCTGTCAGACACTCAGCCACTTCCGAGTGGGACACCTTAACCCCGGCCTTCCTCAAAAGGGTTGCGAATTCCAGGATTTTTCTGTCCATATCAACCGCCGGAGCTATTCCGGCAACAGCCCTCCCATTCTCTCCCCGACTTTTTTGATATCCTGCTGGTACTTCAAAAGAATGTTGACGGTATTAAGGACCAGTTCCTCATCCAGGTCCTCAGCTCCCAGCAGGACCAGGGTACGAGCCCAGTCCAGGGTTTCGGAGATGCTGGGTGATTTCTTTAGGACCAGCTTACGCAGGGACTGTACAAAGGTCACCATTTTCCCGGCCAGGGCCTCATTTATACCGGGCGCCTTGAGCCTGACAATGGCCAGTTCCCTGTCAAAGGAGGGATAATCGATGTAGAGATGGATACAGCGCCTTTTGAGGGCATCACTGAAGTCACGGTAGTTGTTGCTGGTAAGGACCACCACCGGTATGGACTGTGCCCTGACAGTGCCGAGTTCGGGGATGGACACCTGGTAATCGGACAGTACCTCCAGCAGGAAGCTTTCGAATTCCTCATCGCTCTTGTCGAGTTCGTCTACCAGCAGCACCACCGATTTTTCGGCCTGGATGGCCTTCAGCAGGGGCCTGGCCAGGTAGAATTCCTCGGAAAAGATATTGGCCTTGGTCTCCTGCCAGGTCTTGGAGCCCAAGTGGTTGGCCTGTATCCGCAGCAGCTGTTTTTGGTAATTCCATTCAAATAGGGACTTGGCCTCGTCGAGGCCTTCGTAGCACTGCAGCCTGATCAGTTCGGTGTCCACTGCCCTGGCCACGGCTTTGGCCAGTTCGGTTTTACCAACTCCCGCAGGTCCCTCGATAAGAAGGGGCTTCTGCAGTTTGATGGCCAGAAAAACCGCCGTTGCTGCTTTATCGTTGACCAGATAGTTCTGCCCTGTTAGTTTGTCTTTGACTTCCTTTACGGACCCGAACAACCTTAACACCTCTCCCAATCAACCGATAGACCTTTTATAGACTGTAATTGGGGGCCTCTTTGGTTATTGTTACGTCATGGGGATGGCTCTCTTTAAGACCGGCGGAAGTGATGCGCATGAACCGGGTTTTGGTTTTAAGTTCTTCTATGCTGCTTGTTCCGCAGTATCCCATGCCGGCTTTGAGCCCGCCTATCAGTTGGAATACCGTTTCGGAAACCGGTCCTTTATAGGGGACCCGCCCTTCGATTCCTTCAGGCACAAATTTCTGCTCGTTTTCCTGGAAATAGCGGTCCCTGCTACCCTCTTTCATGGCGCCAAGAGAACCCATGCCGCGGTATACCTTAAAGCTGCGGCCCTGGTAGATCTCGATGTCCCCGGGGCTTTCCTCGGTGCCGGCAAACAGGCTGCCAATCATGACCACATCCGCACCGGTGGCGATGGCCTTGGTAATATCACCGGAATACTTGATGCCGCCGTCTCCGATAATCGGTATGCCATGTTTGACGGCTTCCTCCGCACAATCGGCAATGGCGGTTATCTGGGGCACACCGATACCGGCAACTACCCGGGTCGTGCAGATGGAGCCCGGCCCGATGCCCACCTTGACACAATCGGCTCCGGCCGTAATCAGATCCCTGGTCGCTTGAGCCGTGGCAACATTACCGGCGATGACATCCACGTCGGGGTACTTGGATTTAATCATATGTACAGCTTCAATGACGCCCCTGGAGTGGCCGTGAGCAGTATCCACGCAAAGTACGTCCACCTTGGACTTGACCAGCGCTTCGGCCCGCTCCATCATATCCCCCGTCACACCCACCGCAGCGCCCACCACCAGGCGGCCTTTGCTGTCCTTGGCGGAATAGGGGTAGATGCGGGCTTTCTCGATATCCTTGATGGTGATCAGTCCTTTTAAGTGGCCCTGGCTGTCAACGATGGGCAGCTTCTCCACCTTGTGGCCCAACAGGATCTGCTTGGCCTGTTCCAGGTTGGTCCCCACGGGGGCCGTAATCAGGTTCTCCTTGGTCATAACCTCGTCGATTCTCTTGGTATAGTTGGTTTCAAACCTGAGGTCACGGTTGGTCAGGATACCAACCAGCACCTGGTCAACCACGATCGGAATACCGGAAATCCTGTATCTTTGCATCAACTCGAGAGCATCACTGACGGGGTGATCCGGGGTCAGGTAAATAGGGTCGGTAATTACGCCGTGTTCGGAGCGTTTGACCTTGTCCACCTCGAGAGCCTGCTTCTCTATGGTCATATTTTTATGAATAATGCCGATACCGCCTTCCCTGGCGATAGCTATGGCCAGCCGGGACTCGGTGACGGTATCCATGCCGGCGCTCATCAGGGGAATGTTGAGCTTTATTTTTTTTGTGAGATAAGTTGTGGTATCACAGTCGCGCGGCAGAATCTCCGATTTAGCCGGAACCAGCAAAACATCATCAAATGTCAGTCCTTCTTTGATAATTCTATCGGTAACCATGTCATCTCTCCTTTCTCCCATGTAATATCCTGTTTACTTTAATTCAACTATTATATCATAACAAGGTTAAATGTGCCATCTATATACGATTATTTATCAACTAACGGATGTGAAAATATATATTCGCCCTGCCATCCTGAATCCACCGGTACAATTTCTTCTTCAGGAATTCCCTCATGTATTTACGGGTGAAGGGCAGCAGCAGGAGAAACCCGGTTATGTCGGTCAGGAGTCCGGGGGTAAGCAGGAAAATGGCCCCCGCCAGGATCAAAAACCCATCCAAAAGTTCGTTACCCGGAACAGTGCCGACCCTGATTTCCTCTCTGATCCGGGAAACTATGTAAAAGCCCTGTTCCCTGGCCAGAACAGCCCCGGCTATCCCGGTGCCGAAAATGATGGCCAGGGTCGGCAGCAAACCTATCTGTTTGCCCATTTCTATGTAAATTATCACCTCAGCCACCGGTACGGCTATAAAAAGCAGAATCCATTTAAGCATGATACGGCATCACCCTTTATTTATTTTCTAATGTCTAATTTCTCCATTTTCAGCTTATATCCTCTCTTCCTGGATATTGGATTATACATCTGAGAATAATATTTGTTAAGTGGAGGTGAATTCTTATGAAAAATGATGATAAGAATAAGAAACAGTCTCCGTATCCGCCGCGCAATGTATCGGTAAATTACTATACCGACCCCATCTATTCGACGGATGCTTTCTACGGTTATGAAGATAACAACGATCTGGAAAGGACAAGCGGCGAAGATGCTGCCGATGATGCTGCCGGAGAAGCTGCCGTCGACGATGAAAATAAAGCCCTGGACGAGCCTGTCGAGAGCTGGGGCTGGATCAATAATGTGGACTGAAAATAATGGGTCAGGTTTTGTAACGGTCTCCTATACACCAAAATTTAAATGAGTCTAGCTCACTCTCGTTCGCAGACTCATTAAAATTTTGGTGTAAAAGTCGACCTTATACAAAACCTGACCCATTATTTTTGAGTGGCTAACCGGCGATGAGCTATGAGGTTTACCTGGCTCCTAATTGGTTAAAATATCTACTGTGTCACTATGTGTTACTTTCAGGAAGGAGACAGTTTGATATGATAAACAGAATGTTGGATACAACTTTAATTTACTTTGTATTTGCGTTGCTGGTTGGCATAATAACTGTCTTGGTTATTCCAAGGAAGGTATATAAACACTATTTTCTTTACGGTCTTATGTTCGGAGGTATAGGCGATACCCTTACTGCAACCGTTTTCAGGTATTTAAACTTAATTAGGTTCAAGAACATGGGAGTATTTAATGTACTTGGACTATTTTCAATTTGGACACCTATTACATGGATGTTTGCGTTCATGTTGTTCTTTTATTTTTTGCCGGTAAGAAAAGCATTCTTAGTTCCTTACATACTTGCCTTTGCAGGTATAAATTATGCAATAGGACTGGTGATGGAACAATTCGGGCTATTTGAATTTATAGGGAACTATAGATATTTCGCACCTATTACCTTTATTACCTGGTATGTTGTTTCAACTTGGGTATATATGCGAAATGGAGACATTAAGTTGAAATAAGCGGCTAGCGGCTAGCGGCTAGTGGCCAGTGACCAGTGACCAGAAAAAAAAGGCAATCTAAATTGTTCGGCGATTTATTAGGCCACCCCCGGGAAATGCTTATTGACAGATTCCCGTACTTCGTTAAGCCAGCTTTGCCTCTGTTCCGGGCTGCTCGTTACAATAACTTCGAACATCCTTCGATAAAAGTTCCTTATTCCACATAAATCAAAAATACAGTCTTTCCACAACCTCTCCAGAGGATCACCAAAGACATTCATTTCTCGCTCTTTTGGAGTATTTGATGTATTGAATACCATCACCGAACTAGCTGTCAGGAGACCGATTGGAACACCTTCACCACCGTCTCCTTCTGCAAACTCATAGGCTTCTCCGGCTCTGATAACACGGTCTACCCATCCTTTCAGAATAGCAGGCGGCTGCCCCCACCAATTAGGATGAACTATAATCACCCCATCTGCCTCTGAAATTTCCTGGCAGTGCTGCTTAATGATCGGATCAACCTCAGCATCTTTAGGTATTTCTTCATAAGTAAGGATAGGGTCAAACTTTTCTTCATATAAATCATGAAAGATAACCTCGTGATTATTGCTTCTTAAGGCCTGAACAGCCGTCTGAGTTATAGCATGATTAAAACTGCCTTTTTGTGGATGCCCTAAAATGACTAATACTTTCATTGCCTTCCTCCTCTAATTATATGTGGCCTAACATTTCGCATTGGGTGGAAACGAACTTTTCCGTCTCGCCGGCGAAGCAGAGCCGTTTCCAGCGTTGTTCGAAGTTTTGTTTGCGATGCGGACATCTTGATAACCTCAAATATTTCTGCTATAATTTATTTAGATATTTATGTATATATTTTGTATAATATTTGTTACTTTTATCATAATATATAATAAATAAAGAATGGCGGTGAAATTCATGGAAAAAGCATTACCAAGAGAAATTATAGCCCTAACCGAAGAAGGCCGAAAACTTTTTTTCCGGATGCAATCATCTGATTGGATACACATTTTGCGGTCTAATACAAAATCCGTTTCAGATTTACGAAATGAACTCAGCGAACTCGTTAGCAATCTTGAAGAAAACCAAGAATCCTCACAGAACATCTATATAATTTCAAAAAACAATCAAAATATTGGTGCGGTTGTTCCCCTATCTCTTTTAGAAAATATGATTAAAGCACAGGATACATTAAATAGCTTAGTTGAACATCTTCAAAAATATGAAGACAGTGCTTTGCTGGAAGAATCATTTAAACGTTGGGATTCAAATTCAAAAAGATATACCTTAATGGATACCATCAATGAGTTAAAAACAGACCCTGGCCAACTCCTTAAGACTATTGAAACTCAGGAAGGCAGTTTACTTGAATAATGAGTGAAAAGGAGATCGATGTTATCCAACGTTTAATAATTGAACGCGAATGGGGTCTTGAATTCTCAAAAGAGGCTATAAAAGACTTACGCTACTATAAAAAAACCGGTCTAGTTGAAACTATATTGGCAGCAATATTAGAAGGTCACAAAAATCCCCTGCCCAAAGAAGATGGTGGAACAGGTAGTCTTTTAGGAAATGACCAGGAAACTGGCGATGGCAGGCCTGCCCTTTATTGGAAGCTTAGGTCAATTGGAATCAGAATTGTTTATGGGTTAGAACCACCAATCATAGAAGATGACATGGTAATCAAAAAGAAAAATGTTCTTGTGTTAGTTATTGGAAATAGACGGAACAAAGAAGTATATCACACTGCTGCAACACGCTTAGCAAAGTATAGAAAAAGGCTATCTGGCCCAAAACATTTTAAACCTTAGACTTTAACCTCTCAAAAAGAGGTTTCTTTTTTGCCCCAAGAAATATGCTGGAAACAAACTTTTCCGGCTCGCCCGGCTGGCGCGGTTTTTGCCGCCCCAGCCCGCTGCCCGACAGTCGCAAGAACCGTGACAGCCGATTGGACGGGAAAGTCAGGCCGGAGCGAAGCAGGAACCGTTTCCAACGTTGGTCGCAACCCCTTTTTTGTTATTGCTTATATAACATATATGTGATATAATCTAGTAGGATTCGGGTTGATTACGATTGTTTGAAATTGAGTATTATACAGAAAAAGGTAAATATCCTGTCTTGGAATTCATTCAAAAACAAAGTCCCAAAGAACAGGCTAAAGTTTTGAGAGAGATTGACTTGCTGGAGGAGTTTGGCCTTTCTCTCGGATTACCGCATATTAAAAAGATACAGGGACATGATGACCTTTGGGAACTTAGGATAAAACATAGCTCAAATAACTTTCGTATCTTCTATTTTTGTTACACCGGAGGTAAATTTGTATTGCTTCATGGTATTAGAAAGACATCGGGGAAAACCCCTTCAAGAGATATCAAAACCGCAGATAAACGCAAGCAAAACTACCTGAAAGGAAGTGTCAACAATGAATCATAGTGACCTCAAAAAACAGCTTTTACAAAATCCTGAGGTAAAAAGTGAATATGATAAACTTAAAATATTGTATGACATAAAGAGGGAAATAATTAAGCTACGCCTAGAACAAGGATTAAGTCAGAAAGAACTCGCTGAAAAAGTCGGAACCAGGCAGTCTGCCATATCCCGGTTAGAAAGTGGAGAGTACAACCCCAGTATAGAATTTCTTAACAAAGTCGCGAATGCACTAGGGAAAGAACTTAATTTAAGTTTTAAGTAGACAGTGGATTTCTCCACTGTTTCTTCTTTTCTCCGGGGTAAATACAAAAACCGTGACAGCCGGTACTGCAACCGACGGCCCCAGGATTGGTACTCCAAACAAAAGTAAGTCATGCGACACACAAAGACATTCCAGGACATTTATGGAAACGCATATTAAGACATCAGCTGCAAATTACAGAAAAAGACTTTTGGGATAACCTTTAGAGACCTTATAAGAGGTCTTTTTCTTTTGGCATGCATGGTTGTTAGTAGCAGAATCTCATAGATGCCCTAATATCTCTTTCTTCGACCTAAAACATACCAAAAATAATACACAATATAATATGTATTATTTTGCAATAGCGCGTTGATATTATTTATTGACTTGGTTATAATAGTGATAGGAGTCAGCAATGCGATGAAAGGATGAACTGTAATTATGACAGTGAAATTTGACTTCCGGCAAATGGTATCAATATCTGAACTCCACCGTAAATTGGGAGAAATAAGCAATAAGGTATCCGAACAAGATGTATTAGTGTTAAAAAACAATAAACCAGAATTTATTATTATAGCTCCTGAAAAATACGAAGAATTGGTAGAGGCATTTGAGATGATGGAGCAGCTAGATATATTTGCAACCATTCAAAACCGCCGGGAAAAACCTTTATTAAACAATAAACAAATGCTTGAAATGCTTGGAACATCTTAAATGATACAGAAGATCGATTTAATACGAAAAGTATTCGAAGAATGCACCCAACTTCAATACGCTGCAGAAATACTTGATGACCTCCTAAAACTGGACGGCAGAGTATTGAAGGAAGCGTGTAATCGCTTAAAAAAGATTAATACTAACCCGTTCTGTGGTGAAGAATTACAGGATAAGCATGGGATGAATCTGACAGGTTGTCGAAAAGAATATTTTGATGGCCCAAGAATGCGTATTGTTTGGGAACCTTACACAGAGCCTAATGAACACGGGTATGCAGCTATAGTATGGTCGATAGGGCCAAGAAAAAGTGCCGATGCATATCACCGTGCGTATAAGAGGCGTAGCTAAGATGATCCGGCGGTTTTGCTGCCCCCACACCTCTTCCCCCTGCCGCAAAAACCGTGACAGCCGGTACTTCCCTTGAATCCCTGAGACGAGCCGGGAAAGTTGGGTCGGAGCAAAGCGGAGCCGTTTCCAGCGTTAGGTAATATAACCCCTTGCCCGGACAATACCATTTTGAAGCTACTTGGAACTATCTTTTTCTACTAATCATAATCTATTATATAAAAATTATCAGAAGGTGAAAAACATGAACCAATGTCCAATTGGAACGTTCCCCTATACAATTCAACAGGGTGACACTTTGTGGCGGTTAGCTCAAAGGTATAATATTACTGTTACTGCACTTGTTGCTACCAATCCAAATATAAATCCCACTAATCTTCTTGTGGGGCAGGTTATTTGTATTCCCCATGGAAAAGGGATTAGTAAAGCCGAATTAGATTTAAGGAACACCATGCGTATGCTTTGGGAACAGCACGTTGCCTGGACGAGGATGTTCATGATAAGCATGGCAGCAGACTTACCAGATCTCGACCTTGTTACTAAACGTCTTCTCCGTAATTCTTCGGATTTTGAAGCGGCCTTAAAGCCATTCTATGGAAGTGAAAAGGCCTCTAAATTTGGTAACTTGCTGAAAGAACACCTGGAAATTGCTGCACAACTTGTTAAAGCGGCCAAAGCTGGCGATACTCAAGCAGCGACAGATGCCGAAAAGAGATGGTATACCAATGCAGATGAAATCGCTGTCTTCCTCAACAGCATCAATCCCTACTGGTCGACAGAAGCACTTAGGACAATGCTCCACGAACATTTATCCCTGACTAAATCTGAAGCAGTATCTAGGCTTAACAAGGATTACGCAACAGATATTGCATTGTACGACAAAGTTGAAAAACAGGCTTTATCAATGGCAGATGCACTGTCAGATGGCATTGTTAAACAATTTCCAGGTAAATTTATATAGCGGTAACAGGTTATTTTACACAATTAAAGCTAACGTGGTCTGATATAGACCACTGTTTTTGTTTTTGGCTTGCATTACACCTACGCCTATGCTGGAACGAACTTTCCCGGTTCGCCGGCTGGCACGATTTTTGCCGGGCAATCGCAAAAACCGTGACAGCTGGTACTTCAGATGAATCGCTGGGACGAGATAGAAAAGTTGGGTTGGAGGCAAAACTAGAGCCATGTAGCTCTCATTTAGGGAAAATGATGATTTCATCCCAATCAACTTTTGCTCCAAGGGGTTCTGCAATAAATCTGGCAGGAACCATAACTCTCCCGTTAATAATTTGTGTAGGTACGTCTGGCTTTATCTCTTTACCATCAATGACTATTTTAATTTGGTTTGCGGCAAATACGACCACAGACGTTGATATGAATAATCCTATTAATATACCCACTAAAAAGATAAATGAGGATTTTCTCATAACAATATTCCTCCTTTTGTGAATAGAGAATCATTTTATCATAACGCTTCTATATACAAACTTATTTCTAATAGGCAAATAATCTTCAACACCTAAATTATAACTCTCATCGGTACAAATTTCACCAAATTTTCCCTTACCAAATTAAAAGCCCACTTTTGTGGGCAATTTTTACAACACGATGGGTTGGGCGGAAATATAATGGAGCAGTTTAGCCCTTTGTTAGGCAAAGTGCAATTATAATGACTCGAAGTTTAGCGTTGGTTGAAAGCTAGAAGCTTCATGTTCTTCATGGTAATTATTTAGTAAGTCTTTAAAGGTTTCGTTCGTTTTTTCATCACATCTTGCCATAAACATCGTTAAGTCCTCAAAACTTCTAACTGTATAATATTTTTTTTCGGGAAGGAAATATATCAATACCTTTTTATGCATTTTGGTTAAATTAATCATATTATTTAGAGTACCTTTACTTTGTCCATTCCAAATCATAAATCCGTAATCGGCGTTCTTAGCCATTTCTATATCTTTAACAGTATAATACATAAAATCTTTTGTCTTGGATTTTACCACCACTGGTTCTACCGACCATTTTCCTAGGTTGTTTCTAGCAACTCCGTTAACAGCAAAAACTTTTACCTTATGATAACAACTCTCAGAAAAGAATTTTTGAACTGCTTTATCTACACCATTTGCGTCTCCTACTAAAACTGTAAATTCATTTTCTTTTATATTTTGTAATCGTTCTTCAATCTCTTTATTTAAAATTGAAATCTTTCTAGGTCCTGCAATAAAAACATTCATAAATTTACCTACTCCTTGTCTTTGTCATCGTTAATACATATACATTCACTATTTTATCCTGTTCTTGCAATAATCTCGTGGCAGCCTCAAGTGTACAACCTGAATCGTACAGATCATCTACTAACAATACATTTACCTTACTCTTATAGTTACCGCTAATTCTAAACGAATCAGCAATAGCTTTTTGTTTATCTTCTAAGATTAAACCTTTTAACTGCTCATTCTTAGTTTTACGTAATATACCTAAATCCACCGGCATTTGTAGTTTATGACCAATAGCTTTACTTAATTCAACAACAGGTTGATACTGGCGGTTTTCGTTAGATGGAGGAATAGGAATAATAATATCTACAAGTTTGTGAATCTTCCAAGATACTTCTAGGAAAGGAGTAATCAAATTAATTATATCACTAAGTGCAGAGTTATTTCCATTATATTTAAATTGATATACTAGCTCACCAATATCGCTTCTGGTAGTGTCAAAATGGGGTCTACCCCATTCGTCGTCCCCTAGATAGGTACTAGAAACAGTGTGTCTGTCTATGGCATACCCATCTTTCCAAGGTCCATTAAGTTTAATAGGATTAATCTTCATGCTATCTCTCCCACTTCACTTTTAAAAAAATACCTCGGAAATTTCATTTCGCCGAAACACTTCTATTCACATACTTATTCCAATGTCAATACTCTCCAACACCTAAATTATAACTCTCATAGTTTCATATTTCACCAATTTTTTCCTTAGTAAATAAAAAAGCCCACCTTTCGTGGAAACACAGCCAATTATAGCTATAGTAGGATAGTACAGATGAAGTTGAAAAAGCAGTCTCTCTCATTTAATTTTTTTATATTTATTTATCCGTGTCCATCAGCGTTAATCCGCGGCTCATTAATTAATCCCACCCGGGCAACTCCAACTGCTGTGTAGAAGGATATGATTTGATGACACCACTGTCTCTCTGCGAACTCTGTGGTATGTTTTTTTAATTCCTCACTTCTAAACAACCAAAAAGACCAGGACTCCAATCCCGGTCTTAAAAATGTTAACACCACTCGCCACTCACCACTCTCCACTCGCCACTAATTCAGTCCTGTCCCACCGTGGTCCCCAGCCCTTTCTTATAAAAATGATCCTTTAAGCAGGCTATCGTCTTTTCCGTCACCCCAAAATCCTGGGCCATTTCCATATCCGTCCTGTTGGCGCCGATGGCTTCCACAAACCTGTCCATATCAATGCCAACCTCGTCGGTCATCTCCTTCAGATTGGGTCCGGCTTCCCAGGGAACGCGGGACCTGAGATAAACTTCCATATACATACCTCCCATAGCACCTTTTGATGGTTATCATACCCGGTCCAAGGGAGGTATAAACACAATATTCGGTTTTAACGGTCGTAATACTGATTCAGTATATAATCCGGTGTGCTTGAAATAAACCGTTCCACCAGAAGGAATAAAACCGTCAGGTCGTCAAGCTGCCCCACCAGCGGGAACCAGTCGGGAAACAGGTCATAAGGCATCAGGAAGTAAGCCAGGGCCCCACCCAGGTAAAGAAGTTTTCTTGACCATTGAATCCGCTTATCCCAGGCTAGTTTCCATACCAGAGGGACCGACTTGGGCAGGTTCAAAAGCATCATCAGCCTTTTGGTAACATCCTTGTCCAGCCAAAGCATTCCCACCCCTCCTTCAGCATCTGCCAAAACATCTTTAATATCATTTTACTGAGCATTACTGTGACTTATACATAAGACGAACTGAAAAATAGAAATTTACTGAATTTGGGTTAATCCAGGTGACATGTATCGTTTAGCAGGCAGAGGATGGCCTTATCCTGATCATAGAATTCGATGATGTTGAGGGCGACGTTGTCCTGTTTAATTTTCCAGTAATCATTCAGGTTCATCCCCAGAACGGTGGCTACGGCAATTCGGATTATCCCCCCATGGGCCGTAACCAGAACGTTCCTGTCGGGGTTATCTTCAATAATCTTATTTAAGCCCAGCCAGCATCTCTCAGCCATGTCCCCGAGGGATTCCCCGCCGGGTATTCTCGTTTCCCGGGGATTCGTCCGCCAGCCTTTCATCACTTCATGGAAGCGGCTGTCTATTTCGGCATAGGTAAGCCCTTCCCAGTCGCCAAAATTCGTTTCCCGCAGTTCAGGCATTATTTTGACATCCAGCCGGTGGGGTTCCGCTATGGTTTTGGCAGTTTCCAGCGCCCTCGACAGGTCGCTGGCGTATGCGGCATCGAGTTTCTCCGTTGACAGCCGCCGCGCTATCTTCCGGGCCTGGACCCGGCCTCTCTCACTCAAGGGGATATCGCGGTGACCCTGGTATCTGAGGCTGTGGTTCCATTCCGTTTCTCCGTGCCTGACCAGATACAGCCGTGTCATGTGTTCCATGCTTTACTTCCTCCCCAATTGCTGTAAGGCTTCAATCAATTTTTCGTTTTCCTCTCTTCTTCTTACCGCCATTCTGATATAAAAAGGGCGGAGGTTCTTGTAGGAACCGCAATCCCGCACCAGGATTCCCTGTTGGCCAAGAAGAGCGGTAACCTCGGCTGACGTGTAACCGGTACCTTCGACACTGATAAAGACATAATTGGCGCCGGGCGGATAAGGGAAAAAACCTTTGATGGCCTGAATTTTATTGAACAAATACTGTTTTTCCCCAGCCACATAATCTATCGTGGCATGAATATACTCCCTGTCTGCAAGGGAAGCTACACCGGCCAACTGGGCAAAACAGTTCACATTCCATGGGTCCCTGATTTGGTTGAGTTTATCGATCACCTGCCGGCTGCCCAGGCCAATACCCAGGCGCAGCCCGGGCATGGCAAAAAACTTGGTCAGGGAGTACAGCACAAAAAGGTTGCCATAACGGGAAACCATATCGATAACGGAATAGTTTTCCCTTTCCCTGACAAAGTCCATGAAGGCCTCATCCACCACCACGGTTTTCCCCAGTTCAGCGGCTTGCCGGATTATCTCCTCAAGGTCGCCCCGGGCAGTCAGGGTCCCGGTTGGGTTGTTGGGATTACATATAAACAGGACATCGGTGTCATCCCACCTGCTGTAAACCTCGTTTCTATCGAGGATAAACCCTTCCGCTTCACGGAGAGGCAGGTCTTTGACTGCCCCACCGTTAGTCAGCACTGCAATTTCATATTCATTGAAGGTAGGAGCGGGAATCAGCACCCGGCGCGGTTTGACGAGTTTCATCAGCAGGTAGATTATTTCCACCGCCCCGTTGCCGGCCATAATCATATTTTCAGGAAGACCCAGCCACTCTGCCGCTGCACGGCGCAAGCTTTTGGCTCCGGGATCGGGATACATGGTAATAGCCGCAAGGTTTGATGTTATGGCCTCAATCGCCTTCGCCGAAGCGCCCAGAGGATTTATGTTGGCGCTGAAGTCCAGGAAACACTCTTCATTTAACCCGTACTTTTCCGCAGCCTCCCGCAGGTTTCCCCCATGAATGTGCTCAATGGCTGCCAAACCTTGTCACCCGCTCTCTCGCACAGTATGTCAATGCCCCCGTTAATCACCGCAACCGGACCTGTATTTCTGAAGCCCTGAACTGCCAGTTTATCATATATTCCGGCCGGCGCCGGCTTTGCTTTATCAAATAACAACCCGACAATCGTCCCGCTGTGGGCGATGTTTATACCCAGCCCGCCTGACTGGATACAGATTTCCAGCAGTATGGCCAACTCAGGTTTATATAGTATGTGCTGGTTGGCGAAGGCACTTTCTGTCGCGGCCTCCCCTATTAATTTAAGGTCCCTACAGCTTAAGGCTATTTCCATTTTTTCCAATGCGGCCAAAACCTTTTGCTCCTTCAGCCGGTTTAAGCCGTCAAGTTCCCCGCTGGCATTGAAACTGACAGTATCTACAGTCCCTCCCAGATCAACAATGACAGCCTCTATGGCCGGGGCCTGGCCCAGAAAGCGGCAGGTTCTGCCTGCAATATGGTCGAACAGGATGATTCCCGGAAACATGATGCCGTCGGTTGGTTCAATGGACAGCGCAATTTCCGCCACCTCCGGCGGGGTCAGGAAAACCCCCAGGGCTGCGCCCGCTGCCGCACAGGCAGCAGCAATATCCGCCGTGCTGCTGGCCATCCCTTTGCCATGGGGAATATCGGAGCTGACTGATATCACGGCCCCTGATCCGCGGTTATCCAGCAGAGCCAGTGTCTTCTCCACAGCGGTCCTGACCTTGGATAGAGCCGGATCAGCCTGGATAACACCGGAATTATTCAGTTGGACGGTAACCACCGAGTACATGTCCACCGGACAGGTAACCAGAAAATTGACCCTGTCAATTTTCCCCTGGACCAGTTCCCCGCATGTCCCCGGCGCCCTGGCTGTTGCTAACATGGCAGATTAAACTCCTTTTTAACTGCTGTCTTTAAAACCTCACCGGCGCTATATAAAGACTGATCAGCACAGCAACTTCCATGAGTTCGGTTGTTGCTCCATATATATCCCCCGTTACACCGCCCAGGGCGCGGACTACCATCCTCCCCCACAGGTGGAGCAGAACAGTCAGGACGGCAATAACAATAAACCCCTGCCAAAACCAAAGGAATGTAACTGCCAGTCCCATGATCAGGGTGGCCAGCCCAAACTCCAGGTTGCCCGTATACTTGGAATAGGCCAAACCGAGGCCCTCCTTCCACAGGTACGGAAAAAACCTGATTATGTATACCTGCCCCCATCTGGCCATGATGGGAAATATGAAAAGCCAGGCCATCTTGCCGGCAGCAATCTGCCCCGTTATCAAAGAAAACTTTAGAATAAAAACCGTGGTAATAGCCACTACCCCAAAGGCCCCAGCATGGACATCCTTTAGAATCTCCAGTTTCTTCTCCCGGGTACGCCCGCTGAACAGCGCATCCATACTGTCCATCAGGCCGTCGGCATGCATCCCGCCGGTGAGTAGTACCAAAGCCGCAAAAATAAAGGCGCCCCTGACCAGGTCAGGAAACCGGCCGGCCGTCAGGTAATATACTAAGTATAAAACAGCGCCCAAGATAGCCCCAACCAGTGGGAAAAATATCGTGCCACGACCGAACCTGCGCTCCTCGTAGGCAGGACTGCCGATCTGGATCCTGGTCAGCATTTGTAAGGCAAAAACAAAACTTGATAACATCGGGTTACACCTCATTAGTGGCTAGTGGCTAGTGCCTAGTGGCTAGTATTCAATACCTCGGCGGCTTGGCACGCCTTTTTTGTAGGGGTGCTTGACCTCTTTCATCTCGGTAACCAGGTCGGCGGCATCGTAAATCTCCATTGGCACTCCCCGGCCTGTAAGGACGAGTTCCATACCGGCAGGCTTGGTCTTGATCAAATCCAGGACCTGGTCGGTTTTAACCAGACCATATCTTAAGGCATTTCCGATTTCGTCAAGAATAAGAATGTCACAACCGTTTATACCCGTGACTTCCCGGGCCTGCTCCAGGGCCATCCGGGCCATTTCCACATCTTCCCGGCCGGCGCCCCTGTCCTTGACGAAACAATCGCCGCACCCGATGCACTTCCTGTATCCCTGCTGGATCAGGGAGCTTATCCTGCAGCCCCGGCCGAACTGGGACAGGGTAAAGAGAGGCCCCAGCTTATATGCGGAAACAGTTTCCCCGGCATAACTGCGCCCTTTCATGAACTGGATCATATGGACCCGGAAGCCGTGCCCCACGGCGCGCATGGCCAGGCCCAGGGCAGCGGTGGTTTTGCCCTTACCCTCTCCGGTATATACCTGTATTAAACCAAGTTCTCTGATTACTTCCATATCAACACACCCTTATCTAGTG
>Ga0074195_1001238_pt1 | contig 37548 bp, 36 predicted proteins | sample EPASupsiteHSE623_FD_64525 | JGI IMG/M metagenome (GOLD analysis project Ga0074195, IMG submission 64525) | Bioremediated contaminated groundwater from EPA Superfund site, New Mexico - Sample HSE6-23 | ecosystem: Environmental > Aquatic > Deep subsurface > Groundwater > Contaminated ...
GGCATCCGTGGTGATGTAGGCTGCCGTGGTGATCAGGATGCTGTTGACTTTGTTTACCGCCACCTCGAAGCTCTTCTCATCCTTCTTTACCAGAAAGCAGTTTCCGCTCTTCCTCAGGTACGCGCCGTAGGTATTGATGACGAGCTGCATTCAAACCTCTGCATTCAGACCGCTACATTCAGACCGCTACATTCAGACCGCTACATTCAGACCGCTACATTCAACCTCTAACAAACTCTCTGACGGTTGACCTATTGAACATTCTGACTTTTAACCTGATCGGTAGCGGGGCGAAAGTAATTTGGAATTGTGAATGACAGTCATATAATTTCGATTTGCGCAATGGCATTCCGGCTCGTTGATGGGCTGCCTGAGATATCCGTATAGGAAAAGCTGTATCTGTTTTGAGCCAGGCCCATATTTAAATACTAATATTACACAGCCTCCATATCATAAGAAGGCGGATTAAATGCTCGTCCTGCACTCTCTCTGGGATACCAAATCCTTCTATATTTGGGCCGAGTCCTCAGCCCTGCCTCTGACTTCTGCCGCCTCGCAGAAGCGAAATAAAAAGAGTTCTCCTCAAACCACATCACATTCATCTCCCTCGCCTCATCCCTTTGCCCCGCCGCCCGGCGATCTCTGCCAATCCATCAGCGAGCTATTTCCTTCCGACAGCGGTCGAGAACAGACACTTGTACTGCGGCTTCCCTGCAGCAACGCAGACGGCAATTCCGATCCGCTTCCTTCGCCCTGGCTCCTGCGAGAGGATTATGCGCCCTGCAAGCCATCCGGTCTGGTCGCCTGCACCGTTCCGGCTCTCGGCTACGATCCCGGCCCAGCCGTCGATCTGCTGCTGGACCTGCCCGCCCGTCCTCCGCCCGGCACGGCCTTTGCCGATTCGATGCTCTTTTGGTCACAACTGGCCTTTCACTCTTTGGAGCTGGTAACAAAAGAGCTGTTCGTTCCTGCCGTTCGCGGATCGAATGCCGTCTGGAGGGCGGTTTTGGATGAATCGGCTCAAAAGCGCCTCGCACTCTTTCCCGAGGCCATGCCCCCAAGCTGCCTGTGCCTGCTGCCGCCTCCCGGCCTGAAAATCACATCCGGCAGACTGATATCAAGCTTTGTGGACGGTGCAGTGGACCACATCGTTCGTGGCAGCCTGAGCGGCGTTTCCCTTTTGCCAGTTCGTCGCGGCAGAAAGCCTCTTTCTCTCCCGCCGGTCCACCAGCTCTGCCAGGCCCTCACCGCTCCGAACCCAGCCCTGAAGGCATCCGCCGGGGAGGTCAAACTCCTGGCAGACGATCTGGAATCCTGGACGGCTCAGCTCCAGCCGAAGAGCGTGGACGTGCCCTTCCGCACTTGCTTCCGCCTGGAAGCTCCGGCCAGGAACCGCCTGCAAAGCGAAATTGGCCTGCCGGATGAGAGTGATTCGGATGATGATATTGACGATGATGTTAACGATGATGACAACGATGATGACTATGCCTGGCATCTTCTCTTCTTCTTGCAGGCCAGAGACGACCCCAGCCTGCTCGTCCCGGCATCGGATGTCTGGCGGACGAGGTCCGGAGCCCTTACGATCCTGAAGAAGAGGCTCAAGAATCCACAAGAGCAGCTCCTGGCTGATCTCGGCAAAGCCGCCCGTGTCTTTCCCACTATGGCAAAATGCCTGGAAAATCCCCGTCCCTCCGACATTCGGATGACAACGGAGGAAGCATACTCCTTCCTGAGGGAATCGGCCCCGCTCTTGGAGCAGAACGGCTATGGCGTGCAGCTTCCTGCATGGTGGGAACGCCCCGGCTCTCGCCTGGGAATCAAGATCAAGCTGCTCGATCCTCCGGAAAGGGACGGAAAGGTCGGACCGTCAAGCTTCGGCCTGGACACGGTCCTCAAATACGACTGGCAGCTCTCATTGGGCGGAAATGCCATCACAGAGGCTGAGTTTGCCGAGCTTTCCCGCCTTAAAATCCCTCTCGTCCGCATTAGAGGCGAATGGATGGAACTGAAGGCGGAGGAGATCGAGAAGGCCATCGAGTTCTTCCGGACAAATGAGAATCGAGAGATGACCCTGGCCGAAGCTCTGCGCATGAGTGCGAACATGGCCGGTCCGGATTCGCCGGACGGGCTGCTTGCCATGCCGATCCAGGGCATCGAGGCTGAGGGCCGAATCGATGAGATGCTGCGAGCCCTCAATGATCCGGCAGGCAGGATTAAAACCGCCCTCCCTCCCCGCGATCTTCAGGGCACACTGCGCCCCTATCAGCTTCGGGGCGTCTCATGGCTGGAGTATCTGCACAGTCTCGGCTTCGGTGCATGCCTTGCCGACGACATGGGCCTTGGCAAGACCGTGGAATTGATTGCCTTTTTGCTCCGGCAGCGTGAGAAAAACCTATCTTCGAATGCGAACACTCCGGCCCGCTCCAAGCCGTCTCTTCTCATCTGCCCCATGTCGGTGGCCGGGAACTGGCAGCGAGAGCTTCAGCGTTTTGCTCCGGGTCTGAAAGTCCATCTGCATCACGGCCAGGATCGCCTCTGCGGCCAGGATTTCCAGGAGGCTGCGACGGAATCGGATGTGGTCGTCACCACCTACGCCCTGGCTCAGAGGGACGAAGAGGAGCTTTGCGCATCGTCCTGGGGAAATTTGGTCCTGGATGAGGCGCAAAATATCAAGAATCGGTTCGCCCACCAGACAAAATCCATCAAAAAGATCAAAGCTGATTACAGGATCGCTCTCACCGGCACACCCGTGGAAAACAGGCTTTCTGAATTGTGGTCCATCCTGGACTTTCTCAATCCCGGCTTCCTCGGCTCGCCTGAGTCCTTCCGCAAAGAATTCGTGCTTCCCATTGAAAAGCACAAGAGCCAAAGCCGCTCTGAGAGACTGCGTGCCACCGTGCAGCCGTTTATCTTGCGGCGGCTGAAGACCGATGCGTCGGTGATCTCCGACCTGCCCATGAAAACCGAGATGCTGGAAGGCTACAGCCTCACCGCAGAGCAGGCATCATTATATTCCGCAGTGGTAAATGAGATGCTCGGGGAGATCGAGCTATCGGACGGCATCGAGCGCAAGGGGCTGATCCTTTCCGCCCTGACCAAGCTCAAGCAGATCTGCGACCACCCGGCCCTCTTCTTACAGGATGGAAGCTCATTAGGCGCTCGCTCCGGAAAGCTCTCTCGCCTGGAGGAGATGCTCGACGAGGTTCTGGCCGAAGGCGACAGGTCCATCATCTTCACTCAGTTTGCGGCAATGGGTGCCATGCTCCGCCACCAGCTCCAGGAGACGCTCGGCGTGGAGGCTCTCTTCCTGCACGGCGGCACCTCCAAAAAGAAAAGAGACGAAATGATCCAGCGATTCCAGTCCGGAAGCGTGCCCATCTTCATCCTGTCATTGAAAGCCGGCGGCTTCGGCCTTAATCTGACCGCGGCAAATCAAGTATTCCACTATGACCGATGGTGGAATCCGGCAGTCGAGAATCAGGCCACTGATCGCGCCTTTCGCATAGGCCAGAAGAAGAACGTCTTTGTCCACAAATTCGTCTGTCCGGGAACCCTGGAAGAGCAGATCGACCAGTTGATCGTCCGGAAGAAGGCTCTGGCGGAATCGGTGATCGGAACGGGCGAGTCCTGGCTGACCGAGCTTTCCAACGATGCCCTCCGGGACATCCTCTCCTTGCGGCTTACTGCCACGGGTCATGGAGGCGACTGAAGAACATGAACCGCTATTGGATCTACTACGAGAAGGCAGAGCCGAAAGAGGTAAAGAACGGACTGAAGGCCAAGAGCCGCCGAGGCTGCATCGGAGAGACCTGGTGGTCGAAGCGCTGGGTGCAGACGCTTGAGTCCTTCAACTTAGGGGCGCGGCTCACCAGAGGCAGATCCTATGCCAGAAAAGGGCAGGTTATTTCCATTGATGTTCAGCCCGGCATGGTCCGGGCCAAGGTGCAGGGCACAATGTCCGAACCCTACAAAGTCTCGATCGCCTTGAAGCCCCTGTCCGATGAGGATTGGGACAAAGTCACCGGGGTCATGGCCTCAAAAGCGGTATTTGCAGCCAGCCTCCTCTCCGGCGAGATGCCGCAAAACATTGAAGAGGCTTTCTCGGAGGCCGGGGTTTCTCTCTTTCCGGAGCGCAATCGTGACCTTCAAACGGAATGCTCCTGCCCCGACTGGTCCAATCCCTGCAAACACATCGCAGCCGTCTACTACCTCCTGGCGGAGGAGTTCGATGGCGATCCTTTTCTCATTTTCAAGCTCCGCGGCAGGACAAAGGATCAGATAATTGAGGCTTTGCGAGCCTTGCGATCCGCCGGAGACGATGAGGAAGCGGCCAATTCGCCGGACCCTGTAGCAAGCGTTCATTTTAAGGAGAAAAATTTGGAGGATTCGTTGGACTGCTTCTGGCAAAAGAAGGCGGCAGCCGATCACTTGGAGCTTGACCTGAAGGGTCCGAAGGTGGAAAATTCCGTCTTAAAGCGCCTTGGAGACTCACCGTTGACATTGGGGAGAGACAACCTCTCCGCCCTGCTGACAAAGGCTTACGAGACGGCAAGCCGCAGCGCGCAAAAGAGGGCCAGAGGAGAGACCGACGAAGCCGTTCCCCAATAATGATCGGCACGATCCGACGGGCGGCCTATGCCGCCCCTCCGCCAATAATTACAAAATTTTTAAATAGTTTCCGACATTTTTATGTGTTTGTCCAAACTCACCCGAAGGTCCAGCATGTATTTGGTCAAAGTCCTCAACAAAAAGAGCGAGATAGAGGGCTGCGGCACATTCGCCGCCGAGTTCATCCCCCGAGGAACCATCATCTTTTATTTTGGCAGAGACGAAAAATATATCCCAAAAGCACATTTTGCCGCCCTTACCGGCGAGGCCAAAGAGCGACTATACAAATTCGGCGTGGAAGACGAATGGGGCAACTGGGTGATTGCCGATGGAGACGTGAACCATAGCTGCGATGCCAATATGCTTTCCCTATTCGCAAACGGCATCTATTGCGAAATCGCCGTCCGTGATATCCGGAAGTGCGAAGAGCTAACCATCGACTATGCCCTTCTTTACAGCTCCTTTCCCTGGTGCATGAGATGCAATTGCGGCTCTTCCAATTGCCGGGGCACGGTCGGATCTGGATGGCCCGTTTCCCCTCAGGTCCAGGATCTGTGGAATTCGAGAATTAATGCCGCTGCAAAAGAGATATTTGCAGTTCCTCAGCCGCTCTTCTCCTGCAAAGAAGAGAAGGCAGAAGAACTGGCTCTGGCCATAAAATTAAAGATGAATCCTGGCGTCTTCCCTTTCGTCAAATTTTCGCTGATCTCGAAGCGATGACATTTGCTCGCGACACATAGGTTGCTCGAATGCCTGTGTCGTCACACTTATCCAAAGCCGACTGCAGCTCTTCCATGCGCACCGGCTTGCTGATGTACTCATCCATGCCTGCATTCAGGCACAGCTCCCTGTCGCCCTCCAGAGCATGAGCCGTCATGGCAATGATGCGAACTCCAATTCCCCTATCCCGGATTATCCTGGTCGCTTCAAGCCCGTCCATCTCGGGCATCTGAATATCCATGAGAATGACGTCGTAAGGCTGCCTCTCCAGCGCCTGAAGAACCTCCAGGCCGTTGGCGGCGACATCCGCCTTGTATCCCAGGCGCTTCAACATGCTCAAAGCAACCTTCTGGTTGATGGGATTGTCCTCAGCCAATAAAATGCCGAGACGGTTTTGCACATTTGCAGCCGCAGAAGACGGCTTTGACTCCGCTACGCCGGACACGACCGTCTTCGGCTCCAGGAGCCCCTGCAAAAGATTGCGCATCTGCACCGTCCTGACCGGCTTGGTCAGAACGGCGTCTGATTGCATACGAGACACATTGCCCTGGCCGATCGATGTCAGAATGACGAGCTTGGCATCATTGCACTTTCCCGTCTTGATGTCTCCGGGTCCCTTAGACCCTGCAATCCTCGCATCCATTAGCACAAAGTCGAAGCTCTCTGTCTGCATTCTCTCTTGGGCATCCGGCAAACTGAGGGCCCTCTCCGGAACCATGCCCCAGGAGCGCGCCGCCCACTCCAGCATCTTTAAAACTTCATCGTTGCCGTCAACCGCCAGAATTCTCTTTCCCTTCAGCTTGGTCTCTTTGTGCATCTTCACTTTGCGCATCTCCGCCCAGGATTCCTGAAGGGTTGCCGTTATGGTAAAATGAAAGACGCTGCCTCGCATAGTCTCGCTTTCCGCCCAGATCCTGCCGCCCATCAGCTCCACCAAACGCCTGCTGATGGCCAGTCCCAGACCCGTTCCTCCATAGTTGCGCGTCGTGGACGAGTCCACCTGTGTGAAGGACTGAAAGAGTTTGCCGAGGTTCTCCGAAGATATGCCGATCCCGGTGTCGGATACTGCGAAATGAAGCTGTGTAATTTTATCGTCCTTGGGAGACGCGCTGACAAAAAGGGTCACCTGTCCCGTCTCCGTGAACTTCACGGCGTTCCCCAATAAATTGACCAGGACCTGCCGCAGACGCGTCACATCGCCGACCATTCTTTCCGGAACGCCCTCGTCCAGTCGATAGGCCAGCTCCAATCCCTTCTCTGCGGCATCTGCCGCCACCAGGTCCATAGAATCCTCGATGCAGATACACAGATCGTAATCCTGGCGCTCCAGTTCCATCTTGCCGCCGTCTATCTTTGAGAAATCCAATATCTCATTGATCACCGTCAGCAGGGCATTTCCACTGTTGTGAATGGTCTCAAGGTAGTCTCTCTGCTCACCTTTCAGATCGGTTTCCATGAGCAGCCTGGTCATGCCGATGACCGCATTCATGGGCGTCCTGATCTCATGGCTCATGTTGGCCAGGAATTCGGATTTGGCCCGGGTGGCCGATTCCGCCTTCTCAATGGCCTTTTGAAGGTCTTTATTCGTGGCCTCAAGCTGATAGGTGCGATCCTTGACGCGCCTTTCCAGTTCCTCATTGAGCCGAACGATCTCAAGCTCGGCGTTTTTGCGCTCTTTTATCTCTTCCTGCGCATTCCTGTAAAGATGTGTGTTCTCATTTAAAGCCAGAATCTGGCGGATGATGACGAGACCGATAATCATGCCGACATAAATCGAAAGAGATCCGAAAGAGAGGGAGAGATGATGATCCCGGCTCCAGATCAGCATGGCAAAGGCCACTGCTGCACAAAGATACGGCAGATAAAGCGGCCAGGTATTTTTCAGATAGCTGGCGTCATTATTCGGCCTCTTGAATGCATTTTTTTTCAATGCCGATTCGACCTGGGCGATTCCCGCCAGGCTGATAACCAGAAAGGCTGCGATCCAGCCGCAGTCGATTATCCCACCCGGTTTATAGGCTCCACTGAGGGATGCGTACATAAAAGCGGCGTCTGTCGCTATCCAGATTGCTGTGCCCAAGGCAAGGGCCATCAAGGCCTGTCTTCCGGGAATTTCCAGCTTTCGAAAGAGCAGCTGAACTACGAAGAACAGCAGTATCAGATCCAATACGGGATACGCCACCGAGAGGATCATGGTAGAAGCGTCCGCCCCCATGTTCTGCTCAATGGTCGGCCCGATCAGCGATACCCAGAATATGAGAACTGAAGTTATGACCACGATGCTTGTATCCAGCATCATCTTTATTCTATCGCGAGAAGAAAGAACTGCAGAGGGGAACATCAATATGCCTATCATGAAAAACGGATAGGTCAGAAGGCTCGGTATATCTGCGATCGACGGAAATGGGGACTCAAAGAGAACCGTCTCCATGTAGGCCCACATCGTATCTCCCAGAACATACAAAACCTGCCCGAAGGCGATCATCAACCATCCGAGAAAAACCCTTCTATCCAGTCTGTAAGAGGCGCGGGCGGCACAGAAAAGGCAGACGGCAGTCATGATATTGAAAAGGACGCCGACCCAATCCGTGAAAAGGGTAGCATTCCAATCATCATTTCTCAGGTGGTTCAGGAAAATCAGATAAGCAATAAAGACCAGGACCGCTGCGAATGCGGCCCTGTAAACGAGACGGGGACTTTCACCTATTTCGCGGTCAAATGCATGCCCAAAAATATTTTTAAATATATTGCCAAGAGGGCCGGAGTGCTTAAGCTCGCGCTGATCCGGTGGCATATTTTGATTCGTGGATGCCTGCAAGCTCTCAATTCTTGGTGCTGACTCCGACATCGCTGCCATCTCAAGAAATCCCGTTTTCTATTATCCGTGATAATGAAATAAAGAGCAAATGTCCCTGCATAATCTGCTTGAATCCAAAATCGGATCATAGAATGCATCACTTAAAGATTTTGATATAGCATTATTCATGCAGATGAGCATTTCCATGTTTGCTTACCTCTTTGCTATCGAGCAATAATGTTACAAGCGATTTCAACTATATCAAGATATCTTTTTCCAGATCAAGCGATTCGCTTTCTGGTGATTGCCGGTATCATTTCACCATATTCCGAAACATATCTGCAAAAAATAATATTGTCTCTGTAATGATTTTTATTTTCTTTCCGGGCGAGAGACCTGCCGGATGGTAATTGAACTCATTTCGGCATGTGACCGGCGAACCCCCAAAATCTATATCTGGATTAGGGTTTTCTATGGTAATTCAGGTGAATTCAGGCTTGAGCGAAGAATTTCATAGTTTGCCCTTCGAGCAGAAGGTCTCCTACCTGGTAGAGAATCTGAAAAACCTGCCTGATGAGCTGGCGGAGGAGGGCGCAGAGGTGCTGGCCGAAGCGGGCGAGATAGAGTATGCCGCCATGCTGGCCAGGGATAAGGGATTGACGGACAAGGCCATCGCTATCCTGGTCAATGCGGGAGACTATCTCTGGGCGGCGCTCATCGCCAAGAACGCCGGCAGGCCGGATGAGGCGGAGAGGCTCTACAAAGACGGTTTGCAGTACTACACCGACATGGAGATGTTCGGGCGAGCATTATCGGCAGCCGAGGCTCTCGGAATGCGAGGAGAAGAGGTCGATGAGCTATTTAGGAGAGGCATCGAGTCGGAGTGCCGGGGCATGGACCTCTCCCGCTCCCGGGCCATGATCGACTGCGCAATGGAGTCCCTTGAGATTTCGATCCTGGGAAGGCAGGATGAATTGTCTCGCCAGGTCAGGATGGCCGTGAACGAAGAACGCAGCAAAATGGCAGAAAAAGATCAAATGCAAAAAGATCTGGCAGAAGAGCAAAAAAATGCGGATAACTGATCTTGATGCGAATTTCTGTAAATTCCAGCAAATTAATTAAAATTAATCACTTAAATTGATTAAAATTAATCACTTAAATTAATCGCTTGAAATTTGTCGGGCAGGGAAGTGGACACTCACTCAGATTACTCATATCACCCATCTCACTCATCCCTCAGCCTGATTTCCAAATGCATGAGATCCTCAGCAACGATTGACCTGTCGAAGATTGCTCTCGCATCTCGCAAGAGTGGAGACGTATCCTCCGAGTAGCGGGAACTGATGTGAGTTAGGACCAGTTGCCGCACATTGGCGCGCTTTGCGACTCCGGCTGCTTCTCCGGCGGTGCTGTGCTTGGTGTCCCGTGCCCATTCGGCCAGATCATCCGCCAGGGCGCAGTCGTGAATCAGCATGTCCGCCCCACTGCCGGCAACCTCGACGGACCGGCAGGGGCGAGTGTCCCCAGTATAGACGATCTTTCTGCCGGGCCTTGCCTGCCCCATGACCTGATCGGGATTGATTGTCTTGCCGTCAACTTCCACGCTCTGACCGTGCTGCAGCTTTCCAAAGAGCGGGCCCGGCGGGACGCCCAGGGCCACAGCCGCTTCCCGGTTGAACCTGCCCGCCCTCATGTCCTCACGCAGGCAGTAGCCGATGCTTGGAACGCTGTGCACCGTCTCCACCGCCTCCACCTGATAGCCGTCCATGCGAACAACGTCGCCCGGCTCAAGCTCCAGCGTCCGCACCTCGAAGTTGCGGGAGAAGTAGCAGACGCTCTTGAAGGCATCCACCAGCCGCCCGGTGTTTACGGGTCCGGCGATGATGAGCGGCTCCACCCGGCCCTGAAAAGCCATTGTTTCCAGCAGGCCGGGAATACCCAGGATGTGGTCGGCGTGAAGGTGAGTGAGAAATATGTAATTCAGCCGCATCATGCCCGTCCGGGCGCACATCATCTGCCTTTGCGTGCCCTCGCCGCAATCAAAGAGCATCAGTTCGCCCTCGCGGTTGATCAAAACGGCGGAAGGATTCCTCTCAGGGGTGGGCAGTGATCCGGCGGTTCCAAGAAAGGTAACATTAAGCATCTAGTTCGGCCTCGCGAGCATTATCCCCGGAGAGATAACTCACCCCATATCATCCTTTGCATGTTCACCATTGCATGACGTGCCTTTTGGGTCGGGCGGCAGTTGATGATCAAAAGCCGATAATCAAAAGCCGATAATCAAAAGCCGATAATCAAAAGCCGATAATCAAAATAAGATACAATTGCCAAGGTATATTAATCGAGAACTACAATTATAATATTGAGTGTGATGATCAAATGGCCAAGAAGGATTTATCCGTGAACCTTGCCGTCTACGAGGCCGTGCTGGATCTGCAGGACAAGCTACAGGAAGAATACGGTGAAGATGTCACGATTTCAGACACCATCGACTTTCTCGGCCACCAGTTCTTTGTTCATCAAAGGCTGCTGGAGGTCGCCAAAATCCAGTTGCAGAAGCTGGCAGAAGATAAGACCGAGCCGAACATTCTCGATAAATTGCTAGGGCTTGCGGGCCTGAACATGCCGAGCGATGCCACCTGCTTCATCAAGGCGGATATCGAGGTCCCGCTGCATTGGGCCAGCACCCGCTGGCTCTTGGATATTGAAGGCAGGAATCTATTGAAATGCCTCTCCGGGCCGCAAAGGCCAGAGACGGAAGAGGGCCGCGATCGGGCGAGGGACGTCTACAGGATCGATGTGCAATGATGCGCTTTTTTTCATTGCCGATTGATCGGAAAACCAAAACCTTTATCAGATAAAAGAGAAGGCTTTAGTTCAGGTGTAGGTATGGATGCAATTCAGATCGTTCAAGGAGTTCAATCTCTGCTGGTTCTGGCAATATTCCTCGGCATAATGGCGATCAGCTTCAAGGTCTGGCGCTGGAATTACGTCACGCCGCCCAAGTAGAAGTCCAAAAGGGAGCCTGCAAGGAGCGCAGGCAGGATTTTTCCCGCCTTCAGATTTTTAAATAATTCAAATTATTTTACAATACCTATATTTAAACATAATTTTTCAGGGCATTATTTTTGGAAATCCATTTTTAAAATCCAGTTTTTAATTCTCATTTTAAAATCCCGTTTTGAAAATCCGATTTTTAATTCTCATTTAGAAATTCCGATTTTTGAAGACCTACTTCTAACGAGTTTATGCGCGCGCCAAAAAATATATCTCAAGAATGGGGATTCATGCTTGAGACAAAGAAGACGCAGAAGATGCAGGCAAAGCAGCAGAGATGCTGCGGCCCACTACCGGCCTTGCCGCAGATACCATTCCCGACCAGACCTGCACGGTCGTGGGCGTGAAGACATTTCCCGGCAGCTCGGCATTTACGAGATACAATCCCGTGGCCACATCCAGGGCAAAGTACCCCGATGCTCCCGAGGTGGTGGTGAAGGTTCCGCCTTCGTTATTCGAGACAATCACCCTCGCGCCCGGAATGCCGAGGCCGCTCTGGTCCACCACTCTGCCGGTCAGGCTGAGGGATGTGGGATAGCCGCCCGAGTTGACGAGGACGGTGAGATTGTTGCTGGGAAAACCAGCCGACAGGAAGCGATAGAGGTGCGGGCCTACATAATCCGCATAGGCTCCGGTGATTCTGTACCATCCCGGCGTCACGTATCCCTGGTTCAGGATCATATGGCTGTAGTCGTAGAGCTGCAACCTCCCTCTGCCGGCGACGCGCACCCAGAGGGTGTAAGGCTCTCCCAAAAGTGCGGCACCGTCGGTCGTCAGCTCTGAGCCTCTCTGCAAGTAGAGTTGATTGGAAAGAGTGGAGCGGCCCCGCACGGACAGGCCCTCGCTCGCGGGATCGGCAGGCTCAAGCTGCAAATAAAGGCTTCCATAGCCTCCGACCGAGGTGGCACCGTAGGGGTCCCACTCCGGCCTTCCCAGCAGTGGCGACGAGCCGGGGCCGTAAGGGTCCCATTCCGGTCGGCCTGCTAAATACGGATTGAGGTAGTCGCTTTTCAGGCTCGACTGGCCGCTGCTGAGCACGGGCGTTCCCATCCAATCGTAATTGTTCTCGTCGCCCACAACAGGGATTGAAAAGATTCCTGTCAGGAAAGCGGCAAGCATAATCCATTTTGCAATAATCAGACTGTTCCCCATACTGAAATTCCCCGTTGAACATTCGACGTTACAGAACTTAAGCATTATGGATAAATCAGACATCAACTGAAATTGCGAATCGGAATACGAAATTGCAGCACGAATATTGATCTGCACCTGATACAAATTGGGGAACTAAATCAAGAAGGGAAAAATTTCCATTAGCCGGTAGCATGCAGAAAGGAGCCGTTGATCATTTCATGACCAATCCAAAGATGGGCGATCAAAAGATGGGCGATCAAAAGATGGGCGATCAAAAGATGGTTGATCAAAAGATGGGCGATCAAAAGATGGGCGATCCAAAGATGGGCGATCCAAAGGCCCGAAAAAATATATTGTTGTTGGGCTTCGTAAGCCTGCTGAACGACATCAGCAGCGAGATCATTCAGCCCATTCTGCCGCTCTTCATCACAACTCTAGGCGGAGGAGCGGTGGCGGTGGGCCTCATCGGCGGCATCAGCGACGGCCTTCCCAGCATTTTGCAGGTCTTCGCCGGCTACTTTTCCGACCGCTGGGGAAAGCGAAAACCGCTGGTGGTGGCAGGCTACGCCCTCTCGGCAGCAGGCAAGCTTTTCCTGCCCGTTTCTGCCACGTGGCAGCAGGTCTTTGTGCTGAAGGCTGCGGAGCGGTGCGGCAAAGGCATTCGATCAGCGCCGAGGGACGCCCTCATCTCGGAGTCGGCGGACAGGAACAACCGCGGCAGAGGCTTCGGGCTGCACCGGGCTATGGACTCGACAGGAGCCGTCATCGGTTCTATTCTGGCTTATGCCCTCTGGAAGGGCGGATTGGATTTCCGCACCATCTTTCTCGTCGCCGCAGTCCTGGCAGTGGCCGCCCTCATTCCCTTCTTCAAAGTCTTGGAGAGCGAGAGAGCACCAAACGGCCTTCTCCGGCTCAGCGCCTCCGACCTCTCAGCAGAGCTGCGCAAATTCCTCGCCGTCGCCTGCCTTTTCGCTCTGGGGAACTTCAGCTACATGTTCTTCATATTGCGTGCCCAGCAGTTTTTCGGCGGTGCGGAGGCCGTGGCCGCGCCTCTGCTGCTCTACGTCCTCTTCAACCTGGTCTACGCAGCTTTTGCCATGCCCGTCGGCATTTGGTCGGACAGGATCGGGCGGCGAAACGTCCTGGCTCTGGGCTATGCCCTTTTCGCCCTTACCGCGCTGGGGTTTTCCTTCGTTTCCAATCCGGCGGGTCTGGTGGTGCTCTTCGCGCTTTACGGCCTGGTTTATGCCCTGGTGGACGGCTCGCAGAGCGCCTTTGTTTCCGACCTTAGCCGGTCCGGCGTGAGGAGCACTTCTCTTGGCCTTTACTACAGCGCAGTGGGTGTGACGGCTATCGCCTCCAGCCTTGTGGCCGGGGCGCTGTGGGCCGGGATAGGTGCAGAGGCGACGTTCTTATTCGGATCTGGGGCATCGGGGCTGGCCGCCATCGCGCTCATCGGAATGAAAGAGGTTGAAGTCAGCGCTTGAAAAGCTCCCCGCATCTACTTTGGGCGGGGATTTTATCCGCTCTGCAGAATTATGATCTTTCCTCCGAGAATCTTAAATAAATGCAAAAACATACCTATTAATCATGACTCTTGAAGAGACGGAGAAGAGACTGAAGGAACTGCTGTCCGCGGGCGCATCCCAGGAAGAGATCTTGAAGCAGCTTTCTCTGGCGGAAGGTTGCGGCCTGAAGCTCTGGTGCCAGGAGCAGATTGTCCCCGGTTCCGCCAAGAAGATCCACCGCTGGTGCGGCTATGTCACCCACTGCGACGATCCTGCCGAGAATGTGGGAGAGCCGCTGTGCGGGGCATGGATTGACGGGGCATGTCCGGGAAAATAATTATTCCTACTTTCTCTATTTTTATATCTCTTGTGCACGGGTTTAGGGGTCATAGATGCGGAAACTTAAAGCTCCGAAGCTGGTAATCCTGACACGATCACGTTGCTGTTGCTCCTCGTAGGGGCTTTTGACAGATCTTATCTGCTCAAATTCAAGAGGATAATGTTGCGCCGAAAATAAATATTAAAATAAAAAAGTTTATGCTTCCGCTTCTCCCATCAGCCTGTCCACCAGCCAGTTAGGCTCGAACTTCACCAGATCGGGATAGGTCTGGCCCACGCCCAAAAAGAGAACGGGCTTTCCGGTGATGTAGGCAATGGAGATGGCGGAACCGCCTTTCGCGTCCGCATCCGTCTTGGTTAGGATCGAGCCGCCGATGGGCACAGACTCGTTGAAGAGGCGTGCCCTCTCCACGGCATCGTTGCCTGCGATGGCCTCGTCCACGAAGATGAGCAGATCGGGCTTTGTGACGCGCACGATCTTCCTCATCTGATCCATGAGATTGATGTTGGTGTGCAGCCTTCCGGCTGTGTCACCGAGAATTACGTCTTTGTTATGCGCCTTGGCGTACTCGATGGCGTCGAAGATGACCGCCGCCGGATCGCCTCCGGTCTTGTGCTTGACGACCTTCAGGCCCAGTTTATTGCCATGAACTTCCAACTGCTCAATGGCTCCGGCACGGAAGGTGTCGCCCGCCGCCAGAACTACGGAGTAATTGTGATCCATCAGGTACTTGGCCACCTTGGCGATGCTGGTGGTCTTGCCCGTGCCGTTCACGCCCACGAACAGGATCTTGACCGGCTTTTGTGCATTCTTAACGTACTCGTCGAAGTCCAGATAGTTCCTGGACAGAAGAGTCACAAGCGCCTTTCGTAGAGCGTCTTCGGCCAACTGTCCCGTATCTGCGCCGATCTTCTTCTTGGCACCGACAAGCTCAGCTTTGACCTCTTTGACGATCTCTTCCGCCACCGGCAGGGCCACATCGCTTTCGAGAAGCGCCATCTCCAAAGCCCACATCGGCTCTTCGAGATCCTTCTCATCCAGGATGACTTCCTGCTCGAAGACAAGGCTCTTTGCCTTCTCGAAAAACGAAAACCTGCTCTTGGGCTTGGCGGCTGCATCTGCAGCGGCGGGACCGTTTGCGGCAGGACTCTTTAATGGTGCGGATTTTTGCGCGGCTTTGGCTGCCTTATTATCAGCGCCGGCAGAAGCCTTGGTAGGCTCAACTGACGCCGCCGGAAGCCCTTTGGCCTCAGGCAACAAATTGTTGTCTTTCTTGGATGAGAGCTTCTCTTCCGCCAGGGAAACCTTCTCCATCACTTTGGTGGAGAGAGCCTCTTTGAAGCTGGCCAGCTTCTCCTTGAACCGGTTAAACAATCCCTTCGCTCCCCGGCATCTGCTGCTGACCTGCGCTCGCTTCGAACTGCTCCATTAGGGCCTGGATCTTCTGCATCTCTTGATCGATCTTGGCAAGCACTTCATTCAGCTTCTTCGATCCCTCAAGAACCTCATCCTTGCGCACTTTCAGGATCTCTTTGGCCTCGGTCGCGGTCTTCTCAATGCTCACGCCCGCGCCCACATTTAAAACAATCTTCTCCTTAGAGGCGAGCTTGCCATGAATGAAAGATCCGGAACCGATGGGAACCAGGATATCCTGTCCTTCTTCTGCCGTATCCAGGGCTTCGACTGCGCTCAAGGCATTTTCAAGGCCCTGCATTGTGACCTGCGTCAGATTCAACTGGCGCACGATGGACTCTGCCTGAGCCTGGTACTGCTGGTATGCAGCCAGCAGTCTCCTGACCTCTTCCTCGCCTCCAGGAGAGCTACTCAACGGCCTTCACCCCATCAATCTTGATGAGACCTCTCTTCAGGCCGTGCTCGCTTCCCATGAGAGAATAGACTTTATTGACGGCATTCTTCTCGTTCTGGCTCACTACAACCTTGCTGAAGGGCAGCCAGGTCTTGCCGACAAGTCCTCCCTTAAACTGTCCTTTGATTTCAAATGTGCTCAATTGCTCCACCCCAATTATTTAATCATCAAACCGGATTTAAGCTGCGGTTTTAATTCCCAAAATCAAACCGGGAACCCATCAAACCAGGAAACCCAATGCATCCTCAAGGCGGCCAAGCTCTGGGCCGGTGGTATCATCTCCGGCCAAATAGCCGTGGCTATTGGCCAGAACACCGGAGCCCACCAGAGGCGAGCCGAGGTTCACCGTGCCCACATCCACCGGCAGCTCGAAGAGATCTTCCAGGACCGCGATTTCGTCCGGCGTGACTCGCGGGTGAACCAGAAGGCCCTTGTTGGTGGCAATGCCGGCCATGCCGACAGTCTTCAAGCCCCCGATGGTTCCCTTGACGACCTCTACGCACAGGGTCTCAGCGATTGCTTCGCTGGCCTTGGCGGATAGTCCCGGATGAATCAGAGCTGCGCTATCATTAGCCAGGATGATGTTTCCTGCGGCATTGTTTTTGGAAGGCAGCCGCGCCACCCGTCCGTGCTCGCGCAGGAGCTTCATCTCCTCGTCGCCTGCATGGTGAGTGACAATGAAGCCGCTCGAATTGGCCGCGATCAGAGAGCCCAAGACTGCGCTCCCTCCCGCCAGCATCCGCACGGCCTCCACCTTCAGTCCCGCTTGCACGAACTCGAACGCTTCCGGTCCGACCTCATACGGCACTAGGACTACCTTATCCGTTGCCCTGGCAAAGACTCCCAGAAGGGAACTGCCCGCAATATTCAATCTCTTATCGTTTGCCTGCAAATTCTGCCTCAACCCCGCCGTCTTCGAACTTGACTGCGCGAACTCTGACGCGTAGTGGCGGCTTCATGTCGCCTCTTGCCCAGATCACTTCATTCAAGCCCGGGTCTATCTTGATATTTTCCGCGGGGGTCTTCATATGCTTGGAGAGGTAATTGCGTACCTCGGTCATAGCCCGGTTGGACCTTCTGTAAATTGGTGCGGACTTCACCACGCCAAGGGGAATGGTGTAAACTCTCTCTGTGTCAGCCATTATTTATGCCTCTAATGTGCTTCTTCTCCAATGGCGTCTCTTGGGGTGCGTCACGACGCGCCTCATGGTCTTGACAATGACCCATGACGGCACCCTACGATTCTGGTTGAATGCCTTGGCAAGCCTGATCTTCTTGCCTAACTGTTTTTTGGACATTTATCTAATCTCCGAATAACTCTTGTATGCATATGGTTGGAGGGAAAAATCCTCTCGACTTCCCTCTGGCCTTGCCTCTCCGCTAATGCAAATCTCAGGCCCACCTCAAAGTCCGAAGCGGGATGCTTCCCGGAGTTCTCCTCCTGGAAGTCCAAGTAGCGTGAGGCCATAGCTTTGATGGTCTTAACCCCTAGCCCTGCCAGGGGTCTGAGGTATTGCACGTGCAACCGGTCTTCGAGGCTTCGCACAGCGCTAACGCTTAACTTTGGAGCGCGATCGTCTCGCCTCGTCCCGTCAGCCACAAATTCGCATTCTCTTGCAAGGGATTCTACTGCAACTTGATGAACGTAATCGAGAGCATCATTGGGATAGCCTGTATCCATCAAGATCTGCAGGCTTCTCTCCAGAATATCATTCTCGAAGACAACTCTCCTGTGAGGGTGACCAAGCTCTTTTGCCGCGGCGGCTGCCACCTTCCAGGCGTCATCATGGCCAAAGCTGAATGTGACCAGCTCGATCTCATCGAAGTATGGTTCGAGGAGGAGAGTGGCCAAGCCGCTGTCCTTTCCGCCGGAAAACAGAACTGCAACATTCATCGCAAATAGCCTTGCCAAAATCATTTCCTGGTGATAGTGATGTCTCTCTTCTTGGGCTGGGCCTGCTTAAGGATTGCCTTGAGCTGCTCGTCGGTGATCGCACCCCGCAGCCTGCCGCTTTGAGCGAGCATGATGAGCTGACCCTCGATCTGGGTGACGAAATCCGGCTTTGTCATGCGTATGGCATTCAGCCTTTCCCGGGCTTCGGGTGTGAGGATGGTTCTCATAACGGCAGCTTTCTTGGCTTCCAGCTCCTGCTGGGCCTGATCCTGCTGGGCCGCCATCATCTGCGAATCCACTTGCTGCTTTTGGATCTGCTCCACCCTACGTCGTCTTAATTCTGCAAGCTCATCGTCAGCCATTGTAGCTCTACCTCTTTTATTTTCCTTTTTTTAGCTAATCGCCAATAAGCGTTTATGCTGATTCTGCAGCCGGTTTTGCAGCCGCTTCAGCCGGAGCGCCCTGTGCCTTGCTCTGAATCTTGTGAGCCATGCCGTCCATGAATGCCTGGCCCGCAGGGGTCATCTGGCGTCCTTTCTTGAGCTTCTTCACGTAGCCGGCCTTCTCCAATTGCTGCAGGGACTCTCTGACTACAGAGCCGCTGCCCTTGGTGAAGTGTCCGGTAGCTACGCCCTTGCGGTGCTTTCCACCGTAAAAGGTCCGCAGCCTGGAGACTCCCACCGGGCCGTCTATGTATATTCTGCGCAGAACCGATGCACATCTCACGAACCACCAGTCGGGGTTGGTGGGCGGCATCTCCTTGTTCACCCCAGTCTTGGCAAACTCAGCCCAGTCAGGCGGCACGATTTTGCCTGTCGCCTTCAGATCCTGGGCTATTGCTGCTATCAAGTCATGGGGAGGCACGTCGTAAACAGTTGTCAATTTTTCAATCCTCCATGATGATAAGGAACAAACCAGAACCCTTACGCCAAAACAAGTATAAATGCTTTGTGACCACTCCTGCCAATGAATTTGCGGGCATCCGGCCATGATTGGCAGACCACAGTTCATATCTCAAGAATGCTGGAATACTCCCCGCGGCATCAAGATTCCCATCGAGATCACCATTGAGTTTTCCATTATGGATCTCTCTGTCGAGATCTCTTTAATTGAGATATCAATGCATGTTAGGCAGCTATCCGATCTTTGGCTCCACTCTGACTCTCTTAATGGTTTTACCACTAAATGTAGCTATGCATCTAAAAGCAAAGAAGTACTTGTCAACGCCTTACTTGTCAACGCCTTACTTGTCAACGCCTTACTTGTCAACGCCTTACTTGTCAACGCCTTACTTATCAACGCCTTAGATAATTTATTTTGGCAGGCTGGTCGCTCTGGCTACCAGATCCACCAGATCGATAACCTTTTCCCCCGCACCCGCATCCCTGAGATTTCGGATGCAGAGCGGACAGGATGTGACGATATAGTCCACACCTTCCGGAACGTCCAACAATCTTCTCTTGGCCATCCGGAGGGATAGGTCAGGATAACCGGATCGCACGCCACCGCCGCCTCCGCAGCAACGGGCATTTTCGCGAGCGGCTTTCATCTCTAAAAGGCCGCAGACGGCTTCGATAACCCGGCGCGGCTGCTCGAAGATCCTGTTATGACGGCCAAGGTGGCACGGATCGTGATAAGTTACTTTGATGGGAAGAGGCTTGATGTCCAACTCGGATATGTGCTCCGCCAAAAACTCAGGAATGCTCTGGACGCGAATGTCCGCAGGATAACTATTCTTCAAGGTTGTGTAGCATCCGGCGCATCCCGTAATAATGGTCCTGGCCCCGATCTGCTCCATCTGCCGGACATTCGCATCCACGAGCCTGGCGGCGCTAAAGCCGGTGCGCAGCAACGGCGAGCCGCAGCACTGTTCATCCGGGAGCATGGTCACGCCAAACTTCGAGAGGAGGGCAAAGCTGTTCATGGCCGTCTCCGTGTAGCGATAAGAGTTCATGCAGCCCACAAAATAGACGTAATCGGACTTCGACTCCAGGCGGCTCCGATCGCTAAGCCAAGCCAGTCTCCGTGTCCGCTCTCCAAAAGTGTTGCCGCTCCCGTAGATGCGCCTGGAGAGATCCGATTGCTCCGCCGTCATGATGCCAGAAGCCGCAAGCTCTCTTCTGGCCTCTTCCACCATCTGCGGAGGATTTATGCCCGCCGGGCATTTTTCCGTGCAAATCCCGCAGGTGGTGCAGGTGTTCAGGCTGTCTTGCACTTCTTTGTCGGCCTCAAGACCGTTCGCCAAGCCCTTCATCACAAGGATCCTTCCCCTGGTGTTGGCAGACTCCCAGCCGGACTCCTCGAAGACGGGACAAACGGAACGGCAGGTTCCACAGCGGACGCAGCGGTTGATCGACCTCAGATCAAGTTTCATTCCCATGCAAATCTCATATTCGTTGTCTACTCAGTTCGCACCCACTCATTTCGCATTTGCTCAGTCGCACTTGCTCAGTTCATAATTCATTTTGCACCTGACCGTTTCTTGTCTAAAGCCCCAGCTTGCCCGGATTCAGGATATTCGCCGGATCGATGGCTTTTTTAATGGACCTCATTACTTGAAGCGTCTCTTCGCCGAGTTGCTCCGGCAGGTACTCGGCCCTGGCCAGTCCTATGCCGTGCTCCGAGCTGACCGTTCCTCCCAGGTCAAGAGCGGCTCTGTGAATTCTGTCGGCGGCCAGGCGCAGCTTGCACCATTGCACCTCATCCATGACATCGATGAAAAGGGCAACGTGCAGGTTTCCGTCTCCGATGTGGCCGAACTTCATGGCGGGAATGTCCAGCTTTGCCGAAATCTGCTGCACCTTTTTTATCAGAGAGGGAATCCGGCTGATGGGAACGCCCACGTCCTCGCCCATGTAGATGCGCGTCTTGGTCGGGTCCAGGCGAGAGATGGCTGCGCCGACGAGCTTTCGGGCCGCCCAGATCTCATCCATCTCCTTTCGGCTGTCTGCCACTCGAACGCTCAAGGATTGCGGGCGACAGATTTCGGCGATCTGCAAGGCTTCGTCTTCAGTCGAGTTTTGCGGGCCGTCCACCTCGAACAGTATCACATCGCCATCATCCGGCACCGCTATGTTCGGATCGCAGCTCTTCAGAACCCGGCAGGTGAGCCGGTCCAGTATCTCGCAGGCGGAGGGAGTGATGCCTGCGGAAAAAACGCTTATCACCGCCCGGCCTGCCGTCTCGGCATCCGGGAAGCACGTCAGGACCAGCTTCCTGGATCTCGGCAGCGGAGCAATCTTCAGCCCGGCCTCCGTGATGACGCCCAGCGTCCCCTCCGCTCCTGCAAAAAGACGGGTCAGATCATAGCCGGCAGAGGACTTGAGGACCTTTGAGCCGGTGCGAATTATTCGGCCATCGGCGAGCACGACTTCGAGATCAAGCAGGTAATTTTTAGTAGTGCCGTATTTGACGCTGCGCATTCCGCTGCTGTTGTTGGAGATCATCCCGCCGATGGTGCACATGGCCGAGCTGCCGGGGTCGGGAGGAAAGAAGAATCCGTGCGGCCTCAAGGCGGAATTGAGCCTGTCCGCCACCACACCCGGCTGCACAATAACCTGCAAGTTGTCGATGTCGATCTCGATGATTTTGCACATGCCCGACATGTCCAGGACTACGCCCCCATGCACGGGCAAGGCTCCTCCGGCAAGGCCGGTGCCCGCACCCCGCGGCGTCACCGGGATTTGGTGTTCGCTGCAAAACTTGAGGAGACGGGAGACCTCTTGAACGTTCTCGGGCCGCACCACGTAGTCCGGCATTCCCTGCACCTGCGATGCATCCGAGGCATAGCAGTATCTCTCGGCCAGCGAAGCGGATACTCTGCTGCCGAAAATCTCCCGGAGAACCTCCAATGTTCCGCTCATCTGGTCTCCTCAACATCCGTGCCGATCCATCATGTTCGCACCGACTATCAGATCCACGCTTATCTATCTCATGCTTATTTGCAGGCAGGATATAAAGTCTCACTGGAGGTCCGGTTTTGGAAGGCGGTTCGACGAATTGGTTGGGTGAATTGGTTGGGTGAATTGGTTTGGTGAATTGGTTTGGTGAATTGGTTTGGTGAATTGGTTTGGTGAGTTGGTTTGGTGAATTGGTTTGGTGAATTGGTTTGGTGAGTTGGTTTGGTGAGTTGGTTTGATAAGTGTTGGATTGTTTGGGCATTCTTGTCTGAATCGTTAGACAACAGTATTAATATGGATTTGCGGAGAGATTGTGGTTTGATGAAAGCTGTCCTGATCCTGTCCGGCGGCGTGGACTCGACCACCTTGCTCTATAAGCTGGTTGACGATGGCTACGAGGTACATGCACTCACATTCAACTATGCGCAGAGGCACAAGAAAGAGATTGAATGCGCAAAAGCCATCGCCTCAAGGCTTGGCATAGTCCATCGCGTCGTCGACCTGAGCTGCGTGGCCGGGCTCCTGGGCGACAGCGCACTGCTGGGCGGAAAAGACGTCCCAAGCTGCCACTACACCGAGGACGCGGCCAGGCAGACCGTGGTTCCAAACCGCAACATGATCATGCTATCCCTGGCGGCGGGATATGCAGAAGCCCGGGAGATCCCGCAGATATTTTACGCCGCGCACAAGAACGACTCCACCATCTATCCCGACTGCCGGGCCGAGTTTGTGCAAGCCCTCAAGCCTGCCATCCGGCTGGCCACTGCCTGGCATCCCGTGGAGCTGTGCGCTCCTTTTGTGGACCTGACCAAGGCCGAGATAGTCTCCCTGGGCCTGAAGCTCGGAGTGCCTTATGAACTCACGTGGTCCTGCTACCGGGGTGAGGAGAAGCCGTGCCGATCCTGTCCCACTTGCATTGAGCGGGAAGAGGCATTCGAGATCAACGGAGCCAAAGACCCGTTGATTTAGCGTGAAGACTGGAAATCAAACGCCTGAGCACCATAATGACAGTGCCGGCGGCGCTAAATCAAATTATATTTTTAATGCAAATTATTAAATCAATATTTTACAAAGTTAATGATTCATGATTTCGAGTTTTCTGCGATCTAAATGTTTTCATAGCTTTTAATATTCTTTTTGTATCCTGATTATAATTATCAATTGAGAATTCTAAAGCCTTTTTCTTGCAGCCTTATCAATTTTGGCATCCATCGTTATGTCTGAATGAATAATTCTGCAGATCAAGTCGAATCGAAGAATGATCGGGGATTTGCCGATGCCTGAGAATACGGACGGCCCGGTGTTTAGCGAAGCCGAGAAGAAAAGCACTAGACAGAAGAGGAGCAAGAACAAGATAATCTCCGAGATTCTGGATATCTGCCTGGAGGGCGCTAACAAGACGCGCATAGTATATCAGGTTAATTTGAATTTCAGAACCGTCAATTCATATCTGGAAATGCTCATAAAAAATTCTATGATTGAAGTCTCGGGAGATGCAAAAAAGATCTACAAGACAACCGAAAAGGGAAAGGAATTGCGGAGCAATTACGACAGAGTAAAAGGCGAAACGGATTGGTTTTAGTAGATTGGTTTTAGTGCGGATGAGATACGGAATAATAATATGATTATAAAAATAACACTAAAAATTTAGCGCCATCAAAATACTAATCTTACAATAATAATAATTTTTCGCAAATTTTAATACAGTTCAGAACGCCTCTCTTATTTGCGGTATTTGTATTGCGGTATCTGTATTGCGGTATCTGTATTGCGGTATCTGTATTGCGGTATCTGTATTGCGGTATCTGTATTGCGGTATCTGTATTGCGGTATCTGTATTGCGGTATTTGTATTGCAGTATCTGTATTGCGCATCACCATTTTTTAGCCTCATTCCTGCGAGCATTGGCCATCCTTGAAAATCAAAACATGCAGCTATTCTCAAGTATTTCCCCGAAATGCCATTGCCAACCCATCCTGCGAGTTAAATACGATGACCTATACAGAATATATCATGTCTTCTTACCTGGAGCATCCGCTTCTTAAGCCGGGGTGCGTGGAGAAGCGGCTCTTCCAGTTGGATCTGGCAGCAACCGCCTTAAAAGCATCCAGCCTGATCGTCGTTCCCACAGGACTTGGCAAGACGGTCATCGCCCTCATGGTGCTTCTGGCAAGAATGGACAAGGGCAAGATTCTGTTCCTGGCTCCGACCAAGCCTCTGGTGGAGCAACATGCGACTTTCCTCGCCCGTGTCTTGAAAGATGAATCTGTCGTAATGATGATGACCGGAGAAACCCCGCCGGAGAAGCGGGCGGAGCTGTGGAGAAAGGCTCGAATCGTCACCTCCACGCCGCAGGTGATCGAGAACGATCTGCTCTCTCGCCGCATAGACCTCAAGGACGTATCTCTGGTGATCTTCGACGAGGCTCACCGCGCCGCAGGAAATTATGCCTACGTCTATATCGCGGAACACTATGCAAGGGAGGCAGCAAATCCGCTGGTGCTCGGCATCACGGCCAGCCCCGGCAGCCAGAGCGAGAAGATCGCCGAGATCTGCACCAACCTCGGCATCAAGAAGATTCAAACCAGAAATGAATCCGATCCCGATGTTGCCCCGTTTGTGCACCAGCGAGAGATCGAATGGGTGAAAGTCGTCGTCCCGGAGGAGCTTCTCAAGATCCGGACGGCGATCGAGGATGTCTTGAAGAGCAAGATCGACGACCTGAACCTGCTCGGCGTCAGCCCGGCCAGGATCGATCCGCGCGCCACCAAGAAAGAGCTTCTGGGATTGCAGGCGCTCCTTATGTCCTCGGCCAAGACGCAGGCGGATGCTGCGACCTTCAAAGGCATCTCGGTGATGGCGGAGATTCTGAAGCTGCAACATGCGGTCGAGTTGGCCGAGACGCAAGGACCGGATGCCCTGCGAATGTATTTCCAGAGGCTGCAGGGCGAAGCGCTCTCCCGCAGCGGCTCAAAAGCCTCCCGGCGCATCATGCAGGACCCCAAGTTCAGGCAGGCCATGAATGCTCTGGCGGAGACGAAAGCCGAGCATCCGAAGCCCGCCGCCGTCCGGGAGATCCTGGTGGAGCAGATCGAGGCCAAGCCCGATTCGCGCATAATGGTCTTCACCAACTACCGGGACACGGCCTCTTCTCTGCTCAAGTACCTGAAGACCGAGCCTGCCGTCAAGGCCGTCCGATTCGTGGGCCAGTCCAGCCGCCAGGAGGATGCGGGCCTGAGCCAGAAGAAGCAGGCGGAGATCTTGCAGAAATTCCGGGCGGGCGAGTTCAATGTCCTCATCGCCACATCCGTGGGCGAAGAGGGGATAGACATTCCCTCCACGGACCTGGTTCTATTTTACGAGCCGGTGCCATCCGAGATTCGCAGCATCCAGCGCAAAGGCCGCACCGGCAGGGCGCGGGCGGGAAGAGTGGTAGTGCTGATGGCCAGGGGCACTCGCGATGAAGCGTATTACTGGATATCGGACCGCAAAGAAAAGACGATGCAGCAGCAGATGCGGGGCATGAGCGGCCTTCCTTCCCAGTCTCTGGCCAAGGAATTCGCTCCGCGCCAGATCCGGATCACGGACGTGGCGGAAAGCGGCGAGAAGAGCATGTCCGCAGACTCTGCAAATGCTCATGAAATCGAAACCGGTTCAGATAACGCTTTTTGGGTCGATCCGGCAAAGCCGGTTGAAGATGTTGCAAGAGATATGGCAAGCGACCACGCTGCAGTCGCTTGCACTGATGCTGCCGTTTACGTGGACCCGCGGGAGCGCGAGATGGGCAAGATCCTGGAGTCCAAGGGCCTGGCGGTCACGCTGAAGAACCTGGAAGTGGGGGACTATGTGATCAGCGATCGCGTGGCCGTCGAGCGCAAGACCGCTCAAGATTTCGTCTCTTCAATCATCGATCCGGAGAGAAACCTCTTCCGGCAGCTCACGGATCTGAAAAATGCTTACGACCGACCGATCCTGATCCTGGAAGGCAGGGATCTCTACACCCGGCAGGTGAGGGCGAACTCCATTCAGGGCGCTCTGGCTTCGGTGGCCGTGGACTTGGGCATCCCCATCATTCCCACGGAGGATCAGCAGGATACGGCATCCGTCATCGCCACCCTTGTCGCCCGGGAAAGAAAGGAAGGGCGGGAGCCGAAGGTGCACGGCCACAAGACCGCCCGCACGCTGGAGGAGCAGCAGGAATACCTGATCTCCTCCATCCCCAGCGTCGGGCCGAAGGCGGCCAGGAATTTGCTGCGTCACTTCGGATCCGTGGAAAAGATCATGGCTGCGTCCGCGGAAGAGCTGCAAAAGGTGAAGCTGGTGGGCCCGAAGACGGCGGAACGGATTCGGGAGCTGGTGGGCGGATCGTACAAAGGATGAAGGGCAAGAATGGGATATCCAAATCTAAAATTAAAAGACCCAAAAGCACATCCGGACATCCTATCAGTCCATGCAAAAAAAGAGGATCGACAGAGAATTCGACAGAGAATAAATCACAATAAGTCAACAGCTAGAGATGGGATAGAATCCTATTCTCCAGCGTCGAATTGTCCACATAGCCGATGAACTTGTAAACGATAGTGCCGTTTTTGAAGAGTATCAGCGTCGGCGTCCTCGTGATGCGATATTTTTGCATCGAAACGGGATTCTGGTAAATATTGAGCATGCCGACGGCGACCTCGCCGTTCATATCTCTGGCAATGGCATCCATTGTATCATTCATGAACACGCAGGGAAGACATCTGGGCTCCCAGAAGTCGATGACAAGGGGCGAGTAGAGCTTCATCATTGCATCGATATTGCTGTCGTTTACGGTCATCGGAGAGACCGGAAACCGCGACGAGGACTCATTGGCGCTGGAATTCGCGGGAGGCAGTGGTGCGGCATGAGCGGGGATCGAGGCTCCGGAAAAGGCAAATGCCAGCAAGAGGCTCAGGGCAAAAAGCCCCCGAACGCCGCCTATGAACTGCAGTCGCGTCGATCTTGATGCCGTCGGCACACATCTCTTTGGCGTATTTTTAATTTCCATCATCGCTGTTGTCCTCGCAAATCCTTTTAAGTATAGTTAATCAATAATATTAAATCTTTTTCCCGGATAAGAGATGTGTGATTTAATATATATTGTGCAGGATGACGATTACTGCTTGAAGGTTACCTGTGACCGAAAGGTATATCAAATAGCTGTCCCTTTTATAAAAGGCTGCATAAGCGTCGCTTCAATTGAGTTTGATGGGATGTTTGTAGCAAGGATCGGTTCGTAGGAATCGATGCCAAAGGTAAGTGAATTTAAATGGAGAGATACGGAAGCGGAAGCAGAGGCGGCTTCAACAGAGGCCCAAGAGAGATGCACGATGCCACCTGCGCAGAGTGCGGAAAGACATGTCAGGTTCCCTTCAAACCCGATGGCTCCAGGCCGGTATATTGCAGCGATTGCTACCAGAAGCATAAGCCCGCAAGGCCGCCCAGAAGATACTAGACCGACTAAACCGCTTCATGCGGTTTTCACATTTTCGTGATTCGGATAGTAATTCTAGCTGGATAGTTGGGGCAGGGCGCGTTATTGGCCCTGCAGGACTTTATTTTTCCTGTGTTTTTTGAAGATTTGCATGCTCTCGCATGAGCATTCCTTATTCATTGATTATGCATTCCTTATATTTTAATTCGTATATATCTTATTCACATTAATCAACATAATCAAAGCTTGCAGATAGGTCAGAGCTTGCAGATAAGTCAAGCTTGCAGACCTGTCAGTCAGATCCTGCAGATAGATTCTGCAAATATTGACTGGCGTGTCTGTTGCAGTTGCGAATTGACCGGCACTTTTGCATATCGATTATATTTTTCTGGCCGAGGGCATTTTGCAGGTCGACTGCGAAGATCGGAAAAACCAGCAGGCATCGGAAAATCATTGCCGGACAAGCATCCGCGTAAAATATTCTACAAAATCAATATCAAATCTATGGAAAAGAAAATAGGCAAGCTCAGGGTTGGCCTGCAGATCCGTGCGAATTTAGGAAATTTATTTTTAAGTGCTTATCTGATCTGCGCCGAATCCCTTCTTCACCAAGATTTCTTTTATCCTATGAATATGGTTGCCCTGCAGCTCGATCAGGCTCTCTTTTACGGTTCCGCCGCAGGCTAGTTTGGACTTAAGATGTGTGCACAGCTCCTGCAGATCGATCTCATGGGGATCGATCCCCTGGATGACTGTCACCTCTTTACCGTACCTGCGTTTCTGAACTTTTACCGCGATCCTTTGCTGCTCCTTGGCAACCTCCTCGCAGATACAAAGCTCCGTAGGAAGGCCGCAGACGGTACACATTTGAGAACTCATTTGGTGGCAGTTACCTCCGCAAATATACCATCAATAAAGCTGATTATGCTATTTTAATCTGATGGTGAGCCCTTGAGGTCACTTTGTACCTTTGCCGCTTCGCCTACGCCTTAATTCGCCAAATTTTCGCATCATCACTTCTGCCAGGAAGATCACCAGGGCGAGGAGAAGCAACAGGTCTCTTCGAGATACTCTCTCCTGTATTGTCCTCTGGCTGAGCCTTCCTGCTTCCGCAATCAGGCTGTGTTTGGCCTCATCTTCCGTGAAGACCTTTCCGCCGCTGGCCATGATCTGCTTGGACAGATCCGGATTAAAGCCGAGATCCCGGTACTCCAGCGGATAGTTTACCGCTACCCCCACCGGTCCGACGTAGTAAATTCCGGTGCTGTTGGGCGTGATGGAAGCAGTGTAGCGGTTGTCGCCCACCTTCTCCACATCGGCTCCCGGAATATCCGGTCGAGCGCTGCCGGTGATGGTGATCTTCAAGGGAGTGCCCTGCCAGCCATCCTCCGCTTCAACGCGATCGGTCTCGGAGCGCGGATCTCCCACCGCCCAATTGACGATTGCCGATATCAGTTGAGATGCCGGCTTCTCGTACAGCTTTCCCGCCCAGGCACTGCCGTCGTCCGTGGAGAAGGCCGCTACTCTGCCCAGGCCGTAGCGCCATGTGGTCAGGACCGGCTTTCCGTCGGTCATGGCCACCAGCCGCTGGCTGCCCGTCTTCGGCGTCACATCGTTAAAGCCGGTGATGGTGGCGTTCAGCTCCAGGTCGGATGTGATGTAGTGGTTCTTGTTGGAAACTGCGATGGGATAGCCGGAGAGAGGCTGCTCCTCCTGTGGCCTTTCTTCCGTCGGCTGGGCGACCTTGGTCGTAATCGAATCGGGATAGACGAATGATATAAACTCGACACCGGTCTGGCCGGCCAGATCATCGAGGTTGCCGGTCTTTCCTGGAATCGCCTGCACCTGAATCAGCCTGGTGGTGGTGTTCATCTGCTTGAGTAGGATGGCAGAGCGCTTCAGAACATCCTCATAATTCCAGAGGTTGCCGTCGGAGAGCACCATCAGTTCACCCTTGCCGCCGCTGACGTTGAGCATATCCCAGGCCAGTTGCAGGCCGTTGTCCAGGTGGCTGTTTTCCGTGCCAGTGGGCGAGAGGGCCGAGATCCTCTCCTCCAGGACGCTCCGGCCCCGGGAAAGGGGGATCGGGTCCAGGACATCGTAGGCTTTTGTGCCGAAGACTATCACGCCCACCTTGTAGTCCCGGAAGTCGGGAGACTTGAGCAGCTCTATTGCCAGGGCTTTCTCGTAATCCAGGAGCGGCGTGCCGTCTTTGGTGCGCGTGGAAAGCAGGCTGAATGAGATATCGAGCACCAGGACTACAGTCTTTCCACCCTCGAAACTGCTGGGCGAGGATATGACGGGCAGGAACTTCTCCAGGCTGGAGTTGCGGTAGCTATCCAAATCATAGGAATCCTGGCCGCCCACCACCACCAGCCCGCCCCCGTCGCGCACGTAGTTCTCCAGGACATCAAGCTTGCTGCTGTACCTCCGGTCATCGAGCACAACGGCTTTGAAACTCGTCAGATCCGCGGGCAAATCAGGAACAAGCGTGAGTTTGTAAAGATTTGTCAGGTCGGTAGCCAGAGGCGAATTGCTCTCTGAAACCAGCAGAACTTCGGGTTTGGGAACGACGTAGACGGCTTTCTGATAATTGTTGTTGACGGGCTGCAAATCAGAGGCGATCGTGGCACGCAGGATGTGGTTTCCCGTCTCCAGGAAGGCATGAGAGATCTTGATGGACATGCTTTTATTGGCGTCCAGGTTATCGCTGTAGATGAGCTTCTCGTCCGCGAAGACGGAAAGCGGCCCCTGGTAGCGTCTGGCAGAGCGCACCGTCACTGTGAAGGGAAAATCTCCGCCCAGGACTGCGGTGTTAGTTCCTGAGATCTCGACGCTGGAGTCGTCGTTCACCGGCGCGATGGAAATGGCAAAGGTCGTGGTATTGGATGCCTTGGCCAGGGCCAGGGCATCGGCCAGTTGCCTGCCGCTGTTGCTGTATCCGTCCGAGACCAGCACCAGGCTGTTGCCGGGCAGAGCATATTGGACTATCCGGTCTCCGAGAGGGGTCGAGTCTCCGGCGAAGGAGCGCACCTGAGCCTTGGCATTATCCGCCACCCGCGCCGCGACATCCGGATCAAAGACCTGCATGGACCCGGTCTTATCGTCCAGGACGATTATGCTCGGCCTCTCCGACTGAGTGGTGTGGGTCTGCACGAAATAGGGATTGGCAGCGGCGGCAATGATCAGGCAGAAGACAACCAGTCGGCTGGCGGCAAGGAGCCTGTTCTTGGCCCTGCTGCGGATGAACAGCGCCCCCAGGATCAAGAGAACGGGAATAGCGTATAGCAGCTCCGGCGTGGCGAAGTACAGGTCCAGGATCATGTCTCCCGCCTCCAGCGCATGATGGCCAGCTCCAGCAGGATGGCCAGAGCCGCCAGGGCAATCACCCAATTGGAGATATCCTTTTCCACTATCGTCTCCCGGCTGCCTTCCCTGAACTCTCCGGCCTGAACGCTGCCGCTGCGGCTCAGGGAGGACTCCCTGGCATCATACATGTTGGCGGCCAACTCCACTGCCCGGTAGCGGTAGATTCCGACCTCGTCCAGAAGCAGACTGGAGGTGGTGATCGCCTGCGACGGCGTTTCAACGCTCACCGCATCGCCCAGAGGAATCACTGTTCCCGTCTTGCGATTGGCCTCGCCGACGTCCGGAACACCCGTGATCCAGTTTGCCATCTGGTACCAGAATATGGGATACTCGGGGCGCGAGTAGAAGTCCGAGTTCAGCTCCAGGCCGTCGTAAATGACCGTACCTCTTCCCAGCCTCCAGTAAGCCAGGACTGGAACACCGTTGGCCTCTACCATAGTCGTGGAGCCGCGGCGAGCGGTAGCCTCCGGATAGCCGAACAGCCCGATCTCGTCAAAATGCACCTCATCGGCAAATCCTGTGTCCCGCACCCACAGGCTCGCGGAGCCCTCAGATCGGCCGGTCACGCGCACCGGCAGGTACTCGGGGCTCTCTTGATCCTGAGCGATGTAAATTACTTTGCCTCCGCCGTCGATGTAGCGGTTGAGCTGTCCATCCTGCGAGGCGTTCTTAGCCACCACTACCAGGTCGAAGTCGGAAAATTCGCCTGCGGTCTCGACCCGCACATTGGGCAGGGAGCGAAGAGCGGCCAGGGCAGACCCCTTTTCGCCGAGATAGAGGACCCTCTTCTCGCCCATATCCGGCACGCAAACGAAGGCGTTGTTATCCCAGGCGACAGCGTCCTGCAGATCGAGCGAGATCTGGTTGATGCCGGGATAGGCGGTGAAGGAGAGGTAGTAATCGCCGCCGGCAGCGATGCTGGCCATGCGGCTGCTGGACCCGCCCGGCCCCTGAATTAAGATGGGAACAGATCTTGCAGGTCCGAAGTTATGCACCTGCGCAGTGTGGTTGACATATCCCGGTCCCGGCACGTCCCAGCCGTCCACCAGGGCGACATTGTCTCCACCCTGGCGCGAATCGGCGAAGACGATGCCGATCTTTCCGTCCGCTTGCAGGACCTTTCGCGTAGCTTGCGGATCGTCGCCCGTCCAGCTTATGAAATCGGATGCCACCAGGATATTGCCGCCGTCCGAGCCGAGCAGGTTGCTGGCCAGAATCATGCTGCTGGAAAGGTCAGAAGAGACGGCTTTGCTCTTCAGGCCGGCCAGGGCGTCCCTCGCTTCCGCACTGCTGCCGCCCTGCAGAACCGTGACGGGAACGCTCTCCGCCAGGATGATACTGACCTTTTGATAGCGATCCAGGAACGGATCGATGAGAGACTTGGCCGCAGCGATGCTTGCGTCCATGCTGGCCGAGCCGTCCAGGACCACTACCAGATGGCTGCTGGCCGTTCCGACATCCGTAGTGTACGGCCCGGCTGCGGCCACGGATAGCGAGCAGAGGACCAGTAGCTGCACCCAGAAGAGCGGATCGTAGATCAGGCGGCTCAGGACGGCAGAGCGCTCCGCCTCTCCTTCCCGCAAAAACATGGTGGAAGAGAAAACGATCTCTTTCGGCTTCGGGCGAATGAGGTAGATAATAATCAGAGGGATGATACTCAAGAGACCCAAGAGGGCGAGGGGATTCCTGAACGGCATTGCAGTATCCTATCTAGTTTAAGAACTATGAAAAGGTTTGCGCAGGTCATAAATATAATCCGGCCCAATAAGCACGTGCATCTTTCCTAAAATGAGGTATCAGGTTATGGTCAGCGCCATGGAACTTTACATGTTGCTGCCTAAGACCAACTGCAAGAAGTGCGGGCTTCCCACCTGCATGGCATTTGCCGTCGGCCTTCTGGGCAGAGAAAAAAAGGTGGATGAATGTTTGCCCCTCATCGAGGAGAAGAAGTACGAGGCCAAGCTCAAGAAGCTGAGGGAAGTGATGGCGCCCATGGAGAACGCCTCGGAGACCGGCCTGATCATTCATCCCGAGAAGTGCTTCGGCTGCGGGAACTGCGTGGTGGCCTGCCCCGTCAATGTGGCCGCCGAGCCGACAAGATGCGGCGCTGGTTTGGGACCGCAGGGTGAGAAGGTCATCTTGCGCGTGGAAGACGGCGTGGTAAAATGCAACAATCTCAAGGAATGCCGGCGCTTCGGGCCGAACAAGATCCTGTGCAATGCCTGCACCGCGACCTGTCCGAGCAAGGCGATAGAGTTCGTTTAGGCAAGACCGGGATGGTGGATTAAATGGCGATATGCACAGGCTGCTCACTTCTCTGCGAAGATATTGAAGCAACGATAAAAGACGGCAACGTCACCGCCGTCAAGAACCTCTGCCGCAAGGGCAACGGACACTACCAGGCCCTCAAGACCGATCGCACAAAGCCCATGATCGACGGAAAAGAGGTCGCGCTGGACGCTGCCGTCAGCAAGGCGGTGGAGATTTTAAAGAATTCCAAAAATCCCCTGCTCTGCGGCTGGTCCAACATGACAATGGAAGCCCAGGCGGCGGGAATTCTCCTGGCCAGGAAGCTCGGCGCGACGATATGCGACACCTCGCCCACCTGTCAGGAAGACTTGATGGAGCGGATCATGGACGGAAAGATCCCCACCTGCACTCTGGACGATGTTCGCAACTTTGCCGACACATCCGTATTCTGGGGGTCGGACCCGTCCAACAGCCACCCGCGACATCTCTCCCGCTTCTCCTACTATCCGCGCGGCGAGAAGAGGCAGAAGAGCTACGAAGAAGAGCGCATTTGCGTCACCGTAGATGTGAGAAAGTCGGCAACCGCAACGCTGTGCAGCAACTACTACTTCCGCCAGCCGCCGGGCGGCGATGCCGAGTTTGCGGAAGCTGTCCTGGCCGTGCTGGACGGAAAGATCCCCAAAGTCGGGGACAAGAAGCGCATGATCGAGCTTGGCACTCTGCTGCGCAAGACCGAGTATGGCGTGATCTTCCCCGGCCCCGGAATGCTGCTTGCTCTGCAAGGCAAGATGGATTTATTCGAGAAGTTGGTGGCCAAGCTGAACGAGATCACCAAGTTCAAGGTTCTGCCCATGCCTGAGCACTGCAACACGCGCGGCTACTACCAGCTCATGCGAGAGCAGACCGGATTCATAAACGGCGTCTCTTTGCGGGGCGATGCACCCGCGCACGGGCCCGAGCAGAGGCTTGCCGCCGCGGCGAAGAGCTGCGACGCGGTCCTCGCCGTCGGCTCCGATCCGCTGGCGGAGCTTCCCCTGGCTACGGCTCGCGCTCTGACCAGGGCAAATGTGCCGCTCATTGCCATCGATCCCCATCGATCCCTGACCTCAGATGCTGCCAAGGTTGTCATTCCCTCCGCCATGTCGGGCCTGGAAGCTGGCGGCACGGCTCTGCGCATGGATGGGGTGAAGATAGCTTTCGAGCCCCTCATCAAGCCGGGCAAACCCGACCTGCTCTCGGACGAGCAGATACTGGCAAGAATTATGGAGGCGATTTAAAATGGAGAGCACAGTTGAGAGCACAGTTGCGATTGTAACCTTCCGCGACATCTTCCAGGACGAGGCGGGAAAGAAGAGCAAGTTCGCGGACGAGTTTCGCACTCTCGCCGCCCAGTTGCTGCTGGACAAGCAGGACATGGCCAAGCTCGGCTGGAAGGATGGCCAGAAGGTTATGGTTAAGAACGATGTGGGCAGCGTGGTTGTGGCTGCCAGGACCTCAGGCGACGATCCGCATCCGGGACTTGTCTGGATGACCGCCAGCCCCTGGTCCAATCAACTGCTGGCGGAGGACTACTGCGCCGGAGAAAAGCCCTGGGCGGGCATCACGGCAACCCTTTCTCCCACAGAGGAGAGCGTCACCCAAATATCTGAGATCTTGCAGAGGATGCGAGCCTGAAGGAACCGACGGGCAAAGGTAGCCAAAGGAACCTTGAAGGATATCTGAAGCAACCAGAATAAAACCGGAAAAAGCCAGAGGATAAAATGAATCTCATCTCAATCGCCGATCTCTCCAAAGAGGACATCATCCGTCTGCTCGACAGCGCCGAAGCCTTCCGAGTCCGGCGCGGCCATCACGGCGAGCCGCTGCAGGGCAAGAGCCTGGCCATGATCTTTGAGAAGCCGTCCACCCGCACGCGCGTCTCCCTGGAGGTGGCGGCATCGGAGCTGGGCTGCCACGCGCTGTACCTGTCCGCCAATGAGCTGCAACTGGGTCGCGGGGAGACCGTCGCAGACACGGCGCGCGTTCTCTCGCGCTACGTGCACGGCATCACCGCCCGCGTCTTCTCGCATAAAACCGTGGTCCAGTTGGCCGGGCACGCAAGTGTGCCGGTAGTCAACGCCCTGTCCGACTGGGAGCACCCGTTGCAGATCCTGGCCGACCTGCAGACCATGCGCCAGCGCTTCCCTAAATTGGAAGGCTTGCGGCTGGGCTGGATCGGCGACGGGAACAACGTCTGCAACTCTCTGATTCTGGCTTCGGCAATTCTGGGCATGGAGATCGCCGTCGCCTCGCCGCAAGGCTACCAGCCAAAGGCCCAAATATTAGAAGAGGCGAAGAAGCTGGGAGGCCGGCCCAAGGTCGTCGCCGAGCCTGCCGAAGCGGCCAGGGATGCCGACGTCCTGGTAACGGACACCTGGGTCTCCATGGGAGATGAAGCACAGGAGGCGGAGCGCCTCCGGGTCTTCGGAAAGTACCAGGTGAATGCGAATCTGCTCCGCCAAGCCGCTGAGGATGCCATCGCCCTGCACTGCCTGCCCGCTCACCGCGGTCAGGAGATCACGGATGAGGTGATGGACGGACCGCAAAGCGCGGTCTTCGATGAAGCGGAGAACCGGATGCACACCAGCAAAGCCGTCATGGCCTGGCTGATGGGCCAGAGCGAAAAATAGAAACGAATAGAACGAACACAAGCGGGGGTTGCCAAGTGGTTAAAGGCGCAGGGCTTAGGACCCTGTCACGAAGGTGTTCGCGGGTTCGACTCCCGTCCCCCGCATAAGATCTTTCTACACCAGAATAGAGATCTCAAAAATATTTTATCCAAGCATTATGATGGCAATATGGTCAAATTCATTTTTCAAATAGAACGCGGGTTACTCAAAGCCGCACCACGATCCACGATGGAATGCGCTCCAGAAAAATACATAAAAATAAAGGAAATTGGAGGTATCGATGGACGTTTTGCTATCCATGAGACGTCCCCAATAAAAAAGATAATAGGACTTTTTAAAATAAATAATATAATTGAAGACAGCCCGCGAGCCTTATGGGATGAACTAAAGGAACAGGCAGGGATTTCTGAAGACGAATTTTTTGATTATTTTAGGAATAAAGAAATGGGATTTGCGTTGGAGATAAATTATTGAGCCATCTGCAAAGCTCAAGCATTTTTTTGTCTCCGCATCGCCCTTCCCAGAAGGGTTCACAGCGATTACCTCATGATCTTTTCAAATCTAAATAGCTCCCCATCTCCAGGCATGCCTTCTTTATCAGCCCCATGTGGGTCTGGGTTATACATACTGTAATATTCGACGATTTTGAATCCACATTTATTAACATAGAAGTGAATGTTGCGTTTTTCAAAATACGGCGTGTGAGTTTCCCAAACCCTTGTCTCGGGATACCTTTCCTCAATTGCTCTCCATGCCTTGTATCCGATGCCACGACCATGTTCCTTTGTAGATATATATAAGAGATCAAGCGAGTTGTGATGTGTTACTTCATCAATAGCCAGTACAGCGCCGCCGACCTTATTCCCATCTGAGAGGATATGATAGGTTACGGCGCCCGGAGCACTGAAGGATGCCTCGATATCTTCATCAGAAGGAATCATTTCATCTGGAATAGAGCCAAATGCTTCAGTCACAGCTTTGGCAAATGCTTCCTGCAGGTCTCTCTTGAAGCCCAACAGGTCCCCCTTTCCTGCAACCTCGAGTGTTACGCAACATTCTCCGTTATCTTTTTTCAAAGCCTCTACTCCTGTATAGCAAACTTTCCTACCCAATATTTGTAGGTGTGTCATGAAGACCTGCCAACGTGAACTCGGTGCGACAATATGGATATATTCCTATCCTTTAGGGACGGCGTTTAGAGCTAATTCCGTCGCACTTGACCTGCCCCCTGCATACCACACCAATCAGTTGGACTGCGGCGGCGAACTGGCGATGACACCCAGGATAAGCCCGCCGATAATGCCAAGCCTTAGCATTCCGCCGACATCGCCTCACCCCGCCTGACCCAAACTGCCCAAGGGTAGAAGCTTAACCTCTGCACCCTAAATTGAGGTGCTGACGCGGCATACGTCGCCGTTGCGGATGCATTTGACGCAACGCTGATCTCGTTGGATCTGGAAATGCTGAAGCGCTGCCAAGCTGCCGTGGATACTATGACTCCGGAGAGCCGGCACGGGGCATGATAGACTATTTTTAAGGTTAAGCACATGCAAGGAGCCTTCGGAACCGGGGCCTCGCGCCTGGGCTGGCTCTCCATCGGCTTTTGGCCCGCCTGCGTGCAAGTGCGTCGATGGGCGGGATTGCGGCTCAGGGAATGCGAGCTGATGTAATGGTGTCGGTATTTGTGATAAATGGTAACGATATCAGTGATAGCTTACCGGGCGTTGGCGCGGCGCGGGCTGCCCACTGGGCAAGGCCTCTCTCGCTGGCTGGCGCACGCTTCCGCTCACGTTTGTGGCCGCCTGCGCGGGTCCGGGCGCGGGCGGGCGCGGGAGGCCCGGCGGCTGCGGGTGAGGGGCAGCGGGTGATTGGCAAGCCCCGAAAAGCCATCAAGCCGCTGCATGTCGATGCCCCGGCGGGCCCCACCGCCCCGGTCCTCATGCCGCCCACGCGCCTGCGAGCGTGAGCAAACGAGGGAAAC
>Ga0074195_1001239_pt1 | contig 37507 bp, 48 predicted proteins | sample EPASupsiteHSE623_FD_64525 | JGI IMG/M metagenome (GOLD analysis project Ga0074195, IMG submission 64525) | Bioremediated contaminated groundwater from EPA Superfund site, New Mexico - Sample HSE6-23 | ecosystem: Environmental > Aquatic > Deep subsurface > Groundwater > Contaminated ...
CTTTCACAACCCTGTGATATTTGATGATGGGTATTTACAATTTGAATCAGATGGTCAAGCCCCCATAGGTGATTATGGCGAGGATAGATTTGAGATTATGCAATTCACAGGACTCAAAGACAAAAACGGCAAGGAGATATATGAGGGGGATATTGTGGAAAATAAGACACAAATTGTCAAAGAAATTAAAGATAAATATATCTTCACGGGTAAATATAAAAAGACAAGATATGTAGCGACTTGGAATGAACACTGGGCGCAGTGGGACATTATAGAAGGTGCGGAACGAGGAGAGCTTGAAGTCATCGGCAACATCTACGATAACCCTGAATTACTAAATAGCGAAAGGGAATGAAGATAAGAAAAGAAATTGAGGAAAAACTGATTAAAGATGTTCAATACGAACTAGACGAAATGGATATTGAAGGTATGGTAAAGCGACTCGTCCAAAAGAAAGAGGTCAAAGAGGCGGTTGCCAGACTTGTTCAAGATAAGATTGCTCAGTTGGTGCAAGAAAGAGCCTTTATGAGAATACAGAAGCAAATGCCGATTATTGACGCTTGTGTAAACGAGAAGGTACAAGAGTTTTTATACAAATTAGGAGTTAAATAGGTTACTAAATAGCGAAAAGAAATGAAAGAAATATACGTCGCACCACACTCAAAGATTCCAGTAGGGTGTCTAGTTAAATTTGAGGAGGAAAAACAGAGGTACACGGTCATGGCATCAAACGTAGCCTTTGCCATTTGCACCAAGCCCATGAACGCCCACAAGACTGTCCTATACACCATAATCGACTGGGGTCACGACATCAGAGGAAGAGAGAATCTGGTGTTTGGCATGGGAGCGGAGACACAAGAACAGTGTGAAGAAATGCTAGAGAGATTGACTTCCGGCGACAGTGAGGTATCGGAAAGAAACGACATACCATTAAAAATCGAGGCCATTTACTACAAGCAATGAAACAATTTATAGCCGAAACCATAATAGAATTTATCGAGAAAATGATTGTACCGGCACTAAAACGTTGCGGATACCACATGGAGTACGACATCACACCGGACGACACAACCCAAGGTAGTGCCTTATTTGTTTGATAAACTAGAATCATGGCACAAGAAACTGTCCCACTCAGACGATATGTAGAAATGCTAATCGGAAACGTCAAAGAGTCCGTTAAAACGGCCTACGCTTCAATGGAGAAGAGACTGGAGGGCATGAACGAGTTCCGCGACACCCTCAAAGATCAGGCGAGTAAGTTCGTGACCAGAGACGAGATGAACGCCAAATTTGAGGCACTAGACAAGCAGGTAGACGACCTCCGGATGAGTAAGGCATCACTAGACGGAAAGGCATCACAACAGGCAGTAACCACGGCACTCCTGATCAGTTTGGCGAGCATAATTCTCGGCATCATCGGAATAATAATCAACTTCGTTTAGGTACTTGATTAAACTTGATTCTCACGATTAAATGGTTATATAATTAAATAAGATTAGTAAATACAAGCACAAAATGAACGACACGGTAGGAACTTACAAAAAATTTATCGAACCGATCAAATGGGGTATCCAAACCAACACCGCCTCAAAGGAAGAACTGCTGGCCTATGTCAACCGACTAGAGAGCTTCGCCATAGGATTGGTAATCGGAGCTGAAATGGTGGGCGGAAAAGTAGGTGAGCTAGCCAAGGAAATTAACAAACTAAACAAAGCCAAGTGAAAACCAAAGCACAAATAATAGAACAAGTGATCGAAGATGCGATCAAGGTAACCATAGAAGACGAGGCACAACTGACCATGATCCGCCGGACACTATTGAAGCTAATCGACCCCAAACAAGAGCAACTGAGAGGTAAACTCCAACAGGAAATGCTCACGTACAAAGTCCGATTGGAACAGCAAAGACAAGGGATTGAGATACTGAAAGAGATGTTGGAAACGGAAGAAAAGAAGAATAATGAGTATGTTTTACCTACTGAGAAGATAGAGATAACTCATACAGGGATTTTCTAGGCATGGAGACAAAGAAATCCCCGCAAGTCGTAAAAACGCAACATAACCTATATGATACTGCTCGAAATACCACCATACGGAAAAACCTACGACCTCACCTATCCGGCGGCAAGAGAGACACTACACACTGACCTAACGAATGACGGCTTTTTCGAACTGGAGTGGGGAAAGCCATATAAAGATATTCTGTCCCAGCCAGTGGTATCGACCAAAGAGATCAACGAGTTTCTGAATAACGTCCTAGATTTTATTAAACTCAAATACGGCAAAAACAAGAAAATAGACTAATGGAAAAAATAACGATAAAAAATAGCGATGAGGTCAGAGAAAGGCAAAAGGTTGCCGCCAGAAAGTATTATCACTCAGAGAAAGGACGTGTTGCCCACAGACGTAAAAATGCTGAATACTACGAAAAGAACAAAGAAAAGAAAAAGGCAAGAATGAAGATAGCCTATTTGGTAAGGGTAGGAAAGGTTATTCCTGGGAAATGCGAAGTTGTTGGATGCAATGAGAAGACTCAACCGCATCACGATGACTACTCGCAACCACTTAAAGTAAGATGGTTTTGCAGAAATCACCATTTAGAACTGCACTACAAAAGAATATGAGTTGGTGGATTAAAAAGAAAAAACGATGCAAATGCTCCTGTCACTTCGTGCCGGTAGATGGTGTCGTGAATGAAGAGCCAAAACATTGCAAATTATGCAGTCCTCACACCAAGGTAGGAAGAGCGTTGCGACAGACCGGCCGGAGCGAGCGATCCAAGGTGATGAGAGAGATTGATGAGGTGGTAAGCCTGATCGTCCGGATCAAGGCAGATTGGACGTGCAAGAAGTGCGGTCGGTACTACGAGCCAACCATGACATTAAAAGGCGTTCTAGGACAAAAGCTGATGACGACAAGCCACTATTTTAGCCGAGGTGACATAAGCGGTCGCTGGGACTTCGACAACCTAGACGCATTTTGTATATTTTGTCATCAAGCGGTTGAAAACAAAAAAACGATTACTGTGGGGGAATTCAACTACGAACAGTACATGATCAAAAAACTCGGTGCTGAAAGGTTTGAGAGACTAAGATTGATGTGTACCCAGACCACCAAGTACAGCACCGCCGAACTCGGACTGCTCCTGATGGATTATAAAAAACAACTCAACGCACTATGCAAGAAGTAACAGAGAGACAATTACTCGAACTGACACCGTACCCAGTCAACCCCCGATCGATAACCAAAGACAAGTTTGAAGACCTAAAAAGCAAAATAAAACGATGGGGACAGCTAGGCGCGCTCCTGATCGATGGCAGAGACAACCGGACAATTCTCGGAGGAAATCACGCATTCGAAGCCATGAAAGAACTGGGAATGACCACGGCAAAAGTGGAGTACCGGACACCAAAAGACGATGCAGAGGCACTAGAACTCGTTATCGTCCACAACGAACGATACGCATCGTGGGTAGAGCAAGATCTGGCAGAATTACTTCACCAGTACAAAGATAACATCGACCTGAGTAAATACTCGATAGATTTAGGCAAAAGCACCGATGCCAACAAAATCCTAGCCCGATACGGAGAAACTGACGAAGACGAAGCCCCAGGACTCGGCGAGGGAGACTCCATCAGCAAGACCGGAGAAGTATACCAACTCGGACGACACCGCCTGATGTGTGGGGATTCTACCAACCCAGAGGACATGGCCAAGCTAATGAACGGCGAAAAAGCATCAGTCATCGTCACCGATCCACCGTACGGAGTAAGTTACGAGGGAAATCCAAACGGTAGCGACTGGGACATGATTGAGAATGACGACTTGAGAGGTGAAGCATTAAACAAATTCCTCCTCGCCGCATTTGAAAACATTTCCGAGAACAGCATCCCGAACTGTCCGGCGTACGTTTTCTACGCATCCAGTACACACATCGAGTTCCAACAAGCCCTTGAGGCGTCAGGATGGCGCGTAAGACAGCAGATCATCTGGGCAAAGCACATGGTGATAGGCAACTCCGACTACCATTGGACACACGAACCAGTCCTTTACTGCGCCAAAGGGAAAGAGAGGCCACCATTTTACGGAGACAGAACAAACCGGACAGTGATCGACACGGTCGGGTATCAAGAACTCCAGCGACTTACCAAAGAGGCCTTACTGGGCATTCTAATGAGCATCAAAAGCTGTAGTACCCTCCAAAACGTCCAGAAAGATACCCAACACTACGTCCATCCAACTCAGAAACCAGTCGGAATCATGACTCCATTTATCAAGAACTCCAGCGACTTAAATCAGATCGTCCTCGATGCGTTTGCAGGATCAGGATCGACCTTAATTGCCGCTCACCAACTCGACCGGATAGCCTACTGCATGGAGTTCTCCGGACTGTTCTGTGACGTAATCAGAAGACGGTACGCCAAGTTTATAGGAGAAGAAACAAGGTGGGAGGAGGTCACCCCAGCCGTATGATCAGGAAGACCGACAACACCTACGAGGCCGCATTCTACATGATGTTCGGAGCGATTGTGGAAAACGTGAGGACAAGTCGCCTAAACAACACCCAGGCGCACAAAAAGATGTTCCGGAACATGTGGATAATCGAGCTTTCCAACGTACCGGAGGACAAGGTGAGAGAGTGGGGATTCGGAACGGCGATGGCCAATGTGAGGGATTACGAGAGCGCAAGGAAGAAGCTAAAAAAACTGATCGTAAAGAGGCTGTACACTTGACAAAACCTTATGTAATTATATAATCAAAAGCAAATGAGCAAAGCAAAGATGGACGCATTACTTCAAGAAAAAAAGGTGATCACAACCGTGTACATAAGCGAACTGGTGAAACTGAGAGCCGACAGGTACGCCGCCAACAAACTTATGAAAAAGGGAGAACTTCAAGAAAAAGCCCTCATCGAATACATGCAAAATCATCCATGACCAAAATAGTGTTCGCTACACTCCTACTTGCGCCAATAGCATTCGAACTGGGTAGGGCATCGGTGGCGAGGACGGTAGATTGGCCAGATTACGTGAGCGCAATATCGATAATCGTCGTAGGAATCTGGGCAATAACAACAAGCAAATAAAATGGACGACAAACCAATACTCCAAGAAGAAACAAAGAAAGTCCTGATCGAAAACGGTAAGTTTGATCCGGAGATGAGTGTGCTGACCGAGGTAACCAACCTCGAGGGAATGATATTCGGACTGGACAAAGAGATCGCCAACCAAAAAGACTGGAAGAACCAAGCATACAAGGAGCGCGACCGGCTCGTGGCACTTTTGTCAAAAATCTACCCAGCGCACCTGTGTAGACACGATGAAGCCGATACCGAATGGGAAAATGACTGGAGATGGATCGTCTGCATTCACACACCGGCTGGACAAGCCACATGGCACATCAACGATACGGAACTCATTATGTTCAATCACCTCCCCAGACTCGCAAACCATTGGGACGGACACAGTACAGCAGAAAAGTACGTGAGACTCGGATCGATCAAGCGAAAACGAGTCACGCTCAAACTCCTCCAAAAACAAATCGGCATTTGACGACCACTCAAAAACAGTTGTATGATATTCTCATATGGAATTAAATCGATCTTACATTGTACCGCAGACACTCGAATTCAATTTCCCAGGCGCAGTCAAAGCTACAGCAGTCCTAACGGCAACCGCTATCGTTCTCAATAACGAAACGGTCACGATAGGAGAAACGGTTTATACATTCAAGACCACACTCACCGGAGCTGCGTTTGAAGTTTTGATCGGAGTCTCACTCGCAACCGCCCTAGACAACCTCAAGGTAGCCATTAACGCCGGAGCAGGAGAGGGAACCGTATACGGCACAGGTACTACAGCCCACCCAGACGTGACCGCCACGACCAACACGGACACCGCCCAGACCATCGAAGCCAAAGTAGCCAACCTAGCAGGAAACGACATCGTTACCACAGAAACCTCAACCGTAGCCTCTTGGGCATCCGCAACCATGACCGGAGGTGCCGGAGTCCTCACATTGACCTTACCGGTAACCGACAACGGTGGAATTTGTACAAAGATGATCACGATCACCCCAGCAGTCGCCGGAGCCGCACTCACAGCAGACATCGAATTGCTTGACGAAGACGGCAGACAGATCATCCTCGTAAACGACCAGGCAGAATCAACCTCCACACCTACTGCCATAGGTTTCATAATCGCGCCAACTGATACCATCAAGGTGACATACTCCGCCATCCCTGGCGCAGATTCCCAGATCGCCGTCCTCTTGAGGTAAACTGATTGGAAGTTAATAACTATAGCTCCGAAATGGAACACCTATGGTCGAAGATGCACAAATCGCTGAAGTAAAACCCCAAAACGTAGAAATCGAGAAACAAAAACGTCGAGAGAGCGTCCAGTTTGTAAAATGGACAAAACTTTTCATGCTTAAAACAATCGATGGTCAGGTGAATACTTTGTACGGAAACGCCACCAAATGCGCCCTAGCGACCTATGGTGCCAAAAAATATGCTACAGCCGCCCAGATCGGATACCTGAACTACAAGAAGCTCAAGGGCATGAAAGAGTACATCCTCGACAATGAGGGATATGGACTTGCAGACCTGATGAAAATAGGACTGGCCAAAGTGCTGAAAGGAAACTACCAAGACTGGGAAAGCTTCATGATCCAGATGGGACACCTACAACCTCAACCCAAGGTGGGAGTAGCCATCCAAAACAACTTCAATATGGCTGATTTACAGACCGCAGTCGCTCAATCACGCAAGGAAAGAGGGTTGCAATAATTAAATAATGAGTGATAATTAAATAAGAATATGCCGAAAAAAAAGGTAGAAAATATCAACGAGAACGCCGCACTTGCGATGACTGATTTGACACTTGCATTGGTACAGGCAAGACAACAGTTGGAGAGAATGAGAGACATCACCCAAAAAGGAAACGGAGCCAGAGAAATATCCATAGCTTTGATGAAAGTAGAAGAAGCCGAAATGTGGCTAGGTAGAGCCGTGACAACTTTGATAATCTTAAAAGACAACCAAGATGGTAGGTCAGTATCCAACGGAACTCATAAGCCGTAAACAAGGTGCGACTCCTTGATCTTGGAACTTGGGGGGACATGGTGCAGGAGCGTATACCTGAGAGGTTCGAATCCTTTGCCCTCCACACAAGCCGAGGCTCGCAGGAATGCCGTACACACGACAGGTGAAAGGCCTGAGGTGGCTGAAAAGCCCGAAAGAGCAACCTGCAACCCGAAAGTAAAATCGGCGTTATTGGGAGAGTAGCTAAGAGGTAAAAGCAGTGCGCTATCGAGCAGTCGTGCGCACCAAGCGTGGGTTCGATCCCCACCTCCCCCATTGCGACAGCGCAATCTATGGACTGACACTACCTAGAGTGGGCTGTCTGCGAGAGTAGCTCAGTCGGTTAGAGCGAGTGTTTTCCAAACACTAGGTCACCAGTTCGATTCTGGTCTCTCGCTCCATGTCATACGATGGAGAGAAACACTACTGTGCCAAATGTAAACGCCAACACCGTGAGTGGGGGTGGATTAAACATAACGAAAAATTCTATTGCCGGAAATATATGTGGTGCGCCGGATGCCAAAAGATACACGAATCGACCCCGTATGCCAGGACAATGACCAACCCCGAGACAAAAGAAACCGAGTGGTACTGCCAGAAGTGGGCTAGACCAAAAATAGCAACACCAGAAGAGAGAGCCAAGGATATGTCGCCGGAAGAAGTGATGAGTGGTGTCCACATGGGCATGGACAGAGTAAAAGCGATGGGAACCGACTCCGAGGACTACCACGTTGAACAAGCAAGGCAAAAAGAGTTCATTGATGAAGCCTTGGAAAGCATATGAGATTCTCAGAGCTGACATCAGAAGCCGACCTGATGGTATGCGCCCACGAAGACCCACGGTTCATAATTGAGTCGGGATTCTGGGTCATAAACAAAGAAAAAGACATCGTCCCATTCGTTTTCAATGAGGTGCAAAACATGTTCTATGACGAGCGAAGCTCACGTGACGACATCCTCAAAGCCAGTCAGCTCGGACTATCAACCGAAATCCTAGCGATCCTCACGGTCAAATTTCTGCTCGTGCCGCATTGTTGGAGCGTTTCAATCAGTCATGAAGCCGAAGCCACTGGCCGGTTGTTCGAAAAGGTGAAGTTTTTCCTAGCTCATTTACCGCCTTGGCTACAGCGATACTACATCCCAGGAGAAGAGAACAGCAAAAGCATCTCAAATCTTTACTGGTCAGGGGGGACGGAAACCGGCGGATCAAAGTTTTACATCGGGACTGCCGGAGCAATAGCATTCGGTCGAGGTGACACAATCCACTACGCTCACCTGTCCGAAACAAGTCGCTGGAGAGATGATGGATCAATAGAAACCGGTATCATCCGCGCGGTACCTCTAAATGATCCACACACATGGATCGTCAAAGAAACCACAGCCAACGGTCAAGGAAACCATCACCATCAGGAGTGGGTTCGTGAACAGACCCCAGGGCAGAGTGCATTCAAGCCACACTTTATAGCATGGTTTGAGAACCCCGAATACGACCTGCCAGGACAACCAATCGAAGAGGGTACAATGGATGAAGAGGAGCAACACTTGGTCGCCCAACACCCAGAGGTGACCATGACCAAACTCGCATGGAGGAGATTACAAATCAGCACGCTAACGAGCGAAAAGGGCAGAAGCCCAGAAGAAATGTTTAAGCAAGAGTTCCCATCCGATCCAGCCGAAGCGTTCCTGTTTTCAGGAGATCCGGTATTCCCAGTCACGAAGATTCAAAACTACAAAGACAAGGCTCGCAAGCCACTATTCAGAGGCAAGATACTCGGAGTGGTTCCAAACGAGAAACTGGATGAGGACAAACACGGCAACCTAAAGATTTTCGAGACACCAACACCGGAAGATCGCTACATCATATTCGGCGACACAGCCCAGTTCAACGACCGATGCTCGGCTTGTGTAGTAAACCAGAGGACATGGAAGACGGCGGCGGTATTCAACGGAGTCCTGAAAGCCCACCAATTTGCAAGCGAACTAAATAAAATCGGATATTTTTTCAACAAAGCATTGATTGCAGTCGAGGTAAATAACATGGGACAAAGCACAATCGACAAACTGGTAGACCTCGGATACCCCAACCTTTACATGCGCCAGAGGATGGACAAGAAAACAAAGGAGGTAACAGACGAATACGGATGGTACACTACCCAGAAAACCAAATCACTGATCATCGGCCACATGCAAGAGTTGCTCCGCAATGAAGAGATTGACCTACCGGATGGAGACACCCTAGACGAATTCCTCGTGTTTGTGAGGCATCCAGACGGCACGATGGGGGCTTCAAAGGGAAGTTATGACGACCGAGTCATTGCAACTTGCGGCGCATATTATATACTGAAGTTGAATCCCATCGCATCAAGTGCGGTCAGCAAGAGCAAACGTCCGGTGAACAAAGCCAGCAAATTTAAGAAATTCAGAAGTGCCGGAAGACGGAATAAATAGTAAGCGTTATAATGAAATAAAGACTATGACTGACGAATCAAAATTCAACGATGATATAGCACAAGACGCTAAAAGGTTCTACCAAGCATCGGCCACCTACTGTGCGCCATACTTCGATCGCTTCCTAGACAACTACAAGCACTATTTTTTGAGAATAATCGATGAGGCCGTGGAAGCGGATGAGTCCGCATACCCATTTTACAGCCAGATCATGCTTCCGATTTCCTACCAAGTGGTAGAGACAATCCTGCCGAGAATGTTCAGTAGGATGCCAGGATTCAGCATCAAGACTGATGCCCAAAATGACGAGAGGGATGAGTTGGCCATCAAAGAGCTGATCAAGTACCAGATGAACCATCCTCACTTGATCGATGACCCAATTTTCTTACGAATGTCGACAGCCTTAAAAGAAGAGTTCATCACCGGCAATGCCTGGGGAATGGTACCGTGGTATCAAAAATGGGCGGAGGTTGAAGAGTGGCTCCCATACAGCCCTGAAATGGGACTCGCACCGGCTCCGGACAATGAGCCAATCATCCGAGAGATGGGGCTGACCCCTCGCTGGATGCTCGTCAAGACCAAGAAGAAAGTAATCGACTGCCCAGTATTCCAACACAAATCAATCTTCCACGTGTTCCCAGATGCCAAAAAGAAGAGAGTCGGCGACATGAGTAGAGCCATCATAGAAGACAGCATGACGATGGACGAGGTAATGGACATCGTCAATCAGAGTCCCAAAGACTTCCAAAACATTGATGAGCTTAAATCGATGGCACACGAGAAAGAATACTGGACAGGTGGCGGAAGTGATGCTACCAACTACGACAACGAACTCGCCGGTATATTCGGATCGGAAGACAATACCTATAAAGAAAAATCCAAGAGCGATGGTCAATTCAAGGTCTGGTACATTCCCGAAAGAGACAGAATGTCGATCGTCATCAACGAGAAACTCACTATCCGATCAGGAGCCAACCCCAACGGTGACGGCAGACTAGGACTGTTCCTGATGAAAGACATCCCAGTACCACACGAACTGTATGCCTGGGGCGAGCCAGACCCAATCAAACGCCTCGAGGACGGCATGTCAGACCAGTTCAACATGAGGAACGATGCAGTATTCCATGACCTATTGAGAATGTACCAAGTCAACACCAAAGCCCTAGTGGACGGCGAAGATTTTATCCCAGAGCCAGGAGTAGTCGTGAAGACAACCGAAAAAGATGCGATCCAACCAATCGACATGGGATCGGTCAAATCGTCCGCATACCGCGAGTATGACGAATGGGAGCAGATAATCCAAAACACATCCGGAGCCAGTGACTACGCCACAGGGCAGGCCAATGCAGGTATGAACCCAACAGCCGGAGGTGTAGATGCCCTCCAGCAAGCCGCCAACGCCAGGTTCCAATACAAACTTCAGCTATTCGAAAACCTAGGACTGAATGCGATGGGAACCATGTACGTCAACCGCAACATCAGATTCTACGATGCTGACCAGACAGTCCCGACCGACAAAGGTAAGATGACAGTATATGCAGAGCAATTACGCAGACTCAAAGGCAACGTCATGTTCATGGTAGAGTCCGGAAGTACCGAAGCCGCCAGTACCACAAAAGAGATTCAGAAATGGGACACGGTGACAGGATTGGTAAGCAAGAACGCCGCTCCATTTGAAAACCTGACAATGAAGTCCAAAGACCTGATTGCCAAAAAGGTACTCGGCAGTATCGGAGTACAGGAGACAGAAGAGATCGTCCAACACGAACAACCTCAACCAGTCGCACCGGCAAATCCATTGATGCCCGAAGTCCCAGGCGTAACGCCAGTACAACCAGAATTAACAACAGCAGTACCAAATGAACAACCCAACGCGCCAGTTCTACCAGCGACTAATACGATCCAATAAGCCAACGCCGGATCAGATTCTCCAGATAATCTCAACCGGAGAGGACTTCAAAAACATGACCAAAAGTCGTGCGTGGAGAAAGGTTGTGGAGTGGATCGAGACAATGGACAAAGGTGGAAGCGAGTACCTACATGGAGAAGTCCGAAACGTCAGCACCCTAGGATTATTCAGTATATTTAATACGTTTATTAAGTTCCTATTTGTGTCGGCGGAGATGAGAGCATTCAAAAAGCTCATGGCATTCGTCAACACAACTATCCAGAAAGGAGAACAGGAAAATGCCAAACTTCAGGCCAGAAAAGACAAGGACAGCGAAAAATAACGACGTACCACAGGATCAAATCCCCGAAGACACAAAGCCGGAGATGCCCAATGCGTGGGACGTTCTCGCCGAAAGAAAGAAAAAAGGATTGTGGAATGGAGAGGTGACCACTCACAAGGTAAAGAGGTACAAACTGAACAAAGGCGCGCACTACTACGTCATTGAAGATTACCGGAGTGGATCGGTCAAGTGTATTTCCTGTCCGGTGTCCCACGGAGGCATTCTCGAAAACCACATGCTCACAAGGTACGAGGTAAAGGATGGGGTAATCTACCTAGACGGAGTCGCCAGGAACAAAACACCGAAAGGGTTTGACAATGACGAAAAGAAGAGTTAGCATTATTTAAGTTATTAGCCCTAAAGAAAGGATACCTAATATGGAACCAAATAAAAGTACACCAGCAGAAACCTACGACCCAGCGACCGGATTAACAAACGTAGACGAGTCAAGTTTCGAAATCCCAGAGGATGCAGAAGACGATGGAGGCGAGTCAGCCCCCGACAATAACACGCCAGCAACCCCTACCGACCCAACTACTCCCGATCCAAACGAGCCAGAAGACCCCAACAAACAGCCTGAAAAGCCGACAGAACCTGCCAAACCGGCGGAACCAGTCCTATTGGCCGGAAAGTATTCAACCGAACAAGAACTCAAAAACGCATTCGTCCAACTCGGAGGCGACCCAAGCAAGTTTGACAGTGTAGAAAAGCTCGAACAGGCATATGAAGTACGACAAGCAGAATTCACCAGAGTAAGACAAGAGCAAAACGAAGCCCGAAGAATCAATGAAGAGGTAGATAAAAAAGAAAAGCAAAACGAAGTATTATCGGAGGAAAACCTTAATGCAATGATGGAAAAAGTCCCATGGGACAAAATAACCGATGCCAAACAAATGTTTGTAGAGATGGCTAAGGTGCTTATAGCCAACCTACCAGCCAATCAGATGCCCTCAGAGCAGGAGTTGGTCGCTAGGATGACACCTATGATCCAAGAGAGAGAAGCCAAATTGACAGAGCTACACGACCTTGAAACCAAAGTGCCAAGACTCAAGAGCGATCCATCATTCCGAAAAGCATTCGCCTATCATGTTAAAGGTGAACAGGATGAGGGAACATACAAAGGCATTGGTCAATCCATGAAGAACTTCCTAAAATTCAATCAAGGGATAGTCGATGAAGTAGGTAAATCATTCACAGACAACAACGCCGCCAAAAATAATGCCGGAGCAACAACCCCTCCAGATGGTGGAGCCAACATGGGAGGCGCACCAAAACCGAGTGAAGATGACGACATCCTGGGAGGAATAATTGGTGCCTACGAAGAACACACGAACAAGTTTAGTGGCAAATGACCCCACTTGACAAGCAGTTTCGAACGGCTTACTATTTAATCAGCTAGTAGAAAAATCGCATATCCTGTATATAAACGGCACACAAGCTGTTATTAAAAGACATATACAAAAAAGGATATGATCCAAGCAATTCGATCCACAGGAAACGTTTTAGCAGTCCGCCGTGTCGTTGACATGAGCGAAAAAATCAGTGTTCTCGAACCTGATTCCGCGCCATTGACTCAACTCACCAAAAAAATGGGCAAGAAAGTTGCCATCAATCCAGACTTCAAATGGATGGAAGAAGAATCCCTAGTTAGAACCGCCTCCCCAGCCGCAACCTACACCGCCGGTGTAACCCAGATTTCAGTCGGTAGTGGCACAGGTGTCAGATTCCGCGTTGGTGATGTCGTCAAAGTCGTTGAATCCGGTGAGCAGATGCTCGTTACCGCAGTAGCAACCGACTTGCTCGATGTCAGTAAAGGCTACGGTACCACAAGTTCCGCCGCCATCCCCTCAGCCGACACCCTCTTAATCATCGGTAACTCCAACCAAGAGTTCGCTACCAAGCGCGCTATCCTAGGTGGAGATCAAGTTGCGAAGACCAACTATTGCCAAATCATCCGTACCCCATTCGGTATTTCAAGAACTGCTGACAACTCAGAGTTCTACGGTGGAGGAGACAAAAAGCACCAGAGAATGATGCAGTTAATCGAACACCAGAAAGACATCGAACGCACATTCTGGTTCGGTGAACCCAAAGAGGACACCACAGGAACTCACCCACGCAGACTGACTGGTGGAGTTGACTACTGGACATCCACAAACTCCAAAGATGCCGGTGGCACTTTGACCGAGCTTGAGTTCGAAGAATTTGTCCGAGGCGGATTCCGCTACGGAGGTAAGACCAAATGGTTGTTCGCCGCTCCTCTCATCATCTCAGCCATCAACTTCTGGGCAGGTGCCAAGTTGATCACGAGTCAAAAGGACAAAACCTACGGAATCGCCGTTAGCCAATACCTAACCGCATTTGGAATGCTCAACATCGTTAATATGAACAACTTCTCCGAAACCACGACCACAGCAGGTGAAGCTTTCATGATTGACCCTGAACAGCTCAAATACCGCTTCCTCGCTAACTCCGACACCAAGTTGAAGACCAACATCCAAGACAACAGTGCCGATGGAGAAGAAGACGAGTACATCTCCGAAGTAGGTCTTGAATTCAGAAACGAGAAAAAGGGTTCCATGCTCTACGGAGCCACCAGTTACTCAGCCTAAAGTAGATGAGTAAATCTAACTCAAAGAAAAACACTCAACCGGCCGTAGAGCCGGTTGAGGCGGTGAGTAAGCAAGACAAACCTACCGTTAGTAAAAAGAAAGTCAAAGTCGGCCTACTCGGTGTTTCATCCGGAGGTGCCGCAATTTTCTCACCAGGAAGCCATCCTAGAGCCATCAGACAGGCATTGATTGACGAAGCAAAGAAGACAGAACTTGAATCCCCAGAGAAAAAGATTTAGTATTAAGTTATTAACAAGTACAATAAAGAAAAAATGATCTTCATATCCAAAAAACACTCAGCATTGAACCTCGTTCTAGACCCGAAAACGTTCCAGGTGACGAATGGTAGAACAATTATGACCGGCTTAAATGGTGACTTCCCTGTCGGAATGTCCGTCCAGTTTGCCAACAAAATCTACGAAACCAACGATCCAAAGATCATCAAGGCACTAAAGAACCACCCACGCTACGGAGTAACCTTTTTCAGCGAGGAACTAGCTAAGGAAAAAGAAACCGGAGAAGTCGAAATCAATGCCCAAGCAGTCGCTGAGGTTGAAGAGAAAAACGCATTAGTTGAGGACATCGCATCCCAATGTGAATGGTGCGGATTCAAAGCCGCGACCAAATCAGGCTTACAACTTCATCAGAAAGCCTGTCCCAAAAAACCAAAGTAGTTTATACTGGTGATAGAACATCCTGAAGACAGCGCATAAATGCAAGCTTAATATTTAAGATAAATAACAATTATGGCTCACACAGGATCATGGGGAACACCAGATTGGGGACTAACAGAATTAGCCGCCAAAGGGATTTCTAAAGTAATCAGTCCATTTACCGGAGGAGGTACTCCGTTGACCGCACAAGGCGGTTCTGATTTGATGCCAGGAGGCGCACCAGCAACCCAATTAGTTGGTGCTCCGTCATCCACAGCCCCATCATCGACAGCCCCGTCTTCCTCGATCAACTACAGTCCAGCTCCAGCAGTCAAAGGGGCTAACACGACAGTAAAGACCGGAACGACCCCATCAGGAACTACCACTAACCAAAATCCCACAGTTGATCCTAATCAATCCATAAATGATGCTCAAAAATCGCAAGAGGAAGCCGCTAAACAGGCCGCAGAAGCCAAGCGACAAGCCGCTATGAGAGCTTACCAAGGGAAAGTGTCAGAAGCCAACCTAGCCAAAGAGAGTGCCTCCGGACAATACGACTGGATCGTAGATACGCTCGGATCAAATAAAAAAGATGCCTTAGACCAGATCGCCTTAAATGAGACAGAGGGACTCTCCACATTTGGACAGCAAGAAGAAAAGACCAAAGTCCAATACGACACCGCTCGTCAAGAAATCCTATCCACATACCGCGACCTAACCAGAGAGCAGGAGAAGATTTTGAGAGGATCAGGAAATCAATCATCCTCGAGAAGTCAGGAAGCCGCCCTCCGCTTGAATAACCTCATGGGTAAAGACCTTGCCGGAGTAAGTACTAATGAAGCCGACTCCCTCGCCATGATCGGAAATGCCATCACAAGTCTTAAATCGAAAACAGTCTTGGCCAAGAATCAAGTTGAAACCGAAACCAAATCCAAACTCGACAAAGCCGCCCTTGACTACGACACGCAGGTAAAAGCCATCGACAACAACCTACAGTTATCCGGAAATGAAAGAGAAGATGCCTACGCCGAAGCCGAAGCACAACTAGCTCAAGACACGGCTAACATCAAATCATGGGCAACCGGACTCAAACTACAGGCCGAACAAACGGCCGCCAAAACCAAAGACATGCTCGATGCCTACATCGTCGACATGACCGACTCCAAAGGATTGCTAGACACAGACCTCACGACCAAGAAAGATGCCACCAATAAACTGCTCTCATCGGCAGGATACACTCCTTTAGTAGAAAATCCATCGATCACCGACCCGATCTCCGGAGTCTACCAAAAAGTGACCCAGAAGTATAAAACGAAAGCAGAACTGGATGCCGCCCTCTCAAGTGGAGAAATTGCTCCCCTTGAATACAACAAAGAGTTGGCTACCATCCAAAATGCAGGTGGAGCCGCTCCCCAAGATCAAGTCCTAGCCTCCTCGCAACGCGATCCCCTGATGTCCGCACTTTTCGCTTAATATAAAAGCGTTTATACTTAGGTTATGGATGATCTACTCAAAAAAATATTGGGCATTGGGTCAAATGCAGTAAGTTTCGCAAAAAAGAAAGCAAAGGACTTAACTGACACACTCCTCTACACCAAACCAACTCCTCAGGGTAATTCTGTTGCCGATACATTCAACTATTTCAAAAACAACGCCGATTTACTCAATCCTTTGAGTCAGCGATCGATGCAACGAGGCGCAGACTCCGCAGACGTACTAGCTAAGAGCCAGTCAAAGCCTATCCAATTCTTTGGTAATATGGGCGGAAACACGATCAAAATAGGTAAGTCAGGCATCAATAAAATGGTGCAGGGTGGTAAAGCACTCGGTACCGGACTCATTCAAGCACCAGTATTAGCCGCCACACAAGGCAAGGTAAACATCCCATTCTACAGTGACCCAGAGCTGATGAAGCTTAGTGGAGACAACTTTGTCCAAAGATTTATGCGATCAAGTGCCAAAGTCCTACCGGACGTGGTCAAGGGAGTGTTTGGAACCGGACAAATTGCTACAACAATCAATCCGGTTAGCCAAGGTGTAAATGCAGTAGCATCGTCACCGGTGAAGATCGGAAGACCAGGCCTCATAAGTCCAGACCCAAACATAAACACCAATGATGATCTAGTTAGAAGAATCGCCGCCGGATACATCAAAGGCGTGTCAGGAAGTGATGAAGTAGCCACCAACGTCCCCAGTAAAGAGATGGACATTGCCGGAATTAAGTTTGATCCAGCTAAAATAGCAGGAGAGATGGTCGGATTTGTGAACAATCCAACATGGAAAACAATATTCCCAGGAACGTCAAAGCTTCTCGATTTGCCTCAAACAAGCAGTAAAGTGGCCAATTTTGTCATAGGAAGAATCATGAAAGGCGGAGCTGAGGGAACGATCCAGGCTATAGCCAACATGAACGATCAAATGACCCGTGACCAAAAAATCAATGAGTTGGCCAGTCAAGTTGCATTCGGTGCCGTTTCCGAACTAGGAACCGATGCCGCCATGAAAGGTGCCGGAAGTATCAAAGGAAAGGCTGAAAGATGGATCAGATCGCTCTTAAACGACTATCAGAGTGCGCCCCCAGAAATAAAGCAAGAGATGGACAACATGATGAAAGCAATCGGCTCAAACCAGTACCAGACAAAATACAAGCCAAATGTAGTAGAGGAACCAGTATTGGCCGCCGGTGGAAGTGTGATGCCCAAAGGAGACTCACCAATGGTTGACGTAGGTGGAAACAAACTCGTCCGAAAAGACTACCTACCTAAATACCGTGAGTACCTTGAGAAATCAGCTCAAGTAGCCCCTGGAGCATTTGCCGGAATCCAAATAAACAAAGACGAGAACGGAAACATTACCGGAGTCGGATTTAATCCAAATACCGCCGGAATGGGACTCATGGCCGCCGGATACCTCACAACAGCGAAAAATAAAGCCGCCATCATGGATGTGATTATAAAAGCCACAGATGAGGGAAAGATGAACGCCGAGTTGAAAAACCTTATCGAAACCAACATTAAAAACTCCATCGATCAGTTGGACATAAACCCCAAAGAAGCCCTTGATAATTTGAAAGGCCTTCGAGCCGCCATCAACCAATCAGCATTCGATACATCCGGACTGACAAAAAGTGACGGATTGTACAACGCCAAACTGATGGATGCCATTCGTCAAGACCCAGAGATGGGAACATTGGTCAGGGAATTAGAGAGTTATTTGCCAAAAATTGACGAGATTTTACAAGGTAAAGCAGATTTGACCGCAAAAATTGAACCTACTGCTGACCTTAATGCCCCTAAAACGGCTCTTGAAACACCGATAGCACCAGATATACCCAAAACTGACATTACAGCAGAAGTACCACAAGCCGGACAGCCCAAAACCGCCCAAGAAATAATCACCGAGGTAACAACACCAAAAGTAGAACCGACATTACCAGAGGGTGTATCAAAACCAAAACGAAGAACCGCTCAAGAGATAATTGCCCAAGCAAGTGGACAAACACCAGTAACACCAAAGACTCCGACAACCGATGTGGAGAAACTCCTCGGATTTACCAAGTCCGTCAAAGAAGCCCCGATAGTAGCACCGGAGACAAAAGCCAAGGTCAACGGAACGTACACAGTCAAACCAAACACTAAACTCATGGGAGAAGCGAAAGCCCTCCTAGAAAATGGAGCCAGCATCGACTTCAAAAACGTAGCAGACCTCGACCAAAAAGTCGCCGCGACAATTCAGGAAGCTATCAACCTAGACAAAGCCGGTAAACACGATGCCGCCGCCAACCTATACAACAACTTAGCCGAACATGGAAAAGAGCTAGGACGTGCTGTCCAAGCCTACTCGATGATCGATAAGATGAGTCCTCAAGCGATCGCCCTGAGTGTTGCCGCCAAAATCAAGAACTACAACATTAACGCCATGAAGAAGATTCCAGAGTTGACCGGAGAGCAAACAAAACTGATCACCAAACTGGTAGACCAAGCCGACAAACTCAAAGGACGAGAGAAAAATATCGCCCTGAATAAGCTCCAACAGACACTAAACAGTTTCATCCCATCGTCACTCGCCGACAAAGCCATTACAGTGTGGAAAGCCGGATTACTCACCTCACTCAGAACCCATGAGAGAAACCTACTAGGTAATGCAATCATGAGTGCCTCAGAAATAGCCAAAGACCCAGTAGCGGCCATATTTGACCAACTAATGTCATTCAGGACAGGTCAACGCACAATGACGCCAACGTTGAGAGGTCTGGCATCCGGAGCCGTCAAAGGTACCAAAGCAATGGTAGACGTGGTGCGATACGGATTTGACCCAGAAGAGTCAATAAACAAATTCGACATCAAACAAATCACCTGGGGAAATAACCCAGTAGAGAAATTCCTCAAAGGAGCTACAGAGGCAGTCTTCAGACCACTATCCGGTGAGGATAAGATTTTCTGGCACGCCGCCTACGCTCGATCGTTGTACGACACCGCCGGAGCCGCCGCTATAAACGCCGGAAGACAGGGTGACAGAAAGTTCATCGAAAAATTGGTCAAAAAACCAACTGAGGACATGCTTAAAACAGCCTTAAATGATGCCAACTACGCCACATTCCATGACAAGAACGTACTCAACGAAGTCGCCAACTCAATCAAGAGAGCCGCTTCAAACCCCAAATTAAAAGCTGGAGCCGAAGTGGGCAAGGTGGTAACCGAAGTCCTCGCACCATTTACCGGAGTTCCATCATCGATCGCAGAAAAGACAATCGCGTATTCCCCGATCGGATTGATTAAAGGAGCCATGAAAGCAGGAAAAGTAGTTGTGAGCAACGTCCCCGAACTACAACGCCAAGCCGCACAGGAAATAGGCAGAGGAGTCGTAGGATCGGGACTGTTCGGACTCGGAGCATACCTAATGAGCCAAGGATTGATGACTGGACAGCCCAAAGATGCCAAAGAAGCTGATTTATGGGCGGCACAAGGAAAGATGGCAAATTCAGTCCTTGTGGGTGGAAAATGGAGATCAGTAAATTCTATTGGTCCTCAAAACCTAGTCATGCTCGCCGGAGCCAAATACAACGAAGCGATGGGTAAAGAGGGAACCACAATAGAGAAAGCCGGAGCATACGCCGGAGGGCTCGCCAAAGACCAGCTCAGTCAAACATTCCTAGCCGGTGTCCAACAGCCACTCAATGCCATCACAGACCCAGCTAGATATGGCAAGAGCTATATCGGCAATCAAGTAGCATCCGTAATCCCGAACATCGTCAAAGACACAGCCAAAGCCGGTGATGCTTCACAGCGCGAGAACAACTCCACAATGGACTACGTCACCAACTCGCTACCAGGATTGAGAAACAACAATATCGAAAAACGAGATGTCCTTGGTAATCCAATGAAGCAAGAACCAACCGGAGCCGCCGCATTCTTTGACCTATTCAACTCGAAGACACCAATAAGCAATACGGTCACAGATGAACTAGGCCGCCTGAACGAAGCAGGACACAACGTAGTGCCGAGTAAACTCCAAAAGGATCAAACCATCCAAGGTGACAAATTGAAGCTCACACCGGAGCAACTAAACACCCTCGAGGCTAAAACCGGAGAAGAATTGTCAATGGAGATGGAAGCCCTGTTCAACTCAACCGAATACCAAGATTTACCTGACTCCGACAAGGCAGATGCCGTCACCTCACTAATATCCAAAGTGAGAAAGCAAGTGAGAGCCAACGTAGACCTGAGTGGAGACACAACACAATTGGCCGAGGTCAAAGGAGCATCAACAACCGATGGTAAGAAATATCGGATTATAAACAAAGAAACTGGTAATGTCAGCTTTATTGACCTCACCTCAGCAGTAAAAGTACCTACCCTTACCGGAAACAAAGAACTCGACAAAAAACTCAAATCGTCCTACGTTTCAGATCTGACTACTAGGACAAACAACATTGTAAAAGTTTACGAAGATGGCCAAATTACAGCCGAGGAAGCCGAGAAACTACTTAACGAGGTAAAAAATCTAAAATCAAAAGCCGGAAGTGGATCGGGAATGACCTCCAAACAAAAACTCGCTCTCAAAAACAAAATTGAAAGTGCCTACGATTCGATAGCCAAAGGACTTGCCAAACCTCCAAAATTATCGACAATAAAGAATCCCAAGACAGGCAAAGAGATCACATTCAACTTCAAACAAGCGACACCGGATGTAAGCATCTCAACCCCAAATAACAAGGTTGATGTCCAAGGTCTGATCGATACATTGAAGAAAAAACAGACTAGTACTAAAGAAGAGCGCGACAGAGTACTGAACATGGTAAAAGGTGGCGGATCAGGAAGCGGATTAAAATTGTCAGCCTCATCATTTAGAGGGGCTTGAAATCTTATGTAATAGGAAATAAACTGTAGTTATGGATAAAAATGCACACACGTTCGAAAAGAATATTTTGATCGGAATCCCAGCACTCGACTCCCTAAAGATAGAAACCACGACCTCCCTAGTGGCTACCATAGCCCAACTGGACATGAAGTACGATGCAAAGATGCTGATTCGGAAAGCTTCCCTGATTCACGACTCACGAAACAAAATAGCCCAACAAGCCATTGATGAGGGATTTGACTACCTAATGTTCATCGACAGCGACATGAAGTTCCCAGGAGATGCCTTGAACAGACTAATGAGTCTTAACCTAGACGTTGTTGGTGGTCTGTACTACCGCAAACAACCACCCCACGCGCCAGTGATCGCTCAAAAGATGGGCAAAACACTTACAATTCCAAGACTGTGGCCAAAAACTAAACCATTCGAAGTATTCTCAGTCGCCACCGGATTTATGCTGATCAATACCAAAGTCCTAAAAGCGATCAAACCTCCATATTTCTTCTACGGCAAATACCACGATATGGACATGGGAGAGGATGTGTACTTCTGCCATAAAGCCCAACAAGCAGGATTCAAGGTGTGGTGTGACCCCACGATCGACCTAAAACACATCGGCGAGTACGAGTACGATGCCAAAGACTATGAAGCCTATGCAAAAGATCGTCCGGAGCAAGACGTTGACGAAATTTGGAACCCAGAAATATGATAGACCAAGCGGAAAGAGCCAAACAAATACTAAATGACCTCGTTGAGTACCATCAAATGCCAGTGGAACTCGTCAAAGAGAGGTGCAAGGCCGCCGTATACGAACTAGCGTGGATCTGGGGAAAACAGCACAAGGAACTCAACCACGAAGAGGTGATGAGATTCTACCGAGAAACAGACTGGTATCAATTCGACCTGACCAAATACCAAAGTATGATCACGCCATTAGTTGATTTAATGGTGGACATGGCCGACTCGTATGGAATCAAAAAGGTGCTTGATTTTGGAGGAGGGATCGGAGAATACAGCATCAGACTGGCCAAAGAGGCAGACTGTGATGTGACATACCTCGACCTTGAGGGAAGCGAAACTATGAAATACGCCGAGTGGAGATTCAAAAAACATGAGGCTAAAGTAAAGGTTGTAGGCGAGAACTACGAATGGACAGGTGACAATTGGGACGGAGTTGTTATAATGGACGTACTAGAGCATTTAGAAAAGCCTGAATACGAAAGAGTAATAAAGGCTCTGGAAGAGAAAGCACGGTACATATTCTGCAATCCGGAAGATGTCCGCTTCAATGTTTTCTTTCCACAGCACATCACGAAGATTAAACTAGAGGGATTCGTCCAAGTCGAAGCGAATCTTTATTATAATAAACGACTCGCAAAAAAAGCATAATCGCACAATCATAGTACTTAGCTAAAAAATACTATGTCGGTTACGCTACAAAACGGATGCGGTGACCTCTCAAGAGAATTAGGAGAGGCAACTCCAAACGTCACTACTCCCAGATTGAATCATTACAATGATGCGGTAATAGACTTCGCCAACGAGCGTAAGTTCCCATTTTTGATCAAAGAAAATGCCACTATCACGACTGACGGAAACGCTCTAAACCGATACAGCATCTCCGCGATCACAGATATTCGTCAACCAGGAGGCATCAAAGAAATCACCCTCGGGACATCAACAGAGCCAATACTACCAATTGACTGGAGTAAAAGGAATGATGCCCAGTACGTGAGTGGAAATTTTTTCTACATCACGCCGGACGAGCTTTATATCGTTTTCACCAAGACCGTGACTACCGGCCAATTGATCCACATGTGGTACTACTACATCCCAGCCAGGACAACGGATTTAGCAGGTACATTCCCGATCCCAGATCGATATAGAAAGGTTGTGGCGACCCTGGCGGCCGCGTACGTGCAATGGGGAAGATACCTCGATGGCCAAGGGAATAGGTTGTTTAATCTTTACAATAAACGCCTTGCCGGAGTAGTTGATCAACAGTCTGAGGAAAACACCGGAAACCCAAAAAGAATTCAACATTACCTCAAATACGTAGGGTTTAAGCGTAAATATCCTTAAAAATAAATGATTCCATACACACCACTCACAGGAGGTCAAAATTTACCCAACAAAGGATGGGCGTTTGATGGTTTTAACTCCGGAGTCAACACGTACTCCCTGGCAACCGAATTGAGAGGTACAGAACTGGCAAGTATGATCAACGGTGAACTTTTTGGAAAAAGATCAATCAGACCAAGAAGAGGCGGAGTACAGCTGGGAAACCCAGTCGGAGGAGCGCACGTGGATGGCCTATTCCCATTCAAAAACGGAATCACAGTCAACAAGATGCTCGCCATTTCAAACGGAGTCCTCAGAGACTACAACTCCGCCACAAGTGCATGGGACTCGGTAGCAGGAGCCACATTCACAGTCGACCTACGTACCAGAGGCGTAAAAATGAGGTCAGCAATATATTTTGGAAACGGAACCGATGATTTTACGAAGTACACCAGCACATCAGGACTACAAAGATTTACCGCAGTAGCCGCACCGGCAGGACTATCCGTCACTCCGGTAGGGACACCAGGAACCGCCGAGTACACCTATACGGTGACTACGGTCACAGCTAAAGGACAATCACTTCCAGCCACCGAAGTCGCCATCGCAAACGGAAACCTTGTTCTCGATACCACCAATAAAAACAGCGTGGCGTTCACACGTAGGACAGAATCCCAAGTAATCGGATACAACATTTACGGAAGAAATAAAACCGGAACCGGAGTCACCCTCATGAAGTATATTGACCAACCGGCATCCGGAACGACAATCACCTGGGTTGATGACGGAACCGTCACCCCCCAAGTTTGGCTACCACCAGATGGAGACAGCACCGATGGTATCGTGGTAGAGGTCTGGGAGCAGTTGAGAGGCTCCCTAGTGGGCGCAGGTGACCCATCATCGAGGGATAGACTGTATTATTCCGGAACCGGCGACAAATACGAATCATTCAGCCCCGTACACAATGGAGGTTGGGTCGATGTGAGAGCCGGAGACAATGACGGAGGAATAAGTGGCTTAGCCCCATTTGAAAGCAAAATCATTGTTTGTAAACAAAACTCAGTTCATCAATTCTATTTCAGCGCAACCAACGGTGATGCAGTCCTACAAGAACTGATTACCTACGTCGGTTGTGGCGCACCAGGAAGCATGGTGGTCATGGAAAACGATGTGATATTCCTAGACTCCGATGGAAAATTGAGAATCTTAGGCTACGAGCCAAATTTCGCCGCTTCAATTCGTACTACGTCACTTACTGAGGGAAGAGTACAAAGCTTGTTCGATAATATCGATCCGGCATACCTTAGTGAAGCTGAGGGAGTGTACTTCAATGGAAGATACCTCCTTGCATGCAGATCAAGAGGAGCTTCCTACAATGACATGGTTCTGCCGTACGATCGAAGATATTTAGCTTTCCTAGGCAAATGGGACGGCGCAGATGCCCACGTCAAATGCTGGGGAGTCTGGGATGGAGCTGATGGTAAAAAGAGACTATATGCCGGAGCCAGCGATGATGACAATGTGTTCGAGTTCGGAGTAGAGGGTCAACTGGCAAACTATGATGGCACAGCGATCGTCACGACCATAAAAACAAGAAATGAAGATCTGGGTAACTCCGGACAGCAAAAAATTTGGAAATGGGTTGATTTAAGACTTTTTCGAATCAAAGGAATGCTTAAATTAAAAACGATCCTTGATGGAGCCACGACAATTGACGAAAAACAGTTCTCGAGCATCATCCAGACAGGATGGGGCATTGTGAAATGGGGAACCGTAAGATGGGGAGTATCAACAGGTGCGCCACCAAGCTCATCAGACCTTGACAAGACACGTAGGAAAGAAATCTACGAGATAGGAAATTCACTAGGGTTTGAGATCACAAAAGAGGGTACTCAAGACGACTTTGTCCTCGTATCCATGAGAGGCGAGGCGTTCCTATTACCAACAGAGGTATTTAATTCCGAAAACGTAATATAGGACAAAACTTGTGATAAACAATTATAAAAGATAAACTAAAAGTATGAAAAACAAATTGTTAAGAGCAGATAATAATTTTGGAGGTGTACTTTCGGCGACACTTACAGCCGGAGACGTAACGTCTGCATCACTTACTCCAGTTCCTACAGAAGCACCAGGAATAATCGTCCTGAAAGCCGGAGAGGCTCAAGAAGAACATATTTACTATAAAGAAAAAGATTCAGGAGCCGGAACGATCTCAGGATTGATCAGAGACTACACCAACTTAAACGGAGGTGTTGGATTCGAGCATATAAACACGACACCTTTTGAGGTGATGCAGGCTTCGGAGTATTTGAATAACATTGTGGATGCTTTGATCGAGGGATACATCGACGAGCAACAGACACTATTGTTTGTGTCAACAACTAGCTTCACAGTCAAAACCAACAAAACGGCGATTTATACCGCAGGAAGAATTTTGAGATTTAATCAAGACAGTACGAAAATTGCCAAGGTAGTATCCTCGTCATACTCAGCCGGAACAGGTTTGACAACCGTAGTGGTAGCAAATACATACGCTGATGTCCCTAATCCAATAACCTATGTTGAAATAGCCATCCAACCAAAAGGAGCAACCGCACTCCAAGACGTATACTACGCCGAAGATGCCGGAGCAAGTGATGCCTACGCAGTATCAATAAACTCAGCAATAACAGCACTTTTTAACGGATTGACAATCGTCTTCAAGGCCAATACTGCGAACACTGGCGCGGCAACACTAAACGTAAATGGAATAGGAGCCACTACAATTAAAAAGCTAAATGACCAAGACCTGGGAGATGGAGACATTGAGGTTGGCCAAAGAATAACAGTTGTGTACGATGGCACAAATTTCCAAATGCAATCTCAAATAGCCACGATCCCAAGTTCATTCTCATTAGCCGACATAAAAGCACCACAGGGATTCCTACTCAACGGGAAAATCGTTCCAAGCGTAACATCAAACAATTTGACAGTCGCAATAAAAGGAATCGATGGAAACGACCCTAGTGCATCAAATCCAGTTTATGTGAGGATTGGTGACACAGTTAGGTCAATTACGGCCGCCCTGTCGGTAACTAAAAACGCAGGCACAAATTGGTGCAATTCAGGGGGAGCGGAACTTGCTACAAATGAAGTCGACTACTTTGTTTACCTTGGATATAATACGACAGATGGTGTAACAATCGGATTCTCAAGAATACCTTATGCTTCAATCTATTCTAACTTTTCAGCCACCACAACAAACGAAAAATACTGTGCCATTTCTACGATTACAAATGCGGCTGCCGGAGATACTTACGAAAACATCGGTAGGTTTGCCGCCACCCTTTCGGCAGGGGCAGGGTACACATGGACAGTGCCAACGTTTACATCCGCAAATCTTATTCAAAGACCTATTTACGAAAGTAGATGGCTTACTTGGACACCTATTACTGTTGGCTGGACATCGTATTCAAATGCGTGGTCAGTCTATCAAGTGAGGAATGGATATATAACAATTAAATGGTCAGCTTCAACGGGTGCATCAAATTCAGCTACTACATCCATTACTATTCCGTTTGCTGTGTTGAATTACCCCAGTGGGCCAACAGGTTCAATTGTGGACAATTCAGCCATTCCTGGTTCTCCTGGTAAATATTCTGGAGTACCAAATAGCAATGTTATTACTTTTTACAAGGATTATGCTAATACTGCCTGGACAGCAAGTGGAAACAAGGGAAGCTCGTTAGATATGATTAGTTTCCAAATATAAATGAAAACATTAAAATTTCACATCCTTAATCTACTTGCACTGATGTTTTTGTTGATTTTAATTAGATGAAAAAACGATCGAAAATTAAAAACAAAAAATGAAAAAAATACTTTTGATTGCCGGACACATCAACATAAAATTCAACTCGATTGCCTCCTTGCGTGGGAGTACCGGAACCGCCGGAGAGCAGGAATTAACGATCCGGATTACCAACAGACTGGCTACCGTATTGAGAGATAGAGGATTTGAAGTAACCCAGTCCGATGCCAACGCCAATGACGACCTACAGATCACCTCAAAAGACTTCGACCTAGCATTGGCATTACATGGAGACATGGACGTGCAGAATGACAAAGGAGGGGGAATGGTGGGGTCTGGAGATAAGTCGGTCGATGCCATGTGGCAAGAGAGTCTTCGAATCAAAAAAGTGTTCGATGAAGTTTATTTTACCGAAACGGATATTGTAAACAAAAACATCGTGACAGCCGGAATGGCCAAATACTACATTTGGCAATACCTGACTGCGAAGACCCCATGTGTCCTGATCGAGATGGGACAGGTGCTTGATCCCCACGACAGAGTCCTCCTTGCAAATACCGATTTGATTGCCAATGCGATCGGAAGATCAATATGCAAGGCATTCGATGTTCCTTTTGATGTCGTTCCAAGTCCCGATTCTCCGGAGGTACTGTCATTAAAAGCAGAAGTGAAAAGGCTTGGAGAGGCTTTGGATACCCAAAATAAGGCGATCGTAACGCTGAAATCCGAACATGAGATCGAACTGGCAAAGGTGCAAGGCGAGTGCCGAATAAAAATAGAGAAATTAAAAACCGATTTATTAGCTGTTATCAACCAAGTCTAAATACCACTCACTTGTAAACATGCGCAAAAAGCTGTTTAATGGAATTAGTACTATTTGGAACCACACTAGAAAAAAACGAAATGACAACACCTGCCGAAAATAGAGTAAACGAAGAAGATGCCATTACCTTATCGAAAATAAAGGAAGTCCTCCCATTCGCAACCCTTTTAGTCGGTGTCGCCCTTTCTTGGGCTTCTACAAAATCAGACCTGAGAGTCCTAACCAACGAAGTTCAAAACACAAACAAAATTCTCACTGAGTATGTCATGGAAACCAAATCAATTAAAGAGACAATCAGCTCGATGAGAATAACAGACGAAACATTAAGAGCAACACTCGATGCTCACATTATCAACATGAAAAAATAAAATGATCCAATTCACGTCCGATCCAACAACCATAGTCGCTACCCTGTCAGCCGCCACTTACGTCATCGTGGAGGTCATTAAGAGGATAAACATCATTTCCGACCGCTTCCTGCCTTTGATCGCCATCGTAGTCGGCGTAGGACTAGGAATAGCTTACAAAGTCGATATTTTATTAGCAATTCTTATCGGAGCCTCGGCGTGTGGCATATACGACCTAGGCAAAAAGACCGTAGCCGGTAAATAACGTGGAAACTGTAGACTTCGAAAAATTACCCCTGGAGGAGCGAATCATCCTGACGACCTCCACAAAGCTCATTAAGCACTTCCGAGGGCTTGAGTCGGCCGGAATCATTGACCGAGACACTACAAGCAACCTGATCGGTTGTGTGAAGAAGTTGGTAAACATCGCCCAAAAGAAAGTCGAACCGGTAGCACTAGCATAAACGAATTCCCTGTTTTTGTTTCTCTTAAAAGAAAGATTTTAATCTACGGTGCTTTAGCACCGCCCGTCCGGCGTTAGGACTATAAATAAACACAACTGATTCTCCCTATAAATAGAGTTCCCTACCGGAATTTCTCCGGATAATGCTTGAGCCTTTTCCCCGATGTCTCTCGGAGGCTTGCAGTATTTCACTAACGAGGCTTGACCCCAGTCTAATTTAGTTGCTGAGTGTTACGCTTCTCGCTGACGTAGAGGTTGAAATACTAGCCCTTGGTCTACGTCTTTACAGGTTTCAAATTCAGTAATTTTCGCCTGTCGTTCCATGATCCCGATCGGGATATATAGAGAAGTGCCTTACCGGCATCATCCTCATTGAAGTTCCTAACTCGTAAAACAACAATTCCACTAACCACATAATCAACACGATCCTTGGTAATATCGATATTGTGTACGTGTTCCGATCCGTCAACCTCCACAGCGATACCAAGTTTGTAATTCCAAAAATCGAAAAGACGAATACCCCATTGAGCCTGACGAGTCCATTTGAAAGGTTTTGTTGATTCCAATTTGTCAGCCATCCACGATTCAGCTTTGCTTTTTTTGCAAGAAACCAGGTTTTGATTCTGGCGCATCTTCATGTGAGCCGCCGCATCTTTGTTTGTTGGCCATGCTTTATGCTTTATTTTTTGCATTAAAAAAGACAGTCTACTTTCGAGTGGTGTTGTGCTGTTCACACCACAGCACCCGAAAATGGGCTGTCTATATGAACAGATTGTACTCGGACACCTAACTGGTGTCAATACCACTGTAGACCCCACCGGAGATAAAAGTCAAGTGGTTCATTGAAAAACGGAAAAAATAGGAGGTAAGTCGCTGGACAGTCCAAAACTAGGCACAATCTGCCACTTGCAATTTACATAAGAATACGCAATAATGCAAGTATAGCAATTAGAAACCCGAACAAAAATGAAAAAACTGTACAACACAATCCTCGAAGAAATCGCCTACCGACTACAACTTGCGGTCAACAAATTACTCAACAGCCAAATAAGATGAGCCTACTAATAATGGAAAAGAAAATCCGCCACCACTTAAGCTTCCATGTCGATGAAAAAATGCACAACGACATCCGGAGACTCGCCTACAAAGACAAACGACTCAAGGCGGCCGAAGCCCGTCAGTTAATAAAAGAAGCCATACAAAACAGAAAGGAGGAAACAAAATGAACATCAACAAGACCGAGATCAGAGAGAAGACAGTCAAAGCCCTGATCGTCACAAAGTACATGCTACAAGGCGCGCTAGGCCTGATAGCCATAATCGCCATAGTTTGGAGTATAAATAACATGGACGTAATCGCCAAAGCGGTAAAATACCCAGAAGCGGTGAGAGAGATGGAGATCACAGTCCAGGTCACCAAGACCCAACTGATCTCCCCGATAGCAAAATAATTAGCAAATAACGCACAAAAATGGAACCAAACCAAAACGGCGAACAGCCAAAGACAGAATTAGTAACCACCGGATACTTTAATCCGCAAGTGTGGGCGCAAATGAAAGACATGAGTCAAGTGTTTTTCACCTCGAAAGCGATCCCCAGCTACATAACCAACGCGCCTCAGCTAACGATGATCCTCCAAGCCGGACACGAAATGGGAATGAAACCAGTCGAAGCCATGAAGTCGCTCTACATAGTGAACGGCAACATCAACCTCTGGGGATCGTCCATCATCAGACGACTCCGCGAACACGGCTGGAGAATCCAGTACGAGATGAAAGTTGAAAAAGGCGGAACCTGCATAGCGACAGTCACCAAGGGAGATGAGAAGTACGTCGAAACCATGAGTTTTGAGAGCGCAGAGCTATCCGGATACACCAAATCCAGCACAGGAGCCTTAAAAGTCGGCTGGAAGCCAGGAGTCAACCGCAACCTCAAACTGAGATACGGAGTCATCAGCATGATCGTGAAGACCTACATCCCAGAGGTACTCGGAAGCGCGTCAGACATCGTAGAGGTCGCAGAAGACCGACCGGTCGAAGAGGGGGAGATAGTAGCGGAACCGACCCAAGACGGAAAGAGCGTCATCATTAAGGGAGCTGACAAGACCGCCATCGGTGACTTCATAGCAAAGGCCAAGGCTAAAAAGGAAGAAGAGAAGAAACCCCAGGCATCTGGTAAGGACATCAATGTCCCGACCAAAGAGGTCGAACCTGAGCCAAAAGAGGAGCTAGATAATGCGCAAAAAGATGGTAATGTTAAAGAGAATACTAAAGTAAACAACGCAAAATGAACGAAGTAAATCTGCCCATCGAACACCTCTCCTATAGCTCCATGAAGCTGTTCTGCGCCAACCAACAGCAATTCTTCAAAAACTACATCCTCGGCCAATGGGACTACAAAAGCTCAATGGTCGCCACCGTAGGCAAAGCATTCCACAAAGCCGCCGAAATCTACTACAAACAGGGTAACTGGGATCAGGCCATCGATGCCGGACTGGAGTTTATCAACAAGATCAAAGACGAAGATGTTGACTGGGGAAAGACCGGATCGAGAGAGCAACTCATCAAAGACTTCCATGCCGCCATAAGCTTCTACCAAGTAGAAGAGCCAACACTAGGAAAGGTAATCGGAGTAGAACTAAACACGGTCACTGACCACGGATTCGATGGAGAGCAGTTGCCGGTACCAGTAAAGGCGATCAGCGACCTTGTAACCGAGGAAGAAAAAGGGATCGTAATCACCGACCACAAGGTAGTCGCCTCATTTTCCGACAAAGAAGAAGAGCAACCGGACTACACGATGCAAGCAATGTTCAACTACCTGACAGTCCAGGCAAAATTCGGCAAAGCCCCATACTCGATGATTTTCCGAGAGATTAAGAAGACCCAGAACCGAGATGGAAGCTCCCAAATAGACGAATACGAGATCGTATTTGATAAGCATCCGGAATACAGGCTCTACTTTTTCAGCCTCTACACAGACGTAATAGTGACCCTCGCAGACGAGAACCACCGATACCTACCAAACTTCGGGGACATGTACTCAGGAAAAGAAGCCTGGGTCGACTACACCGCCGGAAAGATTGACTTCAAATCACTACCCAAAGTGAGCCATAGAACAAAGTTCACCGGAGAGGTACGCGATGTCAAATTTATCGAACAGGCAATGGTAGAGGATGCCACCCTAACCGAAGAGCAGAAAATCAAAGCCAAGCTTAAAGAGTTCGGAATGGCCGTAGAAATGGACGAGACACACAAAGGCTTAAATGTCACTCTCTACACAATGAAGCCATCTAGGGGCATTAGAATGAGCCAGTTTACGAGCCACGCTCAAGACATAGCCCAAGCATTGGCCGCCAAATCGGTGAGAGTCGAAGCTCCAATCCCAGGGACAAGCCTAGTAGGATTCGAGATAAGTAACTCCACCCAAGGAGTCGCCCCCTGGACAGAAGAACTGATCCAAAAAGACACGATGAACATCCCGATCGGAATCGACGTGTACGGAAAATCCAAGCACATCAACCTCGCCAAAGCCCCTCACCTCCTAGTTGGAGGAGCCACAGGATCAGGCAAATCAGTCTTCATGAACGTAGCCATCGACACCCTGATCAAGCAAAACGACTCGGAAAGCATGAAGTTAATGCTGATCGATCCTAAGCGCACAGAGTTCATCGACTACGAGAATGACGACCACCTGATCTACAACATCATCACCGAGTCAGAAGATGCCGCCGCCGCCCTAGGATGGGCAACGGAAGAGATGGAGAGCCGCTACAAACAGCTCCGAGACATGAGAGTCAAAAGCATCGAAGAGTACCGCAAGAACAAAAACGACATGCCTTACCTGGTCATAGTAATTGACGAACTCGCCGACCTGATGCTATCACCGGAGCAAAAAGACATTGAGAAATCGATAGTCAGACTCGCCCAGAAAGCCAGAGCAGTCGGCATACACCTGATCGTAGCGACCCAAAGACCGAGTGTCGACGTAGTCACCGGACTAATCAAAGCGAACTTCCCAACCAGAGTCAGCTTCATGGTCTCAACCCAGGTCGACTCAAAGGTCATCATTGACGAAGCCGGAGCCGAAAAGCTAGTCGGCCAAGGCGATCTACTACTCATGAACCCTCGCGAAAAAGGACTAAAACGCCTGCAAGGGTATTACAAATAACAAAAACAATGGAACAATACAGAATAATCACCATCGACATGACCCAGATAGATGACGACCAAAAAGAAATGATCAAAGACCTACCAGGAGTCATATCACAAAGAAGTACCACACTTCATCAGGAACCAGGGCGATCAACAGTCGAACTGACCAGAGCCATAAGAGACATCATCCTAGATATTAACAAATACGAAAACTCGGTCGAAGACGGAAAGCTCGACCATGTGAAAGGAGATATGGAATGATCAACAAAATATTGATTGCATTCACTTGGTTAGTAATAGGACTATTTGGAGGCTTCTACGGCTCCAATTACTACTATCGGATCGTCCAAGTTGACCCAGCCTACATCGAAGTATCCTCGGACACAGACATGATCCGGCTGATCAATAAAACTCGTACAGAAGCCGGACTACCGGAACTAATCGAAAACGAACTCCTAGACAAGTCGGCAAGAGCAAAAGCCTGTGACATGAGAGATAGAAAATACTTCGAACACGTCAGCCCAGAGGGAGTCGAACCCTGGAAATTTATTGTGGCCGCCGGATACAAATACTACGATGCCGGAGAAAACATCGCCATGTCGTACACTAGCACTAAGAAACTCGCAGAAGCCTACATGAACAGTCCAGAGCATCGAGACAACATCCTCGATGACCGATACACAGAGATAGGAGTAGGGAACTGCGGTATTTACCAGGTTGAACATTTTGGAAGCAGAAAATGAAACCGGCGCAGTTCTTTGACGTACCATCGGAAAGCACCCCAGGGGTCGTGTACAAAGTGATCCACAAAGCCGATGGTACATGGTCATGCAGTTGCCCTAATGCGATATTCAAAGGCCGATGCAAACACCAGATCAAAGCAATGGGGATGAAGACACCGGAAGTAGGCCAACAACGCCTCGTAGAGCCAACAGAACTGCCCAGCCTACCCAAAAGAAAGAAGACCATAGAAGAAATGCAAGCCATTTGGATGGCCAAGAGTAGAGGAGAAAAGTGTCCTAGTGTGTGACAGTTGACAAATCAAATCTTATGTAATTAAATAAGATTAGCAAATAAAGCATATGACCGAACAAACTGAAAAATGTCCGCATTGCGGAGCCGCCATGAAGAAATACTGGCACAAATTGACACCAGGACTAGTCAAAACTCTCGTAGAGGTCTACAAGCACGTATCCGCCTCCGGAGAGAACAAAGTTAGTAAAAAAGAACTCAAACTTAACCACAGCCAATACGGAAACTTCCAAAAACTTCGCTTCCACGCGCTGATCGCCAAATACAAGGTAAACGGAGAGTGGCACAAAGGCGAATGGCTGATGACCCAAAGAGGCGCAGACTTCCTCAAAGGCATGATCCAAATCCCCGAAAAAGTCCAAACATTTAGAAACCGAGTCGAAGACCACTCACCGGAATTAGTAACGGTCGCAGACGTAATGAGATCAGACCCATACTGGCAAACTGACTTCAAAACGGATACGGACATCTTCGCTCCCAAACAAGTCTCACTCCTATGAAATACATCCTGCCCATAATTTTGATTAGCATCCTAATATCAAACTATGTCAAACCAATACAAATCACCAAGCTTTCGGTTGAATATCGAGGATACGAGCAACCCACCGATCCTGCTGACGTTAAAGGCATGGAAACTGGAGGGGAACAAACTCGTGGAGATATTCCTGCCTATCAAAACATTGAAAATGCGCCGGACTTCAAATATCCGAGGACTCTTCAATTCACTCACTTTAAGATTACGCTGGCTGATGAGAAGACTAAAAATATACAGACTGCTAAGAAATATGCGAAAGAGTATGGGATTTCCTCAGAAACCCTACTTTGCACCCTTAACATGGAGTCCGGTGTCGAGGGATTTGAGCGGGATTTTAGAGGAGAACTTACGACAAAGACAAAGTGCGGAGATGGAGGAATCTCTTGCGGAGTTGGGCAGATTAAGAAAGCTACTTGGACTGGAATCCGAAAAGTATGTGGCCTCCCTACGGAAGACATTAGGGATAATGAAGAAGAAAACATCAAAACAACTGCCTGCGGAATGGCCAACGGATACGAGTATCATTGGACAGGATACAGGAATTGCGAAAAATTAGGTTATAAATTAAAGTAAAAAGAATGAACATAAAGCCAGTAAAAGGTTACCTGTTAGTAGAACCAATCGTAAAAGATAGAACCGCATCCGGTCTATACATCCCAAGTCAACAAGAGCGTCCTGAGTACGCCAAAGTCCTTGAGGTGGGTGCCGTGACCAAAGAAATCCAAACCGAGGTAAAAAAAGGTGACACAGTCATCTTCAAAAAATGGGGATTGAATGACGTTGAAATAGACGGCAAAAAATATCAATTATTAAGATTCGAGGATGTCCTCGCAATAGTCAAATAAAAATGGCAAAACAAATCATTTTCGCTGAAGAAGCACGTACAAAATTAGTCGCCGGAGTCAATAAACTAGCCAAAGCGGTGGTAACCACTCTCGGCCCGAAAGGCCGAAACGTAGCCATCGACAACGCCTGGGGATCGCCAACAGTCCTCCATGACGGTGTGAGCGTAGCCAAGCAAGTAGTCCTCGAAGACCCATTCGAGAACATGGGCGCACAACTGGTCAAGGAAGCCTCCAGTAAGACGAACGACATCGCCGGTGACGGTACGACTACAGCCACCCTCCTAGCCCAACAGATCGTCCTTGCCGGAATGAAGAACATCACTGCCGGAGCCAACCCCATGCAGATGAAGAGGGGAATAGACAAAGCGGTCGCCGCAGTCGTGGCCGAACTCACCAAGATCAAAAAAGACCTCAAGGAAGACGACTGGGAGTCAGTAGCGACAATCTCCGCCCAGAATCAGGAGATCGGTAAAAAAATAGCCGAAGCCATCAAATCAGTTGGAAGAGATGGGGTCGTAACCGTCCAGGAGAGTAAAGGAATGGAGTTCGAGATCGAAAAGAAAGAGGGAATGCAGTTTGACAGAGGATACGTGTCCGCCTACTTCTCAGAGTCTCCCAACAACCTAGAAGCCACCATAGAGTCCCCCAAGATTCTACTGACCGACCAGAGAATAAGCTCAGTCAACGACATCCTGCCATTTTTGGAAGACACCATGAAAGTAACTAAGAACATCGTCATCATCGCCGATGAGATCGATGGAGAAGCCTTGGCCATGCTCGTAGTCAACAAAATGCGCGGAACATTCAACTGCCTAGCCGTCAAAGCACCGGCATTCGGAGAACGTAGAAAGGCGATCCTCCAAGACATTGCCGTCCTCACAGGAGCCACAGTAATATCAGAAGACACTGGCAGAAAATTGGAATCAGTCAGAGTAGAAGACCTAGGCGAAGCCGACAGAGTATGGGCTGACAAAGACAATACCCAGATAATCGGCGGCAAAGGCGAACCCAAAGCCATAAAGGCACGCCTCGAGATGATCAAGAGTGAATACAAACGAGCGACATCAGAGTTTGACAAAGAAGCCCTCGGATCAAGAATCGCCAAACTATCAGGAGGAGTCGCAGTCATCAAGGTAGGTGCCGCAACAGAAGTGGAAGTAAACGAACTCAAAGAAAGAGTCAAGGATGCCATCGGAGCCACCAAGGCCGCCATAGACGAGGGTATCGTCCCAGGAGGCGGTGTAGCCCTACTTAAAGCCCGAAAAGCGATCGACACACTCATAGCCGACAATACAGACGAAGAGGTAGGCTTCAAGATCGTCCGAGAGGCCATGTCCGAGCCACTACGATGGCTTGCAAGCAACTCCGGCAAAGATGCAGGATTCGTGGTCAACAAGGTCGAAGAGAACAAAGACCCCAACTACGGCTTCAATGCCCTGACACTAGAGTTTGAAGACATGATCAAAGCTGGAATCCTCGACCCAGTCAAAGTGACACGCGCCGCCCTCCAGAACGCCGCCAGCGTGGCTTCCATGATCCTTACGACCGAATGCCTGATTACTGAAATTAAAGAAGAGAAAAAATGAGATTCGGAGACTTGGTAACCAAAATCGTAGGTAAAAAGGCCACTCCGGTCGAGAAGTACGGTCGACAGGAGTTTGAGGCGAATAAGGCCAAGCACACACAAAAGCAAATTAGCAAACGCAGAGTGGCCAACAAGAGGTCGACACAGCACAAAGGAAAATAGAATGGACTGGTTCAAGCTAAAAGAAAACAAATGCCCGAAGTGTCGCAAGGACATGATGAAAGGTCTACAGACCCCAGGTGGAGGCATGATGATCCACCCCTGCGGGTTCAGAATCACCGAAAAAAGGTACACCGAGATCGTCAACAGTACCATAAAACAAGAACAATTAGCAGAGAAATGGAGAAAAGAAGATGAGAAAAATAAAATTTAGAGCTTGGGATAAAAGTGACCACGACTGGTATAAAAATAATCCAGCACCAAAACGAATGACTTACTTTCACAACCCTGTGATATTTGATGATGGGTATTTACAATTTGAAT
>Ga0074195_1001240_pt1 | contig 37500 bp, 26 predicted proteins | sample EPASupsiteHSE623_FD_64525 | JGI IMG/M metagenome (GOLD analysis project Ga0074195, IMG submission 64525) | Bioremediated contaminated groundwater from EPA Superfund site, New Mexico - Sample HSE6-23 | ecosystem: Environmental > Aquatic > Deep subsurface > Groundwater > Contaminated ...
CTGAGTATGTACCTGGAGGTACTGCTGCTTCTGCCGGGCGTTTTCAACGGCTTGCACGCCGCTGTTCCCGGTATGGTCGGTCCCGGGCAGGTCAGCGGCACGGTAACCGATACTTCCGGTCAGCCTTTACCGGGGGTTACCATTGTCATAAAAGGAACCTTCCGCGGGACCACTACCGGGGCCGACGGGCGCTACAGCTTAACGAACGTGCCGCCCGGTGCGGTGCTTTCCTTTTCCTTTGTGGGGTTTAAAACCCAGGAAATTCCCTTTGACGGTCAAACCCCTCTGGATGTTCAACTGCAGGAAGAGATGACCACCCTTTCGGAGGTAACGGTTAATGCCGGGTATTACACCGTGAAAGACCGGGAACGTACCGGGAGCATTGCCCGGGTAACAGTCAAAGAGCTGGAAAACCAGCCGGTAAGCAATGCCCTCTCGTCGGTTCAGGGGCGTATGGCCGGGGTAAGCATCACCCAGGGCAGCGGGGTGCCGGGCGGCGGCTACTCGATCCAGATCCGGGGAATAAATAGTCTGCGCAGTGAAGGCAATTATCCGTTATATATTATCGATGGGGTACCAATAAGCGCGCAGACCCCTTCTTTTAACTCGGCAACAATCATCCCGCTTCATGAGATCAATCCGCTTAATACCATCAATCCCAACGATATTGAAAGCATCGAAATTCTAAAAGATGCTGATGCCACCGCCATTTACGGTTCACGTGGCGCCAACGGGGTGATCCTGGTCACAACCAAAAAGGGAAGAGCAGCTCATAAAACAGCCCTGAGTGTCAACAGCAGTTACGGAGTTAGCCGGGTTGCCAGTAAAATGAAACTGATGAACACGGAGCAATACCTGGATATGCGCCGACAGGCGTATGCCAACGACGGCATTTCCACTTACCCGGCCAATGCCTATGATGTGAACGGCACCTGGAATGAAACCCGTTATACCGACTGGCAGGAGGAGCTGATTGGCGGTACGGCAGAAAACTCCACCCTGCAGCTTTCGCTGAGCGGGGGCAATGAAAACACCCGCTTTTTAATCAGCGGCAGCCACAACCGGCAAACCACGGTGTTCTCCGACGATTTCCGCTACAAAACCACCAACCTGTCCACAAACCTGAACCACCGCTCCACCGACAATCGCTTCATACTGACTGCTTCCGCTTTGTTTTCCGGTCAGTCCAACAACCTGATCCGGGACGATATCACCAGCCAGTCGCTTCTGCTTAGTCCCAATGCCCCGGCCTTGTACCAGGAAGACGGCAGCCTGAACTGGGAAAACAACACCTTTACCAACCCGGTGGCGGCTTACGAAAGTACCTACACAAACGAAAGCAAAACATTCAACACCAGTCTGAACCTGGGCTATGAGCTGTTGCCTTCAGTATTTATCAAACTTAATGGGGGAATCAACTATCAGGCTTTTGAAGAACTTGCCCTGCGTCCCAATACCATCTATAACCCTGCTTACGGGATTACCCCGGCCAATTCCAGCGCTACCAAAGGGACACAACACCAATTTTCTTATTTGCTGGAACCCCAGCTAAACTATAAACATCAGTCTGGAGATCACCAGGCGGATGTGTTAATCGGGGGGACCTTCCAGAAAAATGAATCGTCCACCCTGGGAATATACAGCTACGGGTTTGAAAGCAATGCACTGATTACCAATCTGGCGGCAGCCGCCAATTTCATGGTTACCCGGGACGATGCAGCGGAATATAAGTATGCTGCCGTGTTCGGGCGGATTAACTACCAGTATAAAGGCCGGTATATTCTGAACCTGACCGGACGCCGCGATGGTTCCAGCCGCTTCGGGCCCGATAAGCGCTTTGCCAATTTCGGGGCCGTCGGCGCCGCCTGGCTGCTGAGTGAAGAAAGCTTCCTGACCGGCAGTTCCTGGCTCAGCCTGGGTAAACTCAGGGCCAGCTACGGGATTACCGGCTGCGATTTGATCGGTGACTACCAGTACCTGGATACCTATACCGTCAGCAGCGACAGCTATGGCGGCAGTACCAGCCTGTACCCTTCCCGGCTGCATAACCCTTCCTTTAGCTGGGAAAAAACAACCAAGCTGGAAGTAGCCCTGGAACTGGGTTTCTTAAGTGACCGGATACAGCTCAGTACCGCCTGGTACCGCAACCGTTCAGGCAACCAGCTGGTGGGTATTCCCCTGCCGGCAACCACAGGATTTAGCAGCATCCAGGCCAACCTGCCTGCTACGGTGGAAAACAGGGGGCTGGAACTGGAACTAAACGCCACCCCGGTCAGCGCCGGGCAATTTCGCTGGAACAGCAATTTTAACATCAGTTTTCCGGAAAACAAGCTGGTATCGTTTCCCGGGCTGGAAGGCTCCACCTACGCCAACCAGTATGTGGTGGGCTACCCGACTTCCATTGTGAAGGTGTATAATTATGAGGGTATCGACCCGGAGACCGGCCTGTATACCTTTACCGATTACAATACCGACGGGGCCATCACCTCTCCCGACGATAACCAGGTGATTGAAGAAGTGGGGATCAGGTACTTTGGCGGCTGGTCGAACCAACTTGCTTACAAACAATGGGACTTCTCGTTTTTATTCCAGTTTGTTGGTAAAAGGCAGAAGAATTACAACGGTTCGATGTCCAGGCCGGGCAGCATGTACAACCAGCCTGCCGAAGTGCTCGATGTATGGTCAACGGACAATCCCCATGGTCAGTATATGCCGTATTCGTCAGGAACAAATTCGCAGATAAACCGCCTGCACGGGTATTTTAAAAACAGCACGGCTGCCATTGGCGATGCTTCCTTTATCCGGCTCAAAAATATCCAATTCAGTTACCGGCTGCAGGTCAACAGCTATTTGCAGGATGTCCGCTTCTACCTGCAGGGCCAAAACCTGCTGACCATTACCGATTATTTTGGCCTGGACCCCGAGTTTACCTTAAGCGGCTTTCTGCCGCCTCTGAAAACCTGGGCTTTCGGGATCCAGCTTAACTTCTAAAAAAAACGATATGAAGAAGTTATATTTCTTTTTGTTTCCGGGTATCCTGCTCCTTGTCTCCTGTGAAGCTTTGGTGGAGGTAGACGATCCCACCAACCAACTGGGAACAACACAGGTCTTTGAAGATGTTCAGACGGCTGATGCTGCTTTGGCAGGCTTATATGCCGGCTTGCGCGACCGGTCTGTTATAACGGGAGGAAGTTATGTCGGGATTGGCCCTTTGGCAGGCTCCTACGCAGACGATCTGGATTGCTACAACAACAGCCAGGGCCTGATGGATATTTACCAAAACCAGTTGCTGGAAACCAACACAACCATTGAAAGTATCTGGAACACGGCTTATGAGCAGGTCTATTATGCCAACTCCATCGTTTACGGGGCGGAAAATTCAACGGCCCTTTCCGGTGATGACAAGAACCGCCTCAAAGGGGAAGCCCTGTTTATCCGTTCGCTGATTTATTTTTACCTGCAGCAGCTTTTCGGTGATATTCCCTATACCGCCAACCTGGACTATGAGTATAACCGAAACTTAAGCAAAACCGAAGCTTTAGCGGTATTGGAACAACTGGAGCTTGACCTGACCCAGGCCATTGCGCTTTTGGAAGATGAATACCGCGATGCGCAGCGCATTTACCCCAACCGAAAATCAGCCGAACTGCTGCTGTCCCGTATTTATCTGCTTCAGGGTGAATGGGCGCTGGCCCGGCAAACAGCCGAAGGTATCCTGCAATCGCCCTTATACGCATTTCAGGCTGACATCAATGAGGTCTTCCACAAAACCGGCACGCATATTCTCTGGCAGTTACAGCCGGAAAACAGCGGGGATGCCGCAGAGGAAGCATCATTTTATTATTTCTCCAATACGGCGCCAAATTCGTATGTCCTGACCCAAAACCTGGTCAGAACCTTTGCAGCCAATGACCTGCGCAAACAGGCCTGGATGGCCCGGGTCAGCTTTAACGGCGATTCCTGGTACCGGCCTTTCAAATACAAAAACAGGACAGATAATACCAGTGAATATTCCGTCGTTTTCAGGCTGGAAGAGGTGTATTTTATTCTGGCCGAGGCGTTGGCCAAACAAGACCGCACCGGTGAAGCCCTGCCTTATCTGAATGCCACCCGCGAAAGGGCCGGCTTGTCCGCCCTGGCCTCCTTATCCGTGGAAGAATTTATGGATGAACTGCTGGCCGAAAAGCGCCGCGAGTTTTTTACCGAATTCGGGCACCGCTTTTTCGACCTCAAGCGGCTGGGCCGTCTGGATGAACTAAGCGCGGTAAAACCCAACTGGGAGGATGATAAAAAGCTGTGGCCGCTGCCGCAAAACGAATTGTTGCTGAACGCCAGTTTATACCCGCAAAACCCCGGCTATTAATGATGAAATCCTTTTATCCCTTGCTTTTGTTACTCCTGTGCCTGCTGCCTGCGGCAGGCCGGGAATCAACCGCGCAAAACAATCCGGATGAGCTGCAAAAGATGGCCGGCAGCCAATACCGGCTCACCGGGCTGAAAATGAGCGAAGATGGCAAATGGCTTACGATTCGCAAATCGTATGACCTCAGCCGGGATACGGTTTTGATCTTTAACAGCCGGTATCCTGAAAAGCCGGTGGGATACCGGACTAAAGTGAGCGGTATCTTCTTCCCCGACGCAGACCATTTGCTGATGCAGGGCCCGGACCAGGCAGAGCTGCTGAACCTGAAGGAAAATACAGGCATTTACTATCAGGGTGTAAAACAAATACAACTCCTGGAAAGTAAAAAGGAGTTTCTCCTGCATTACAATGAAAGCGGGAACGATAAACTGGAATGGATGGACAGTAAGGGCAGCCTTTTAAACGTACTGGAACACGTTAAGCGCTTTTTTGTTTCCCAAAACAACCAGGTGTATGCTATCGGGCAAACCGCAGATTCTGCTTTTCAGATCATTCATTTTGAATACAACAGCAAACGCCCCGTATACCGCTCCGCCAATACCATTGAATACATCAAGACTGACCCCGGGGCGGGAGGCCTGATGATTTATGAACGTAATCAGGAAAGCACCTTCCAGGAAATCCGGTACCTGGATGTAGCAAATAACACCTGCTTTGCTTTAAATCAGGTGTTGCCTGTGTCTGTCCAAAACGGATTCAGGGAGGTAATCCGGGAGGGAAGTCTTTATTTCCTGCGACTGTGGGTACACCGGGAAAAAGAAGATACCGCCCTGGTGGATATCTGGTACGGGAGTGATAACAAGCTGGAACAAAAATTTCATCCTCCTGTCCGGGATTTGTACTATGTATGGGCTCCCCGGGAAAAACGGGTGTGGCAGACAGGCACCGGTCAGCTTACACAAAGTGTCAATACAGGGAGCGAACGTTATTTTTTGAGTTTCAACCCGCATCTTCTTAACAACTACACCAGACCCGCCCCGCTGGAAATAAACAGTTATGACCGTCTGGAAAACCGTTACGCCGTGATCGATACGATAGCCCCGGAATTATATGCTTCCCCGGCCGGTGAGGACATTTTGTACCCAAAGAACAACCTCTGGTATGCCTGCCGCCTTCCTGCCCAAACAAAGAGAGTGATTGAGAGCAGCAGGATAAAAACACCTTATTTCACTCCAGACAGCAAGACGGTTATCTTTGAGGGGGATGGCGGATTGTGGCGGTACGGCCTGCAGGAAGGCGAACTGATTAAACTAACTGATTTTGAAGGATATCAAACAGCCATTTTAAATGGCCATACAGCTATCATTGGCAATTTCAGGTTTTACAAAAATACCGTCAATTTGGAAAAACCGTTGGTGGTTAAATTGTTTGACCCTTCAGCCGGCCGGAGTGCTTATGTGCTATGGGAAAACGGTAAATACAGGACCATTATAGCCCCGACGACCAGGCGCATCCAATCGCTCAGCTACAACAATTCACTGACCTGTTTTTCCTGGCTGGAAGAAGATTACAACCTGCCGCCCCGTCTGGCTTACAAAGAAATGGGCAAACAGGAAAGGGTGCTTTACCAAAGTAATCAACAGGACAAAGCCATCTTATCGCTCAGACAGGAAATTATTTCTTATACAAACAGCGACAGCATTCCTTTGAAAGGTATCTTATACTACCCGTTGAATTATACCGTTTCCAAACAATACCCCCTGGTGGTGCATATTTATCAGCTTCAACGTGAAAAAACAGCCAATGAGTACCCGGTCGCGACATACGGCAAAGCAAACAGTGATGGTTTTAACCTCAGGCTGCTGTTGGAGAATGGCTATTTTGTTTATTTCCCCGACATTGTTTACGGGCAAAAGGGAACGGGCTTATCGGCTTTGGACTGCGTGAACCATGCCCTGGATACCGTATCTTCCCATGCCCTGATCGATCAGGACAAGATCGGGCTGATCGGGCATTCGCATGGCGGATACGAAACCAACTTCATTGCCACTCATTCCACCCGTTTTGCTGCTTACGTTTCCGGGGCAGGAAACAGTGATATTGTCCGTTCTTATTTCTCTTTTAACTACAATTTTCTCAGTCCTTTTTACTGGCAGTATGAAACGGGGCAATACGAAATAGGGAAAAGCTTTAGGGAAGACAAAAACCTGTATTTTCAAAATAACCCAATCTACTATGCGGATCAGGTCAATGCACCCGTTTTATTATGGACCGGGAAGAAAGACCGGAATATTGACTGGGAGCAAACCATGGAATTCTATACCGGATTAAAAAGGAACAACAAAAAGGTGGTCGCTTTATTTTATCCGGGAGAAGGGCATGCCCTGTATTCCGCTAAAGCATGCCGGGATTTGGTTTCCAGGATTCTGGACTGGTTTAACTACTTCCTTAAAGGAGAGGAAAATGCCGGATGGATTGACAAAGAAATGAGGAAGGATGCCTGGTAGCATCCTTCTCTTCACTTAAGGCTCATACAATTGATCGCCACACATCGTATCACTTATCTTTCTGGAAAGATTGTGATCGGTTTCTTCGTCATCCGTCCAGGTGCAAACGACAGACCCGGTTGGACTGCAGTCACTTCTCTTTGCAATACACTGGCTTGCAGAGCTATCGAAATAATAGCCTGTTTCCAGCGCATTATCCGAGCTTTTTGCGTTATTGGTCGCAACAGCGGCGCCAACTCCCATCAATACAATGGCAGCCGGCAGGTAGAGACTTTTTAACCTTTTCATGTTTGTAAAAATTAAAATGATTGCCTACTCTGTTCCAGGTTTTCGGCTTCTCCTGTTTTGAATTGCCGCGTCACCGCCTGCGCAAAACGGTAACGCAGCAGTTCACTGCCACGCAAAACAAACAGGTGTTTGTCGGTGGCAAACATCCGGAACAGCTTGTCTTTCCCGCGGGCATATACATAGAAGCTGCCCAAATATTCTTGCTGATCCGTGCGGTACAGATCGACAACCGAGGCCTGTTGCCAGGCCCTGCGCGATTCGAATTTTCCCATGAGCATGGACTGGTTAAACAGCACCTGCCCGTGTACCGCCGGTGTTTTATTGACCTGCAAAGGAGGCGCATCCATTTTGTGCCTCCCGTCCCCGAGCACACGCACCTGTACCTGCGCCCGGGTGGTGGTGTCGATGGTATGCAGCTTCCGCAACAGGTTCAACTCCGGGTCCGTCACCAGAAACTGGTTGCGGTAGGTATAGATGTAAACCAGTTCACCGCTCCCATCGTCGCGCAGCAACCAGCCGTCGGTATCGAACATGCCGTCGACCTGCTTTTCCAGCAGGGTTTCGTTCAGCATTACCTTTGGCTTTTGGTGCAGACTAAGCTTTCCCAGTACCTGCGATTTGGTTTGGCTGCTTTGGGCCCGGAAAACAAAGTTCAGGGAATCGATTACCTGCAGCCCGGAGAAATAACAGTCGTTCAGACTGATGGTCCGGGCAAGCGAATCGCCCAACTGCCCGCGGTAAATAACCGACACCGTGCCGTCGTACAAATAGAAATAAGGCGGCTTTACCTGTGCCTGGATAAAGCGGAAGGGGTGTTCCGTGTCATCAAGGCGGATTTTGGTGGTCGTTTTCGTTGTCAAAGCGGTGTCCACTGTGGTTAATACCAGCGGAGCGGTGGTATTGCCCAGGTAAATCTGTCCGCCGGCCATTCCGGCAAAATAGTAGGAATTAACGCCGAGATCAAAAGCCTTTTCACCCTGAATGGGGTGCTGCCCGAACCTGCGGATAAAATTGTTTTCCTTTTTAATGATATGCTCGGACGATAAAAAGAGCCCCACAACAATACCCGTTGCTGCGAGGGAAGGCAGTACGCTTTTAAGGACTACCGCGCCGATGCTGATGCCTTTGTCTTTTTCGGTGAGCACGATCGCTACCAGGGCCAGCGTGGCAAAGGCCAGATTAAAAACCAGGTGCTGGGTCCAGCCCAGCTTTTCGATAATACCCCCGCAGGAGCAGGGTACAAAATCGCTGTAATTCAAAATCAGGTAAATATAAACTGTAAAGGCAATCATTAAAGAGAATGAGGCATACAGCCCGGCAAGGCGGGTGGTTTTAAAGCACAACAGCAGGCTCAGCAGCAATTCCAGGAGAATGACAGCCGGGGCGATCAGTCCGGCGTAAGCGCTCAGCAAAGGCGACTGCGCCAACTGGACCCGGAAGTTCTCAAAATCCAGCAGCTTGCTTACTGCCGCATATACAAAAAGCAGGATGTACAGGTAGCTGGCTGTCTGTACAATTACGGACCGGTATTTTGTAGGGATCCTTTGCATTGGGTTAACTTGTTAAGCCGGTTTTTTCTCTGATTCATTGATAAGCATCACTCTCACTATGAGGATTAGACTCATCAGCATTCAAGTGAAAATTTCCCGTTCGTCATTTCGTAAATGATCTGCCATAAACGATCAATGGGCAGAGGATTCAGCATTTCGTGTTTCCGGCGCTCACCTGTTTATAGTAATAGGAAACGGCCGCACCATATGCGCTTGATTTCTTTTCTTTTTTGGCCAGTTTCATAAACCGCCGACGCCCTGCCTCATTGCTTAGGGCCTGTTTTGCCAAAGCTACTGCTTCGGCAAAATATTGCCGGGCTTGCTTCTCCTTTTCTGTCGGAGGCTTCTTTCGGGGTGACCGGAAATAGGCCGTTACTTTGTTGCCATGCTTCCGGAACACCATGGTCCCAATTTTTCCTGAAAGAAGTGAAACCAGCACGTTATTGGTAATTTTTGTCACTGTGTTTTCCTTATCTTAGATTCGCTTCACCTTCGTCTCACCTTCGTTTATAACACGTTTTAAGTCTATCATGCTCTCTGTTCAAGGCCTCCCGTTGTTTTACCTATTGAATTCCTTTTTTATCTGGTTGTTCCGCAAATCGGAAAACCTGGACAATAGGTGACCTTCCATGCATCCATTGATTTTAAATATCGGCACTAAAACATAAATGAAGTTACATCACCTAAATTCTACTGGCAACAGGATATAGGTGAGATATAGCTTTTTGTCTGGGGGCTAATACCTTAATCAACTGAAATTATGATCTTTATTCATTTGGCGATATAACACCAATATCGCTTTTTATATAAAAATCCCATCTGTTTTTTAATTCTTGCAATATTTGTCCGGGAAAGCGTACTCCTCTAACACGTGCACGAATGCAGTAACGCAAACTGTACCAATAGAAAATGGACCGTGGAAAGACAAACAATACCCCTGCATTGTTGTCTTTGATTAAAAGAACTATTATCTTTGTTTATTCTAAGCTTCAATATCTTTAGAAGCTTACGCGCATGAAGCTATGATCTGATAAATCATCAACCGGAGGTGAGAATAAAATTCCATCATGGATGTTCCCTGTGGGAATTAAAAAAATAAATTCACATATGAAAAAAATCATTCTAATTTTTACTGCATTATCCTTAGCAATTTCCTGTTCAGATAATGATGATAATTTAAATCAAACATTCGAGGCTGAAGGACGCTTTGTTCATGAAATTCCCGGATGTGAAAATGATTCTCCTTACGAATTCAATTGTATTGATTTTATTGAGTTTGTTGACAACTCAAAAGTTGACATATTAATTGGAGGTGGCGATATTCTTTACCGCGTAGGCTATTCCGTAAAAGGGAATAAGATAATATTGAAGAAAAGTGAAGATTTCAATCTTGATGTTTCATTTCAAATTCAAAACGAATCTGAACTGACCCGCATCGAAGATAATCAGGTGTGGCTCAAAAAGGAGTGATAAGTATCTACGTTTTACCTGTAAAAACCAAGAAAACGTAGATACTGTTTCATTACCAATGATATATGTACGGTCCAATAAAGTAATTGTAATAAACTATTAAACTATCAGATTCCGAAATATAACTTCGTTGTGCTGTAAATGTTGATCCGTCTATTTTAGTTATTATTGGTTTCGCGATATCTATTGCAAAAGTTGTGTCAGTTGTATAAGCAGGGTACATCATTATCGAATTAAAGTCAAATACATTGACAAGTGAATATTCCGTGGTACGCTTCGTAAAATTATTTTCCTTCTCGTCTACTATATTATCCCATTTTATGATGACATAATCATCCCGATCTGTTCGACAGTGTTCATGTAATAAACCAAGAGTGTGACCCAGCTCATGAATAGCAGATCCTTCATTACTTGTCAAGCTAAGTGATAAAGATTGTTTACCTCCAATCCTCCCAATATTTGAATAATTACCATCACCATTAAAAATTTCAACATAATCTGTTTCAGTTGTTCTTTCTACAAAGTCTATTACTTCTTTTCCTACCAATGCCACATATGATTTTTCTTTCCATGCTGTCATCGCTTCCAGAACATTCTGTCTTGTATAATATGCAATATCGTCAGAAAAAGTATAGTAAACGACCCCGTCAGGCCATCTGTATTCGCCAGCCAAATAAATCGCCAGGCTTTTTGTTTGAGGAATGGATTGGTTTAACTTTTCAACTTGCTCAGAAGTTAATAAAACATCCCCTTCCCATACGTAAGTGTTATTTTTCTTTACCAGAGTAATACCTGATTCTAAAATCACCGATTCTCCTTCAATTTCCGGAAAAGCTTCCTCAATAATAGTTCCAGACGTAATTACGGTATTCCTGTCCTCGTAATCATCATTACACGATAGCAAGATGCATACGAAGAATGCACTTAAATAATAAACATTTTTTCTCATTGGACAAGCTTTAAGTTGTTAATGACACGATAATCGTTAATAAAGAAATCGTTATTTCCACGTTGAGACATTTTAAAGAATTCAACATCAAAGACAATAAGATTCAATGATGAGGAGAAAATGAATTCTCCCCATCATTTTACAGGTCAAATCCCCTGCTCTTTTTCGATCAGGTTGCCCGGCAGATCGGAAACCCGGACAATGATCTTGTCTCCTTGCAGCGATTCATTGGCTGTGGTTACCGTGTAGCGCCACCAGGTACTACCGGTTTGTAACGCCGCAGCGCCATGTTCTGCTTCGGAGCCATCCGAATTGAGGATGTTGACGGTTACTTCGGCCACCTTGAAGTCGTCCACGGCGCGAACCTGGATATAGCTCTCAGGCTGGCCGGTGTAGTGGCTCACATCGATCTCTTCGATGTGGGGTGCATTCAGAAAATCGGCCACCGCTATGTTGTAAGCAGATTGTCCTTCTTCGGCCGAAGCTTTATAAGCCGCTTTCTTTTCAGGATCGGCAATAGAAGCCTTCCCATAAAGAATGGCTTCCTGGAAACGCAGCTGGTGTTGTTCCTGCGCCTCACTGAGTTCCCGCTCCTTTTTTTGAGGAGCTTGAGCGACAACAGTCGTTCCGCCACGATTGCGGAACACGATCAGGTCTCCCAGCTTCCCGCTGAGCCCTGTGACAACGATGTTGTTACCGACTTTTGCCATTGCAGTTGATTTTTTGGTGAAACATAAATACTTCTCTTCACTCCTGACCCAAATTTCAGCGCAAGTTCCTGTTTGTGAATACCTGCGCTAAAGTATTGATCGAGTTCCAAGTTACATCACTGGAATTCAACTGGTAACGGCATATAGGTGGGATATAGCTTTTTGTCTGATAGTTAGTATCTTAATAAACTGAAATCAAGACCTTTATTCATTTGTCGATATAACCCTGATATAGCTTTTTATTGGAAGGGCTGCATTTCAAAGCGGAACTTAATTCTTCTTATTAATTTTATAGATTAGCGACGAAGTAGCTATTGTTACTTCGTTGATGGTTTCCGTTGGATATTTTGCACGAAACTCTTCGGTTAATTCTTGCTTTGAGAGGTAGTGATTTGGCCCTATATCTGACTGTTTTTCTAACGTGAACGCATAGGCAAAGTTATTGTAATACATCGTAATATCGGTCAGATCCAGAACATTTGAAGTGGTGAATGTCCCCAGGGCTGTTTCATCTTCGTCCGATACGAATTGTAAATCTCCACCAGTGATCGTACTGCAAGTAAGCGTTATTAGTGTCAGATAAAGGGATTTTGGTACGTAGCTGTCTTCCAGCTCTGTTTGAATGGCATCTTTCAGATTTTCGCTCTCTGTATCAATGCTAAATACGGGATCCTCCATCATAAGAATCTCATAGAAAAAAGAAGAAGATACATCTACGTCAAAATAGGTTATAAAATCTTCTCCTGTTTCCTGATCATAAGTAAAGACTCCCAAGTTGAATAAACCTGCCTTTTGAGCGACAAATTGATATGAACTATCGCCTGTCTTTTCGTATTCAAAGCTGTTCTTACCCAATATAACGAGATTGTCACCTGTAATATTGGTTATGTCGGCAAATATGGAAAAAGTATCTCCAAGGTTAATTGCTATGACATCATTATCCGAAAGAAGGTGGCGGGTTGTATCCTGATAAGCGTAGTAAAGTTCGAGTTTTGGATCTTCCGGTTGTTCCGGTTCATTGTCCTTGCTGCAACTAAAGAACAAGCAGAGCACCGAAACCGAAAGCGTAATATTTAAAAACTTTTTCATATCCGTAATTTATTTTAGCGGGCAAACCTGTTTAAATGATAATCCGGCAGGAGGAAACCTTATTCTGTTTTATGCATAACACACAAAGTTGTAATTGTTATTTCATGGATGTTTTCAGCCGGGTATTTTGCACGGAACTCTTCCGTCAGGTCCTGTTTTAAAAGAAAGTAATAATCCGGGTCTGGTTCTGTTCCCTTTAGTGTGCAGGTATACGCTGAATTGTTGTAAGACATGGTAACATTGGTCAGATCAAAAACAGTTGAAGTGGAGAATGTTCCCATGATCGTATCCTTTTCGGCCGTAACCAACTGTAGATCTCCTCCTGTAAAAGTATTGCATGTTAATGTATAGTGACTAGGGAATTCCAGATCATAAGCATCTTTCAACTCTGTTTGAATGGCGCTTTTCAGGCTCGCGGGTTCTACATCAATATTCAGTTCCGGCTCTTCTATCGGCACAATTATGTAGGAGAAAGAAGAAATATTAACAAAAAAATCAACGCCCGCGGCAGTTCCCAGCGACGGATTATAGACATAAGCATTAATGTAACCCAAACCTGTCTTTATAGCCACAAACTGATAAATAAGATCCCCGGTTTCTTCGTATTCAAATCTATCATCCGCAAGAACATCATATTTACGATAGTTGCCCGTCACGTCAAGAGATAAAAATAAAGTATCGCTCAGGCTAACTACCAGGGTATCTGTGTCAGAAATAAGATGTTTACTTGTATCCTGATTCGAATAATAATATAGTTCAAGTTTTAAATCTTCAGTTCCCGGCTCTGCGTCATCATCACAACTCATCACCAGGCAAAATACCATGAGCAATAATGTCATATTTAAAATCTTTTCCATGTCAGGGAATTCATTGTTCAATCGAAATTGTTGTTCTATGATTTTTAAAAATACTCAACATGAATTAACATCATTACCACCACCAAAGCAGGTGATGGTAATCTAATCAATTTCAAATTCACCATACATAAATTGTCCTTCTGTGTTGATGAACCGGATTTCATAAATCCCCTGAGTTAAGGATGAAATATCAATGAATATTTGATCTTCTACTGAAGTGTTAACGGTTCTTTCATAAACAACATCGCCTGCTTCATCGGAAATGACAACATCGATATCTCCCAAATTATAAAGGAAATTAACCCGTATTTCAGAGGTACTTTTAAACGCCCGGACCGGACAAATAACAGATCTGGTCGAAATCTCAGGCAGAGAGCCGCTTAATTCAATTTCCTCTTCTGCATCCAAAGAATAATTTATTGAAGAAAATAATAATGGATTGCCACTTGTTGCGATCACTCCAGGCAGTGTACAACAAATAAAAAGAGCTCTTTTCATGGCAGGGATCATATTAACTAATTGATCCGCAAGTTACATTACCGAAACTCAGATGGCAATAGGATATAAGCCCGATATAGCTTTTTGTCCGGATACGAACACCTTAATTGGCTGAAAATACAATAATTACATTTTTGTCAATATAGCTTTTTGTTGCCAATGACTGCATCTTATTGTTAAATATAATCATTTTTTATGGTCTCATCCAGAAAATCACGGATGTTCCCAAAGCTTTTCACCCCGATTTTTTTCCTGATGATAGATTTCTTCATTTGAATAGAATTGACATGATAATTCAGAAGGATCGCGATCTCCGTATTGCTGAATTCGGCATATGATAAACAGCAGATCCTGAACTCCGGTTCATCGAGCTGCGGAAATTTCTCCTTTAACCGATCAAAAATGCCATCATGTGAATCGTTCATAAGCCTGTATAATGTGCCCCAATCCGGATTTTCCTGTCCATAAACAATCTCATTGAACTTCCCGATAAAATGCTGCGCTTTTTTCTTCTCCTCCTCCCGAAGGTATCCCTCCAGTAAGGCAACTTTTTTCAAGATCCCGAAATGTTTAAGCAAGATACTTCTGAATGAACTTTCCTTTTCATTAAAACTTCTGGCCAATTCCTTTAACTGATAAATTTTTTGCTCAGCTTCCAGCAATTCCTTCTTATTTTGCATCGACCATCTGGAAAAGAAGAGAAACAGAATAATAATAAACAGCAATAATAATAAAGCGATCAGCGATATTCGCTGCCTGTCGTTCCGGAGCTGTTCATTGTGATTTTGAAGGAGTTGAAAATCATACTTTCCCTGAATTTCCAACACGGCCTTGCTTTTGTTTTCGTCGAGAATGGACGCAAGGTATTTACTATATAGCTTATGATGGGCTAACGCTGCGGGATAGGCTTTATCTTTTTCTTCGATCAATGACCATATTTTATAAATATTTGCAGCCAGATGGTTATCATTTTTTTCAGGAAGTCTGTCTAAAGATTGTTCAAGGTAATACCTGGCCGAATCGGGTTGATCTCCTTTGTTAAAAACCTGAGCCAGATTGTAATATAACCTCGCCTGTTCCAGCGAATCGACAGGAAAGCCTAACGCCTCTTTAAAAGATACTTTGGCCTGATGTAAATCGCCAATCTGCCGGTAAGCCACTCCGATACTTTGCCGGATATCTGCCTGCTCATTTACCAAACGGTATTGATCAGCCAGTAACAAACCCTTCCGATAATACACAAAAGCGCTGTCATTTTCGCCCTGTATCAGGAAACAATTCCCGATCTGATTGAACGAGACAATCTCATTCCTGTAATTCTCCGATCGATGAAAATACTCACTTGCCAACTTAAACCGGGAAATTGCCTCATTTTTCAATAATTGATCATAATAGACTTTCCCGATTGAACTTTGAATTAATCCGTTTAAATTATCGTTCTGAATCTGTCCTGAATAATTTTCGGCATCCAGACAGGCCGTCATGGCCTGTTCATATTTTTTCTGTGCCTGCAAAACACGACCGGAATACAAAGAAGATAATGCAGCCTTGTGTAAATCGCCGGTTTCTGAATAATACTTTTTCGCTTTAAAAATAAGCGTATCAGAAGCAATGTCCTCATAATTTTTATCCTTCGCCTGTACCTGTAAAAGAATATACTGATAACGCTGCTCTTTTGCCAGATCAAGCGGGTTTTGAATGGAGTCGAGCAAAGCCAGGGCGCTGTCGGGGTGTTGTTCGACTAAAGCTTCAGCTTTTCTCAGTATTCTTTCTGCCAAACTCGGGCGATGGTCGCACGAACTGGCCAAAAGCAAGATACAGATCAGGGGCAGGTATCGTTTTATTTGGTTCATTAACAACCATCTTTCAGTATTCAAAGATACCAAAAATGAACAAAAATAAATACCGCGTTTAGTAAAAATTCAAAGAGGCAATCGGTCAACCCGATTACTGGTGACCAAACCGTGAAGTATCCACTTTTTTACGCTCTTTTTCGGTATAGCCTCCGAACTTCCAGGTAAATGTCAGGTTGACGAACCGGCTGTCGGGTAACATATACATGTTCAAATGCTGACCGTCGTAATTGATCTTTGCATCCGGAACATAACTGTCTGCCAAATCAGTCCCCTTTAGTTTCAGTTCCGCTTTTTTGCCGGCAAACGTCCATTTGATCCCTGCATCCAGGCTCCATACAGCGCTCAGATCGTAGATGCCTTGCAAAGAAGGAGACAAATAATAAGTCGCTGCTTCGAACTTCACGTCCGGCTTTGACGACAGATTGACCGTGTGGTCCAGACGTCCGTAGACCACCCATTTATCGCGTTCGAACGACAGATCATGAAAATGATCATTTTTCACCTTGCTGTAAAATCCGCTTAAGTTCAAACGCGATTTTAACGCCTCTCCAACGCCAAACGGGACGACAAAGTTAACCCCTTCCGTAAGCTGGTAATCCCAGTTGAGCGTCTGGTAGATCAAGGCCGGCCGTTCGGACGACTGCCAGGGCAACTGTGCAAAATAGTCGGGCATATAATTGACAAAAGCCGAAGCAATATACTTGCTTTTCAGAATGTATGAAAGCTGCGCCGAATAATCCTTGTAAGGGATTAGCGAAGGGTTTCCCCACACCTCCGCATAACCGTTCAGGTAGCTGACCGATTCCTGCATTTCCCAGTAACCGGGATAGGTTTTGTCGGACGACAGCGAAAACTGGAGAATATGATCGGGGGAGAAAACCCAGGTCATCTCCGAGGACGGGAAAACGGACCACCTCGAAAAACCGGACCGTTTATAGTATTCGCCGCTTAGCGACAACGACAGGGAGAATCCCTCGCCGAAGCTTTTTTCAAAGCCGGCATACAGGTTATACGTATATTCATTGATCCTGCTATCGGTGTTTGATCCCGACAGGTCTGTACCGTCGGTCGACGTATAGGTTTGATAATCATGGTCATTGACATAGGAAAATTCTGTCCCGTAATTTAGCTTCCAGTCTTTCGGCATCGCATGCGACTGATCGGCGTACAGCCTGATCCGGTTAATCCGTTGTCCTGCCCGGGAGATCCATGCCGTCTGCTCCCCCTCCTGACCGGTATTCTGAAAACCGGTGGTGGATGGCGAATTGTACCAGGTGTAATTGGCACCTGCTGATAATCCGGCCCCGGATAGGTAGTTCAGATCGATATTGTGCATGCCCTGATGACCTGTTCGTTTGCTGTATGAATCGGAAAAATTGCCCGTCGAAGTTTCTTCTCCCCGGAAGGAAGGTGTTAGTTCTGCCGTATAAACCAAAGCCAGTTGGTCGCTGTCGTTCAGATGGAAATTCATGGCAAGCCGGGCCTGGTGCCTGACAGGCCGCCGGTATCCCCGGTTACGCTGTTCAATGGAATAAACCGAGCCGTTCAGCGTATGGAAAGATTCAAGATCAAGCCCTGTCTTCTCTTTCTCCTGACTAAACGAATAAAGAAGATCGGATGAAAAACGGGCTGACGACCAGGCCAGGCTAAGCCCGGAAGAAAAACCGGAATAGTATTTCTGCCGGTAGGAATTGTTAATCTCGCCCTGCAAACTCCCGTCTTGGGCACCCCTGCTCTTCATGATCAGATTGATCACTGCACCCCTGACGTGGTACTGGGGTGGAGCACTGTACATTACTTCTGCTTTTCCGATCTTCGACGAAGGCGTATTCTTCAACAGGTTCATGAGTTGCTCATCACTCATGGTTGTGGGCCTGCCGTTTAGGATAACGGTCAGTTTGCTTGCCCCGGCCAACGTGACGGAACCGCTTTGTTCTCTGACACCCGGCAACTGAAGGATCGACTCCCAGGCGTTGCTAACGGCTTTCCCTTCGGTTAGCTGACCCAGGTCGTAAGTCAGGGTTCCACCTTCAACTTTAACAAGCGGGCGCTCTTTCTTAACAACGACCTCGCCCAGTTCATTTTCTTTATTTTTCAACACGATCGTACCCGCATCCCGGATTGAAAATTCCAGTTCTTCCGGTTCAAATAACAAATGCTGCACAATCAGCCGGTATGCCGGCAAGTTGCTTTTCAGACAGAAAGTGCCCAGCGTATCGGTTATCGTGGCAGTTACATAAACAGAATCGGTTGTCTGCATTACAACGGTAGCAAACTCAACCGGCATCCGGTCTGCATCCACAACCTGCCCGGTTATTTCCTGCGCGGAGATACTTTTCAGTAACACGAAAAATGAAAAAGCAAAAAATAGTCTTAACATGGCTTTTATTGGTATTGAACGGTTAAGGAATTCTATCCCGGGTGAAACACTCGTGGTACCAGAAATAAATTCCGGTTCAAATAAAGCTGTTTCCGGCCAAGGAATGGGTTATCGGTCGCTTACTTAGTCTTAAATAGTCTTAACGACGAGAAAAAATCCAATGGGTTTCTGTAATTTGGCCGTACTATTCTGAATAAAAATGAAACTTTCGTTACGAACTACTGCCCTGGTCGTCAGCATCGTGTTATGTGCTGTATTCATTTACCAGTTATACTGGCTGGCTGGGCTTTACCGTACCATGAATGAGCAGCTTCACCAGAATATCCTCAACGCGATGGAGATAGCCGATCATAACGAATTATTCCGTCGTCTTGATCAGATCAGTAAAAATCCGGAGCTGAAAGGGAGTATTGAATCGGCTGTAAGCATTAATGACGAAGGTGGTTCTCCAAAGAGTCTCCGGATTGCTTCAAAATCGGAGTATACAGATCGTTTGCAGGGACGATCTGTATTTCAGGAAGACTCTTCCAACATTGACATCAGCATCGATAACCGCAAAAATCCGGATGGCTTTCAGTCGTTCAGGCAGAACGCCCGGACAACAGAACTGCTCGCTGCTTTTCTTCAGAAAGGGCTTCATCAGACCGTGGATGATCTTTATCCGGTAAACCTGGCCGTTTATGACAGCTTACTCAGCACGCAACTGGATTCATTAGGGATCAGTGAAGGCTACGTCATTCAGTTGGTCCGGCTCCGGGACGATTCCGTTTACGCCTCGGTTCCGCCTCATGCTGTGCTTTCGGACGACATGAAACAATATGATTACCTGTTTGAAACGGAAAACCAGCGTGCCTATCGCTTATCTCTTAGAAATCCCAACAGGCAGGTGATCAAACAAATGGCTGGCATCATGGCGACTTCGGCCGTGATCTTTACCTTATTAATCTATATTTTCATTTACTTGTTGAGAACCATTTACAGGCTTCAATCCGAAGAGGAGCTGAAAACAGCTTTCACCAACAATATGACCCATGAGCTCAAGACACCCCTGGCTGTCGCTTATGCCGCCGTTGATGCCCTGCTGGTTTCCGAACAGCCTGTTAACCGGGAAAAACAATCCAAATACCTGACAATCGCCAAAGAACAGATGAGCCATCTGACCGGGTTGGTTGAACAGATCCTTTCGATGTCGAAAGAAAATGATCGTCATTTTGAATTAATCCGGGAAAAGGTCGGTCTGAACGAACTGATCGCCCTGGTGATTGCCAGGCTGAACATGATCAAAGACAAAAAGGTTGATTTCAAAACAGATGTGCAACCACCGGATTTGACCGTTTATGCCGATAAAACCCACCTGTCGCATATGCTGAACAACTTAATCGAAAATGGGATCAAGTATTCGGACGAACCGGCTTTTGTCCTGATTCGCGCCTGGAAGGTTGGAAATAGTGTCCGTATTTCGGTCGAAGATAAAGGTCGGGGGATCGATGCCAAACATCAGAAAAGAGTGTTCGACAAGTTCTACCGCGTGCCGGCCGGAAACAGGCATGACGTGAAAGGTTACGGCCTGGGGCTGTTTTATGTGAAGGAGATGACCGAAAAACATGGAGGAAGCGTCAGGCTTGTAAGTCATCCGGGAAAGGGCTCTGAATTTAGCATTGATTTGCCGCAGTAAAATGAACGTTTCGAATAAGTGAGGGCAAAGCCAGGCTTGCCTGAGCTTTGCTGAGCGAAAGAAACATCTATCGAAGATGAAACGACTAATGATAATGAAGATAAAAATACTCTTAGTTGAAGATGAACTGACGCTTTCCATGATCATTCGGGAAACGCTGGAAGAAAAGGACGATTTTACGGTATACACCGCCAAGGACGGGGAAGAGGGTCTTCAAAAATATCATGCTGTTCACCCGGATGTGATCGTAGCCGATATCATGATGCCCCGGCTCGACGGTTTTGAGATGGTGAAACAGATCCGGGAGACGGACCTGCAAACACCGATCCTTTTTCTTTCGGCCCGCTCCTCGGTCAATGATGTGGTTCAGGGCTTTGAACTGGGCTGTAATGACTACCTGAAAAAACCTTTTGGGATGAACGAACTGATTGTGCGGATCAAAGCGCTTCTGAACCGTGCACACCTGAAACCAGTTCATTCGGCCCATTATCAGGTCGGGTCCTTTACGTTCGACAGCGTCACGCAAAATCTTTTTCATTCCGGCGAAAAAATCCTGCTGTCGAACCGGGAAGCCGAAATCCTGAAACGCCTTTGTGAGAACAAAAACCGGATCCTTCACACCAAAAATTTATTGCTGGAGCTTTGGGGAGACGATAATTACTTCACCACCCGCAGCCTGCATGTTTTCATCACCAAGCTACGCCAGAAGCTGTCTGCAGATCCGGCTGTCTGCATCCTCAATGTAAGAGGCACCGGGTATAAACTAATTGACGAATAAATAAAACAGAAAAGGCCCGCGTTGAGCGAACCTTCTGCCTAATAAACCAACTAAACCTAAACTAAACTTAAACCTAAATTTACTTGTATGTCTAAACTTTGTATTCCCAGGGTTGAAGTTCGATGTTCACCTTCTCTCCTATCAACATCTCTTTATCAAACCACTCTTTCATTTCCTGCTGAACACCGAACTCTGCATCTAAAACAACAGGTTGTGAGAAAAGGTTCATTACCACGCAAAATTTATTTTCTCCCGGTCTCCGGTTTCCTTGTTCCCGTCTTCGCTATTTCAATTCAATAATCATGGCCGAACGCGCCGGGATGCTGATCCGGTTCAGGTCGTCGATGCGGGTCCCCGAGAGAATATCGGTACCGCTCTTGCACGGAGCGGTGATTTCTTCAAACCGTCCGGACGTGAGCGTCCGTTCTTCCTTGTTTTTATTCAAAACAACCATTACGTTTTCCTTTTCATCGTACCTGAAATAAACATACACCCCGTCTTGCGGAACGAAATGCTTCAGCTTTCCGGAATGAATGACTTCCTTGTCTTTGCGCCAGTTCAGGATGGTCTTCAGGTAGTTTTGCATGTCTTTTTGCTGTGCAGTCAGTCCTGCGCCGGTAAAAGCATTTACCGCGTCGCCCGGCCAGCCGCCCGGAAAATCGCTGCGGATGATGCCATCCTGCTTCTCGCCAGGGCTTGACATCAAAATTTCAGTGCCGTAAAAGATCTGCGGGATCCCACGGGTGGTCAGGAAAAAAGCGACAGCCATCTTCGCCAGTGAGGCATCTTCATTTACCTGTGTATAAAAACGCTGCATATCATGGTTATCGGGAAAGATCACCAGATCGGCGGCATTGGCATAAACAAAATCGTTTGCCAGGGTCTCATAGGTGCGTATCAGTCCGTTATCCCAGCTTTCTTCGTTTGCGAGCCCCTGGCTTACAGCATGCTGCAGAGGAAAGTCCATCAGGCTGGGAAGGTAACACCGGTAACCATCGGCATTGACCTTTCCTTTTTGCCAATAGGACACGACAGACGGATTCAGGCTCCACTCCTCTCCCACAATGTTGAAGCCCGGGTATTCGTCCAGTACCCTTGCGGTCCATTCGGCCATCATATGCTTATCGGGATAAGGCCAGGTATCCTGCCGGATGCCGTTCAGTCCCACGTATTCGATCCACCAGATGCTGTTCTGGATGAGATAAGTCGCCACAAACGGATTCCGCTGGTTCAGGTCGGGCATGGTAGGCACAAACCAGCCGTCGGTCATAGCCGTCTGGTCTGCTTCCGAAGCGTAGGGATCCTGGTGCACGGTCCTCCTGTGACTGGTAATCTTGTACTCCGGATAGTTGTTGATCCAGTCGTCCATGGGCATGTCGTCCATCCACCAGTGTTCCGAGCCGCAATGATTGAAAATCATGTCCATGATCAGCTTCATATTTCGTTTCCTGAGTTCGGCCGATAATTCCCGGTATTCTTCATTGGATCCGAAGCGGGGATCAACCTTATAAAAATCGGTGGTCGAATAACCATGGTAGGAAGTCCGGGTCATGTTATTCTCAAGGACCGGATTCAGCCACACTGCGGTGAAGCCCAGTTGCTGCAAATAGTCCAAATGATCGGTAATCCCTCTCAGATCGCCGCCATGTCGTCCATCCTGGTCGGAACGGACAGGTTTTTCCTTCATTCCTTCAACGGCATCGTTCCGCGGATCGCCATTGGCAAACCGGTCGGGCGTGATCAGGTAGATCACGTCACTGCTGTTAAAACCTTCGATACCGGCCGCATTTTTGTCCCTGGCCTTTAATTCGTATGAATAAGTGACGACCTGCTTTTTTCCTGTCCGGAAATCAATGACAAACTTCCCGGGCCGGGTATCCGGACCGACGTTCAGGTTGATGAAAAGATAATTTGGGTTTTCAACACGGCTGACACTTTCAACGCGTACACCGGGGTAGTTCAGCGAAACCGTTGCAGCACCCAGGTCTTTACCATGGACCATCAACTGCAGCGACGGGTTTTTCATTCCGATCCACCAGAATGATGGTTCTACCCGGTCAACCTGAGCTGCTAAAACTCCGGCAATCCAAACAATGAACAGAACAAAAAAACTTAATTTCTTCATATTCCTTTTTATTCAATTCGTATTAATTCAATTTATCCATTTCAGTTTTCAACGCGCAAAACAGGAGTTCAAAGCTGCAACAAAAAGCTCAAAGCTCATGGCTAACAGCTAATAGCTCAGTATCAATTCCTGTTTTTCTTCCAGCACATATTCTTTTCCCCAGATGACGGCTTCGACCGATCCGGGGTTATGGTTGGTAATTTTCAGTACTTCACCCATCTGAATTTCCAGATGCGAATCCTGAAAATTGATGCGGAAGGAGTATTCTTTCCAGGATTCGGGCAGGAAGGGATCGAGATGAAGTTTTCCGCGGATGACCCTCATGCCGCCGAATGCTTCCACGAAAGCCATCCAGGTGCCGCCCATACTGGTAATATGAAGTCCGTCGCGGGTGTCATTATTATAATCATCCAGATCAAGGCGGGCTGTCCGCAGATACATGTCATATGCTTTCTCTTTTCGTCCCAGCCGGGCAGCCAGGATGGCATGTATGCAGGGTGAAAGGGATGATTCATGCACCGTAATCGGTTCATAGAAATCGAAATGCTTTTCCAGAATCCCGTTTCCAAAGTCATCGGGAAACCAGTACATGTTCTGGAGTAAATCGGCCTGCTTGATGTAACAGGAACGCAGGATCCGGTCCCACGACCAGCTTTGATTGATCGGCCGCTCTTCTGCATCAATCATTTCGGCGGGAATGATTTCCTTATCCAGAAAGCCATCCTGCTGCAAGTAGAGTTCCAAAGATTGATCGTAAGGAAAATACATATTCTCGATGATGTTCTTCCAGCGGTCGGTTTCCTGCAGTTCGTTAAACTTCCATTTCTGTACGAGTTCTTCAAAAAGATAAGGGTGCTCCTTTTTGATGTAATCAATAGCCTCAAGGGTATACCCGAATGTCCACACCGCCATCCGGTTAGTATGGAAGTTATTGTTCACGTTGTTCTCATATTCATTGGGTCCTGTCACGCCCAGGATGACCCAGGCCTTCTTTGCCTCCGACCAGTTTACCCGCTGGCACCAGAAGCGGGACAGGGCCAGCAGGACCTCGAATCCAAAGGGAGCAAGATATCCGCGGTCGCCGGTATAATTGATGTAATTATAAATGGCGTAGGCGATAGCGCCGTTACGATGGATCTCCTCGAAGGTGATTTCCCATTCATTGTGGCACTCTTCTCCGTTAATGGTAACCATCGGGTATAGAGCAGCGCCATTTTTAAAACCAAGTTTAGCTGCATTTTCGATCGCCTTTTGCAGATGCTTGTGCCGATAGAGCAACAGATTCCGGGCAACCGTTTTCGATGCAGTTCCCAGAAAAAAGGGAAGGCAATAAGCTTCCGTGTCCCAGTAGGTGACACCCCCATATTTTTCACCGGTAAAACCTTTGGGACCGATATTCAGGCGTTCGTCTTCTCCCGTATAGGTTTGCATCAACTGAAAAATATTAAAACGGATGCCCTGCTGGGCCGCGGCATCGCCTTCTATCCGGATGTCGCTGGTTTCCCATTTTTCAGCCCATACCCGCCGATGATCTTCGAACAGGCGGTCAAATCCAGCGGTTAATGCCTTCTGAACTGACAGTTGTGCCTGTTTCATCAGCTTCGGCCGATCAACACAAAGTGAAGAATGGATCGCTACATATTTTTCGATGATCAGCTCATCCCCCGGATTCATCGCAACTTCAAAAACATTCGCGATCCCCTTTTCTTTTCCCAATGGCTTTCCCGTAACCGACAGCTCCGACTTATTCAGATATAAACGGGTAGCCATGCCATGACAAACCTGAAATCCGGTTTTCCTGGTTTCCAAGAGCAAATAACCATCGTTGGTGTTAATTGCCCGTTTTACCTCAATCCAGAATTTTTCATCATAATTGGAATCTTCATTCTGAACATCACCATCGATAAATGAAGTGATCTGAACCGGAGCCGAAAAATTGAGACTTTTCAGCCGGTAACGGATCAGCCCCAGTTCTTTTTCCCGGATACTTAAAAAGCGTTCAGCGACCACTTCCACCTTCTTCCCTGATGGCAGTGATGCGTTGAAGGAGCGCGTCAACAGGGCCGTCTGCATATCCAGTTGACGCCTGAACTGATGGACCCGGCATTTTGCCAGATCCAGTTCCTCGCCAGTTATTTTAATCCCGATCCCAATCCAACTGGCTGCATTCAGTATTTTGGCAAAATATTCCGGATAACCGTTTTTCCACCAGCCCACCAGCGTTTTATCGGGATAATAAACGCCCGCAAGGTAGTTCCCCTGCAGACTCTCGCCCGAATAAAGCTCCTCAAAATTGGCACGTTGACCGGTGTACCCATTTCCAATACTGAAAATGCTCTCCGATACCCGGTTATATTCCGGATTAAAATTCTCCTCAATCACCTTCCACTCGTTATGAATTATATAATCCTTCATCTGGAAAACTGTCAAATTATTAAACTGTCAAATTGCTTTATTTTTAACGCCCTTTGTGCCGTGCCCCATGCGCTATGCTTCTGAGATCCTCCAAAGTAAATCGTTCTAACCCGGGAATAACAAGATCGGCCTGAGTCAGTCTGTTTTTATCTCCCACCCCCACGCAGAACATACCTGCATTCCGTGCAGCTTCAATCCCCGCAATGGCATCCTCAAAAACAACACAATTCAAAGGAGCCACATTCAATTCTTTAGCTCCGAGCAGGAATACTTCGGGATCAGGCTTGGCTTTTGATACTTTATTGCCATCAATAATTACATCGAATAAGTCCATAATCTTCAATTGATTCAGGATCAGAGAAGCGTTTTTACTGGCCGATCCAAGCGCCGCTCCGATTCCGTTAGCTTTCAATTCTTCGATAAATGACCTGACACCAGGCAGAATTTCATCTTCACGCAACTGCCGGATGTATTCAAGATAAATGGCATTCTTCTTTTCTGCACAGGCTGTTTTTTCTTGTTCGGTCAACGTTTTATTGCCAAGCTCAAGGATAATTTCGAGCGAACGCATCCTGCTGACGCCTTTGAGCAATTCATTCGATTCGATGCTGAATGCAATCCCTAATTCATCTGCCAGCTTTCTCCAGGCCAGATAATGATATTTGGCCGTATCGACAATCACCCCATCCAAATCAAACAAACATGCTTTTATCTCTTCCATTTCATTTTCTTCTTACTTACGACTTACGACTATGTACTTACGACTATTTCTCCACATCATCCACGAACAGCACCGCACATGCAGCGATGAGCATAGACGCGCCTCCAACCACCAAAGCCATAATTGCCTGTCCACCAAATATATGCCTCATGAAAAAGCCAAGGATACTGGCAGCCAGTATTTGTGGGATCACCACGAAAAAGTTGAAGATCCCCATATAAGTTCCCATTTTTTCGGCCGGGAGTGCACCCGTAAGGATGGCGTAAGGCATAGACAAAATGCTGGCCCAGGCCACTCCCACGCCCAGCATGGAGAGGATCAGCAGGTTTGGATCGCGGATCAGGTAAAATGAAGCCAGACCGATACCACCAATGACCAGCGCAAGGGCATGCGTCTTTTTACGGCTTGTATACCGTGCAAGTACAGGAAGCAGAAATGCCAGAATAGCAGCAAAGCCGTTATAGACGCCAAACAGAACTCCCACCCAGTTTGCACCGTCATTATACAATACCGAAGCCGGATCGCTGGTGCCGTAAACATGACTGGTTACGCCGGCAGTCGTGTAGATCCACATCGCAAACAGGGCAAACCAGGAGAAAAACTGGACAACAGCCAGTTGTGTCATCGTTTTCGGCATGTTAAAAATGTCGGTCACAATTTCCACCAGTCCGTTTTTAGTCCGGCCCATCCTGGTCAGATAAGCCGTCAGGAGCTGAATGAGCCCAAAGGTTGCAAGGCCTCCGCTCAGAATATAAAGTTCCTTTTCAAGCTGATAGCGATAAAAAACATAGCTGAGCAGCAGTCCCAGAACAGTAAAAATGGAACCATTCCTGATAAACCCTCCGGACAGGCAGTCCGCCGTTTTGTATTCCATTTTTGCTGAAGGATTGGCAGCGATTTTTTCCAGTTCAAACGATCGCATTTCTTCCGGTGAATATTCTTTTGTCCGGATCACGGTCCATAAAACAGCCAGGAGAAAAACGGTTCCTCCGATGTAAAATGACCATTTCACCGAAAGCGGAATGACATTTCCTTCGTCAGCAACATTGGCCACATTGAACCAATTAGTCAGCACATAAGGAAGAAACGAAGCAACCACCGCTCCCGTTCCGATAAAGAAACTTTGCATGGCGAAACCCAGCGTTCGCTGCCTGGAAGGAAGCATGTCGCCAACAAAGGCACGGAAGGGTTCCATCGAGATATTGATGGAAGCATCCATGATCCAGAGGGTCCCGACTGCAATCCACAGCATGGGCGAGTTGGGCATGACCAGCAGGGCAATGGACGCCAGGATGGCTCCGGCCAGAAAATACGGACGGCGTCTTCCAAATTTTCCCCACGTCTTATCACTGTAATGGCCAACGATTGGCTGTATGATCAGACCGGTCACAGGAGCAGCCAGCCAATAAACGGCAAGCCGGTCCACATCTCCGCCCAAACTTTGAAAGATCCTTGAAACATTTGCATTCTGCAGGGCAAATCCAAACTGGATACCAAGAAAGCCAAAACTCATGTTCCAAATCTGCCAAAAACCAAGAACAGGCTTTTTCTTCATGTTTTTAATTTTATGTACAATAACGGATAGCGTCTGAGTAATCTTCAGACAGAAAGATGCAGTTAAACAGGAATAAATTATCGGATGATCGACACAAATATAAGATGAGAATTTCAATATAAACAAGTGTTCCGGCTGTTATTCAACAGCTTGAAGATGCATGAAAGGGCATTTTCTATCCTGCAAAGCGCGTTTCAAACGTTTGCAGAAAAGATTAAAATATTTTTTTGTTTCTGCGGTTTTTATTCTCCCGAAGAGCCTCTGACCACCAGATCGGCTGTCAAAACCTTCGTTTGAGGCAGATATTCGTCTCCCGGACTTAAAAGCCGGTCAAGCAGGATCCGGGTAGCGGTAGTCCCCATTTCATAGCCATGCTGGTCTACTGAAGTCAGCGTCGGATCAGTAATCCCTGAAAAATGGCCGTCACTGAAACCCACCACGGCAACCTGCTGAGGAATACTGATCCCCTTCCTCTTAAGTGACTGAATTGCACCGATGGCAGTCAAATCGTTCGTTGTAAAAATGCCGTCCGGAAGACTACCCGATTCCAAAAGATTATTGACAGCAATATGGGCCTTTTCAAACGAATCGGCCTCGATGATCAAATCCGGATCGAACGGGAGGCCGGCTTCACGTAAAGCCCTGATATAGCCATTCTTGCGGTCTCTTCCAATGAGGAGATTTGCCGGCCCTGCAAAATGGGCAATCCGCTTTCTTCCTTTTAAAATTAAGTGTTTCGTTGCCTTATAGGCAGCCTCTTCATCGTCAATAATAACCTGGTCGGCAACAATTTCCGGAACGATCCGGTCAAAAAATACAAGCGGAATGTTGCCGTCCTGCAACATCGTCAAATGACTGAAATCGGTTGTTTCTTTCGAAATAGAAACCAGGACGCCGTCAACCCGGTGCGCCAGCAACATCCTTGCATTGGCTACCTCCCGGTCATATTTCTCATTCGACTGGCACATCATCACCGTAAAACCCGCATCATAAGCAACATCTTCAATTCCGCTGATGACCGATGAAAAGAAGTAATGCACAATTTCCGGGATGATTACCCCGATCGTATAACTCCGGCTTTGCCGCAGACTTAGCGCCACAGCGTTGGGTTGGTATTTTAACCGGACAGCCAATTCATTTACAGCAACCTTCGTGTCTTCACTGATGTCCGGGTGATTTTTCAGGGCGCGTGAAACCGTAGAGGCTGAAATTCCCAGAATACGGGCAATATCTGTGATCGTAACCTGGTTGCTCTTCATGAATGATCGGTTAAGTTCTACGAATATAACGAATACCGGACGGATATGGAAGAGCTTCCCGGACATTTTTTATGTCAGTACCATTTTCCCCTCAAAATCAGGTCAAAATGCACCCACCAGTAACTACCTGTTTTATAACATATTGAATGCAAACGACACCGCAAACGTTTGCATTCAAGCATATGTTAAAAAACAACTTTTTGTGTTAAAAAATATGATAACATTGTCCCATCGGATAAAAAATGACGTGAAAAACAGGAAAAAATCAGATGACTAACCGAGTATGGAATTAACAAATGATTAACATGAAGATGATTCTTATAAACTTAAAAACCCTGCTAATGCTCCTGGGCTTAATGGTAAGTACAATTTCCTATGCCCAGGAAGTTAGTTTATCCGGAAGTGTCACCGACTCTTCTACAGGAGAGCCTCTTCCGGGCGTAACAATCGTTGAAAAAGAAACTACGAACGGGACCATTACCAACTTTGACGGAAATTATACCATTCGGATCTCCAAAGGCGCTTTGATCCAGTTCTCGTATGTTGGGTACAGGACAATTGAACAACAGGTTGGTGAGTCAGCAGTTCTGAATATCGCCTTAGAGGAAGATCTGGAGCAACTGGACGAAGTGGTTGTAATTGGCTACGGCCAGGTAAAGAAAGGCGATGCAACCGGTTCAGTTATTGCTATTGGAGCTGATGATTTCAACAAAGGAACAACCAGTTCTCCGCAGGATCTGATCTTGGGAAAAGTTGCCGGGGTCCAGATCACCACTGAAGGAGGTGCACCGGGTTCTTCAGCAACAATCCGTATCCGTGGCGGTTCATCGATGTCGGCCAGTAATGATCCGCTGATCGTAATCGACGGCATGCCCGTTGATAACCGGTCAATCAGTGGGATGAGCAACATGCTTACATCTATCAATCCTGCTGACATTGAAACTTTCACTGTGCTGAAAGACGCTTCCGCAACTGCCATTTACGGTTCACGTGCTTCCAACGGTGTGATCATGATCACAACTAAAAAAGGAAAAGCAGGACAGGATCTGAAATGGAATGTGGATTATCAGTTTACCGTGGGCCAAATCAAAAAAACCATCGATGTACTGAATGCAGAAGAATTCACGGCCCTCGTTCAGGAACGTGCAGAAACCCATTCTTCAGTAGATCCAACTCTCTTGGGAACATCCGCCACAAATTGGCAGGATGAGATTTTCCAAACCTCAACCGGGCATGACTTAAATGTAGGCGCTTCAGGATCAGTAAAGAATATTCCCTTCCGCGCTTCCTTTGGCTATACAGACCAGGAAGGAATCCTGAAAACTTCAGACATGAAGAGATATACCGGGATGCTTAACCTGAACCCCAGTTTTCTTGATGACCATTTGAAAGTCAACCTGGGATTAAAAGGGATGTTAATCGATAATCGGTTCGCTGACAAGGGAGCTATTGGAAATGCACTTCGTTTTGATCCAACCAAACCGGTCATGGATCCGGATTCAAAATACGACAAATACGGAGGCTATTATACCTGGTTGATGAAAAGCGACGGCTCGCGTAATGTCAATGCGACCCGTAACCCTGTCGCCCAACTCGAACAGCGTGCTGACGAATCGGACGTATCGAGGATTATTGGCGATCTGCAATTAAATTACAAGTTCCATTTTCTACCGGAACTCAATGCAACCGTAAAAACAGGTGTCGATTATTCAGAAAGTGACGGAACGATCATCACCGATCCATTGGCTTCATGGACGCAGGCCGCTTCTGTGGGAATATACCGCGAATACAGCCAGGAAAAAAGAAATGAACTGTTCGACTTTTACCTGAATTATCAGAAAGACCTGCCGACCATAGAAAGTAACCTGGATGTCATGGCCGGATATGAATGGCAGCATTTCCGCATTAAAAGCGATGCTTTTGAAGTGGACAAGGATGATAAGGAACTGGAGAATTCAAAAGATGACACCGAAAATTATCTGGTCTCTTTCTTTGGCCGTTTAAATTATTCACTGATGGACAAGTATTTGTTCACAGCTACAATTCGTAAGGATGGATCTTCTCGCTTCCATAAAGACAACCGCTGGGGAACTTTTCCTTCTCTTGCCCTGGCATGGCGAATCAGCGAGGAATCATTCCTGAAAAATTCAAAAGCATTAAGTAATCTCAAGTTGAGACTGGGCTATGGAATCACCGGACAGCAGGAATTGAATTCGGGCGATTATCCTTACCTTGGGACTTATCGCCTAAGCGATAACCGGACTCAATACCAGTTTGGTGATAAATTCTATCCTTTGCTCAGACCGAACGGCTATGATGCAAGCCTGGAATGGGAGGAAACCACTACCTACAATATCGGGCTGGATTTCGGGTTCCTGGAAGGACGCCTAAGCGGCTCAATTGAAGCTTATAAAAGGAAAACAGAAAACCTGCTGAATACCGTACCTGTGCCCGCCGGAACCAATTTTACGGACCGGTTGCTGACCAACGTAGGTGACCTTGAAAACGAAGGGGTCGAATTGACATTGGACGCGATGGTCATCAATAAAAAAGATTTTACATGGCAATTGGGTTATAACCTGGCCTGGAATCAAAATAAAGTCACCAAACTGACCAGTTATGACGATCCTGCATATAAGGGAGTTGAAGTGGGTGGCATCAGCGGTGTCGGTGTTGGCAATTATATTCAGGTACATGCCATAGGACATCCGATTTACACCTTTTATGTCTATGAACAGGTTTATGACCTGGAGGGAAAACCAATCGAAGGTGTTTATGTTGACCGCAGCGGAGACGGAGCGATCACCCTGGATGACAAGTACTATTCGAAGGACCCGGCTGCTGATGTGACCATGGGATTTTCTTCAAACTTCACGTATAAAAATTTCGACTTAGGATTTAACGGAAGGATCTCGCTTGGAAACTATGTCTACAACAACGTAATTGTTGGCGCCCGTTATCAGGAACTTACTGTGAACCAGTATTTGACCAATATGCCTTCCGAAATCAAATATTCAAAATTTGAAACAGCCCAGCAGTATTCAGATTATTTTCTGGAAGATGCATCGTTCCTGCGCCTTGACAACGCTACCCTGGGCTATACTTTTAATATCGGAAAAGACTGGATGAAACTGCGGTGTTATGCCACTGTACAAAATGTATTCGTAGTTACCGATTACAAGGGACTTGATCCCGAAATTCAGGGCGGTATTGACAACGATGTGTATCCGCGGCCAAGAACCTTTATGCTGGGTGTTAATTTTAATTTTTAATCTCAATTCCGACGAATCATGAAGAATAAATATACATACTTGAAAGGGAGCATGCTGGCGGCATTCATGTTCCTGTTCCTTGGTGGATGCGTTAACGATCTGAATACCGTACCGCTCGATGAAGACATTCAAACCGAGGAAAAGGTACTGACCGGAGAGGAGGCTTACAAACAACTGCTTGCCAAATGCTATGCAGGGTTCATTATCGGAGGTCAGACGGCAGTGGACGGGGAGCCTGATATCAGCAGTATTAACGGAGGATTCTCCTCCTACCTGCGTTTACTTTGGAACCATCAGGAACTTCCCACCGAAGAAGCCATCTGTGCATGGAACGACGGTAACCTGCGCGACCTGCATGACATGGACTGGAATTCCTCAAACGAGTTCGTAACAGCCATGTATTACCGGATTAACCTGGAAATCACCTATTGCAACAACCTGATCAGGCTGACAAAGGACCAGGCAGAATACGAAGACTACAACATCGAAGCCCGAATGCTTAGGGCACTAAGCTATTGGCATCTGCTTGACATGTTCCGGACAGGCCCTTTTGTAACCGAAGATGATCCGATCGGCACGTTCTTCTTTCCTGAGCAGGCAACTGCCCAACAATTATTCGATTTTATCGAAACCGAGCTTAAAGCCATCGAAGAATTGTTACCTGCTCCAATGGCGAATGAATATGGCCGCACCGATCAGGCCGTTGCCTGGATGGTACTTGCCAAACTTTACCTGAATGCCAAAGTCTATACAGGTGCTGAAAAGTATACTGAATGTATCACCTACTGCAACAAGATCATTTCTGCCGGCTACAGCCTTGAGCCCAATTACGCCTACCTGTTCCTGGCCGACAACCACCTGCGCACCAATGAGATTATTTTTCCGATCTGTGCTGACGGTGAAAGTACACAAACCTGGGGCGGTATGACCTTTATCATTCACTCTTCTGTAGGAGGCGCGATGCCTGCCAGTGAATCGGGTATTGACGGCGGCTGGGAAGGAAACCGCACAACCAGCGCATTTGTAGATAAATTCAGCGATATCAGCGGGAATACCGACCACCGGGCTTTGATCTTTTCGACAGGCCAAACCAAGGAAATTGCAGACATCTTTACCTTTAAACAAGGTTATATGATCCGCAAGTTCAGGAATATCACTTCGACAGGTGCCGCCGGAAGCAATACGTCTCATCCTGATACTGATTTTCCGCTGTTCCGTTATGCCGATGTTCTGCTGATGTATGCTGAAGCTGTTTTGTGCGGTGGTACAGGCGGCTCTGCTTCCACTGCACTGGAGTACATGAATGATCTTCGGGAACGGGCTTACGGCAACACAAACGGTAACATTACTTCAGGTCAGCTAACCCTTGACTTCATCCTCGATGAACGTGCCAGGGAACTGTTCTGGGAATGCCATCGCCGGACTGACCTGATCCGGTTTGGCAAACTAACAGGGAATGCTTACCTGTGGCCATGGAAAGGGGCTCAGGCTGCAGGAGCTTCAACTGATGAAAGGTTCAATGTGTTCCCGATCCCTGCTTCGGACATCAATGCCAATCCGAATCTGCAGCAGATTGTATCCGGTTACTAACCTTTAAATGAAAACAAAATGAAGCGTTTTATCAAAATATTTCTTTCCCTGATCATCGCCGGACTGACATTCTCCTGCGAAGACAAAGAACTGACAACTTATGACCCGGACGGTACCACTGTCCCGGTACTGACTATTCCTTCAGCCATCGGTTTATCGATGGATAATGAAGCGAACACGGTCGAGTTCTCCTGGACAAAGGCCGTATATAACTATCCGGCAGCCATCAGTTATAAACTGCAAATTGCAAAGGCAGGAACTAATTTTGCAACTTCTCATACCTTGTATAACGGAAGCAGCTTAAGTTATTCCACTACCATAAAAGATCTGAACACAGCCTTACTGAATAATCTTGCACTGGAACCAACTGTCAATGCAGATGTCGAGTTTCGCGTACTGTCAAGCCTGGGGGAATATGCTGCCGATCAGGCAGGAACTTCGAAAATGATTAATCTGACCCCTTATCAGACGGTATTTCCTCCAATATATATGATCGGAGCGGCCACCGGAGGCTGGAGCACTGATTTGGCAGTGGAGGTGCCCAGTTCTGCACCGAATACCTATTCCACGATCGCCAAATTTATCCAGAATGAATCATTCCGCTTCTTTGCACAGGCTGACTGGGGACCGACAAGCTACAATTTCCCTTATTTCACGACCGTGAGCACCCTGCTGGGCAATGCGCAGGATGGCGACAGCAATTTAAAGGTACTGGGAGAAACAGCGTTTTACCGCGTTACAGTCCACCTGGGAACCAAAACCGTGACCATGGAAAAAGTGGATGAACCGATGATGTATATGACCGGATCAGCAACCGGCGGTTGGGATACCCCTGGCTCGGGGAACAGTGTCAAAATGAGCTTTGTGAAGCCCAATGTATGGAAAGCAACTGCCACCTTTACCAATGGAGGCGCTTTCCGGTTCTTCGCCCAGGAAGGCTGGAGCCCAACCAGTTATAATTTCCCGTATTTCGCGGGTGGCACTGTTGATTCAAGATTTGAAAATGCCGGGGATGGCGACAGTAACTTCAAGTTCACAGGTACAACAGGCTCATACCTCATTACCCTTGACCTGAATACAAAAACCGTGACGCTGGCAACGCCATAAACTTCAACTTTGTTACCTGTTTTTAAGAATGCTGCCTGGCTTTCAGACAGCATTCTTTATTAAAAATATACTTATGAAGAAAGTCCTTCCTCTTTTGCTTTTCGCTTTTCTGATCTCTGGCTGCCTGACTTCATGCAGTAAAGATGATCCTGGCGATCTGCCTGCTCCGGCAACGATTGAGCAAAAACGTCCGGCCGGAACCCGCGATGGCATCAATTATACCGGCGACCAGACAACTGTCACCCTGTCACTCTTCGCCCCCGGCAAAGGAAAGATCCACGTGATCGGCGACTTTAACAACTGGCAAACCAGCGATGACTACCTGATGAAAAAGGATGGCGATCACTTCTGGCTCACCTTAACCGGTCTCACACCACAAAAGGAATATGTCTTTCAATATCTGATCGATGGGTCGGTTAAGGTTGGCGATCCTTACACCGAAAAAATCAGCGACCCCTGGGATGACCAGTACATTCCTGAAAACATCTACCCCAACCTCATTGATTACCCGACCGGAAAAACAGAAGGAAGGGCTTCGGTGCTGCAAACCGGTCAACCTGATTACATCTGGCAACATACCGGTTATACCGTTCCGGAAAAGGAAGAACTGGTCATTTATGAGCTGCTTATCCGTGACTTCACGGAAGAAGGCACCTATAAAGCGGTCGCCGAAAAACTGGACTACCTGCAGCAACTGGGGGTGAATGCCATCGAATTCATGCCTTTCAGCGAGTTTGAAGGGAACAGCAGTTGGGGATACAATCCCTGTTACTACTTCGCACCCGATAAAGCCTATGGCACGAAGGAAGATCTGAAAAAACTCATTGATGCCTGCCACCGGCGCGGCATGATCGTGATCCAGGATATGGTGCTCAACCATGCCTACGACACCAACCCGATGGTGATGATGTACTGGGATCAGGCAAACAACCGTCCTGCCGCCAATAATCCCTGGTTTAACACGGTCTCGCCCAATACGTCCTTTTCCTGGGGCTTTGACTTCAACCATGAAAGCAGCTATACAAGACAATTTGTCGACAGCGTGAGCGCTTACTGGATGACTGAATACAACGTTGATGGCTTTCGTTTCGACTTTACCAAGGGGTTTACGAACACCCCGGGCGACGGCAGCGCCTACGATGCTTCCCGGATCAGCATTCTGAAGCGGATGGCCGATCAGGTGTGGAAAGTGAACCCCAAAGCCCTTGTTATTCTGGAGCACTTTGCCGATGTCTCGGAAGAAAACATCCTGGCCAGCTACAAAGACGGCATGCTGGTCTGGGGCAACGCGAACTACAATTTCAATGAGAGCACCATGGGCTATCATGAAAACGGGAAATCGGATTTTTCATGGGCTTCCTGGCAAAAACGGGGCTTTCCGGAGCCCGGCCTCATTGCCTACATGGAAAGCCACGACGAAGAACGGCTCATGTATAAAAACCTGACTTACGGGGCTTCCTCCGGAAGCTACTCGACCAAAAACCTGACAACGGCCCTAAACCGGAACGCCATGGCCGCTGCTTTCTTCTTTTGCCTCACCGGCCCGAAAATGGTCTGGCAATTTGGTGAACTGGGCTATGACATTTCGATCGATCAAAACGGGCGGACAGGGGAAAAACCGGTGAAATGGGACTATTTCGCGGACCCCGACCGTAAAAAGCTTTTTGATGTTTACGCAGCGATGATCCGGCTGCGGGATCAATATCCGGTCTTCACTTCCGGCACAGAATCGCTGAATTTGAGCGGCGAACTGAAAAGTATTCAACTGAAGGTGGACAATCACCATATTACGCTGATCGGCAACTTTGGCCTGACCCGCCAGACCATGAATGTTCCATTCCAGCATACCGGAACCTGGTATGAATTTTTCAGCGGCGCGACCCTCAGTGTTGGTTCCTCACCGGCTGCCGTCAACCTGGAGCCGGGAGAATACCGTCTCTACTCTGATCAGGAAATGCCGGTCTCTCTCTAGCCTGACGCGCTTTTGTTATTGTCCGGCACCGGAAAGGACTGAAATTATTCAGCCAAAGCAGACAAACCATTTATGTCTGCTTTGGCTGAATTTAAATCATTTCAATATCCGGGATTCTGGACCAGTTGATCATTCCGGTTAATCTCGTCCCGGTGGATCGGCAGGAAATATCCTTTATCCTTCCATTGCCGGGCTTCGCGGGATGAAAGATCGGAACGGGTATACTTGTAATTATAGATGGTCTCATCGTATTTGTAGACAGCCTGTTTCGGTGTGCCTGGTTTGAGGGTGGCCACAACGTTGACGCCATGCATACCGATAATACCGGGAACCTGGGGGGCTATCATCCAGCGACGGACATCCCAGTACCGCTGTTCTTCGAAGGCCATCTCCACCCGCCGTTCATGCCGGTACGCCTCCCTGAGCTGTTCCTGGCCGGCGCCAACCAGCGGCGGCATCATCGCCCGCCCCCTGATCTTGTTCAGCCAGGCGGTGGCTTCGCCCAGCTCCTTCA